>Ga0209278_1001389_pt1 | contig 14882 bp, 17 predicted proteins | sample JI81BgreenDNA_FD_187504 | JGI IMG/M metagenome (GOLD analysis project Ga0209278, IMG submission 187504) | Wastewater effluent complex algal communities from Wisconsin, to seasonally profile nutrient transformation and Carbon sequestration -... | ecosystem: Engineered > WWTP > Effluent > Algae... | reverse complement strand
TGAGCCAATTTCGCCGGATCGGGATGCTGCGTTCCTCGGTCTTGTTGCGGTGGGTCAGGTCTTCGCCTGCCGGGCAGGCATAGACATCCCGTTTGGCGTCATGGACAAAGTCCGCCTTCACATACACGCCCTTGGGCGGGGTGTCGGACGAAGTCTTCGTCTGGCCAGCCCATGTGAAATGGTGACGCATCAGGCGACGCGCCGCCCTTCGACCCATGTTGCCCGCAGCATGCCTGCCTGACCGAAGCGGCGGACGCGGATCAGGTCGGCGCGTTTACCGGGGGTGATCTCTCCCCTATCGGGCAGGTTCGCGGCGCGGGCGGGGGCGGCGGTGACGGTGGCAATCCCGCGTGGCAGGTCGTTCCAGATATCGCCCAGCATGAGCGCGGCGGAGAGGAGCGAGGAGGGGACGTAATCCGACGACACGATGTCGAGGAGATCGGCCTTGGCCAGCGCCTCGGCCGCCACGTTGCCGGAGTGGGAGCCGCCGCGGATCAGGTTCGGCGCGCCCATCATCACGGCGATGCCGTTATCGCGGCAAGATTGCGCGGCCTCGACCGTCGTGGGGAATTCGGCGAAGCGCGCGCCGTGGCGGGCGGATTGGGTGACGTGGTCGGCGGTGGTGTCGTCATGGCTGGCCAGCACCGCACCGAAACGCCTCGCTTCGGTCACGGCTGCCTGTTCATGGGCGATGGCGAAGCGGTCGGACAGCGCCTTCTGCGCGGCGATGTGGTCGAGAAATTCGGCATCGGAGAAGCCGTGCTTGCCGCAGACGTAGTTCTTGAGTTGCGTCATGTCGCGGAACTGGCGCTGGCCGGGGGTGTGGTCCATGAGGGAGACGATGCCGACGCCGTCTTCGGGGCCGAACTTCGCAAGCTCGTCGATGAGGGTTTCGGAGCAGACTTCGGCGCGGAGGTGGATCATGTGGCTGATTCGCAGCGAGCCGGAGGTGCGGAGCGCCATGATCTCGTCCGCGAGGGCGCGGGCGTATTCGCCGTAATTTGCTTTCTTGGATTTCACCGAACCGACGCGGAGGGCGTCGAAGACGGTGGTGATGCCGACGGAGGAAAGCTCGGCGTCATGGGCGATGATGGCGGCAGCGTGGGGCCAGTCGACCTTTGGCCTTGGTTCGATGTGGCGTTCGAGGTTGTCGGTGTGCAACTCGATCAGGCCGGGGAGGAGGAGGTCGCCCTCCATGTCCTCTCCCGTCCGGGTGGAGCCTTCGGAGATGTCGGCGACATGCCCGTCGCGGATGAGGACGGTGCCTTTCAGCGTGGTGTCGGGCAGGACGAGGGTTGCGTTGGTCAGGATCGTTTCGGTCATCGCGGGCTTCCGGTTCGGGTCGGAGAATGGTCAGATGTCAGGGTTGCGTCACACGGGTGTGACAGAGGCGCTGTAGGGCGGGGCGCATGGAAGATTTTCGACGTTATGCGGTCTATTTCGCGCCCCGTGACGGGGCTTTCGCCGATGCCGTGGCAAGCTGGCTGGGCTGGGATCCCATGCGCGGGGTTGCGGTGGCGCATCCCGATCTGGCGGGGTTGCCCCTGCCCGTGGCGGAACTGACGGGGGAGCCGCGCAAATATGGCTTTCACGGGACGATCAAGGCGCCCTTCCGGCTGGCGGAGGGTGTGGGGTTCATTGATTTGCAAGCCGAGGTTTCCGCACTTGCCGCGCGCCTGCGTCCCGTCGTGACGCCGGGGTTGCGGCTGGCGGCGCTGAAGGGTTTCGTTGCGCTGCTGCCGGAGGGGGATGAGGCCGATCTGCTGGCGTTGGGGACGGAGGTCGTGACGCGGCTGGATCATCTGCGCGCGCCGCTGACCGAGGCGGAGGTGGCGAAGCGCAGGCCGGAGCGGCTGTCGGCGCGGCAGCGGGAGTTGCTGGGGCGCTGGGGCTATCCTTATGTCCTGGAGGAGTTCCGCTTGCACCTGACGCTCTCGGGCAGTCTGGGGCCTGCGGAGGTCGATGCGGTGATGGGTGTGCTTGGTCCGTGGCTGGCACCCTTGCTGCCGCGCCCCTTTGTCATCGAGGATCTGTGCCTGTTCGGCGAGGATGCGGCGGGGCGTTTCCATCTGCTGTCGCGTCACGCGTTGACCGGCTGAAGGGCTGCGAGGAAGCGGGCGACGCCTTCGGAGAGCGGGCCGCCATTGACCACATCCGTCACATGCAGCGCGGCGGGGACGTCATAGCTGGCGCGGGCGATGCGGGCGTCGATCTCTTCTGCCGTCTCGCGGCCACGGGCGAGCAGGCGGTCGCGCAGCACGGCGGAGGGGGCCGAGACGCGGATGACGCGGAGATGCGGGAAGAGAATCGCTGCGGCCTCGAGAGCATGGCGGGAGCCGTTGAAGAGGACGTCTCGGCCTGCGAGGTGTTCGGCGATCTGGAGCGAGGGAAGGCCGTAGCGCAGACCGTGGGCGCGCCAGTCCAGAGCGAAGTCGCCGCGTGCCTTGCGGGTGGTGAATTCGGCCTCGGTGATGCCGTCGAACTCCTCTCCCCCTGCCTCGGTCGGGCGGGTGATGACGCGGCGGACGATCAGGAGGTCGGGCCGTGCAGTGCGGGCGGCGTCGATCAGCGTGTCCTTACCCGCGCCGGAGGGGCCGACGACGGCGATGAGCTGGCCCATCATGCGGCAGGTTCCATGGCGCGGTGGGGGGTGAAGGCGGTGACGTCCACCAGACGGTCGCAGACCCGCGCCCGTGCGCCTTCGTCGTGGAAGATGCCGAGGATGGCCGCGCCGCGCTGTTTTGCTTCCTCGATCAGGGTCAGGACGGTTTCGCGGTTGGCGGCGTCGAGGCTGGCCGTGGGTTCGTCGAGGAGGAGTGCGGGATAGCGATGGGCGAAGCCGCGCGCGATGTTCACACGCTGCTGTTCGCCGCCCGAGAAAGTGGTGGGCGACAGGGACCAGAGGCGTTCGGGGATATTGAGGCGCTTGAGCAGGCTGGCGGCATGGGCGCGCGCCTCTTCCGCCGGGGTGCCGAGAGCGCGGAGGGGTTCGGCCACCACGTCGAGCGTCGGGACGCGGGGGACGACGCGGAGGAACTGGCTGACATAGCCGAGCGTCGCGCGGCGCAGCGCGATGATCTGGCGGGGTTCTGCGGTGGCGACGTCGGTGTCGCCCACCATGATGGAACCGGAGGCCGCAAGGTAGTTGCCCCAGATCATCCGCATGAGGGTGGATTTGCCGGCACCCGACGCGCCCGTCAGGCCCACGCATTCGCCGGGGGCCACGGTCAGTTCGGCCCCCGTCATAACCGGGATCGCGGCGCTGCCCTGATTGTGCAGGGTGAAGGTCTTGGAGAGGTTCGAGACGCGGATCATGGGTCAGACCTGCAGGACGGAGGAGACGAGAAGTTGCGTATAGGGGTGCTGTGGATCGTCCAGCACCTGATCGGTCAGGCCCTGTTCGACGACATGGCCGGATTTCATCACCATCAGGCGGTCGGCCAGCAGGCGCACCACGGCGAGGTCATGGGTGACGATGATGGCCGAGAGGCCCATTTCGCGGACGAGGCCGCGCAGGAGGTCGAGGAGCCTTGCCTGAACGCTGACGTCCAGTCCCCCGGTGGGTTCGTCCATGAAGACGAGGCGCGGGCCGGTGACGAGGTTCCGCGCGATCTGGAGACGCTGCTGCATGCCGCCCGAAAAGGCGGAGGGGCGGTCGTCGATGCGTTCGGCTGCGATCTCCACCCGGCCCAGCCAGTCGGTCGCCTTGTCGCGTATGCCGCCGTAATGGCGCGCGCCAATGGCCATCAGGCGTTCGCCCACATTGCCGCCCGCCGTCACGCCCATCCGCAGCCCGTCGCGCGGGTTCTGGTGGACGAAGGCCCAGTGGGTGCGCGAGAGGCGGCGGCGTTCGGGTTCGGTCATCCTCAGCACGTCGCGGGGGCCTTGGGCCGTGTCGAAGATGACCTGCCCCTCATCCGGTGTCAGGTGGCCGGCGAGGCAGGAAAGGAGCGTCGATTTCCCCGATCCGCTTTCGCCGACGATGCCTAGCACCTCACCCGGCCAGAGGTCGAAGGAGACGTTGGCGCAGCCGATGCGCGGGCCGTAGCGTTTCGTCAGGCGATCCACGCGCAGGAGGGGCGTGGCGGTGATGGCGTCCATCTTCATTCGGCGGCCTCCTGCATGGTCAGGCGGCCGGCATGGCCCGCCTCGCGCCGCGAACGGCAGAAATCGGTGTCGGAGCAGACGAACATCCGGCTGCCCGCGTCATCGGTGATGACTTCGTCCAGATAGCTGTCCGGCGCGCCGCAAAGGTCGCAGTCATGGGGGGCTTTCGATGCCTGAAACGGGTGGTCGTCGAAATCGAGGCTGACGACATGGGTGTAAGGCGGCAGGGCGTAGATGCGCTGTTCGCGGCCTGCGCCGAAGAGTTGCAGGGCGGGGTTGTCCGAGAGTTTCGGGTTGTCGAATTTCGGGATGGGGGACGGATCCATCACATAGCGCCCCTCCACCTTGACCGGATAGGCGTAAGAGGTGGCGATGGAGCCGTGGCGGGCGATGTCTTCGTAAAGTTTGACATGCATGAGCCCGTATTCCTCGAGGCTATGCATCTTGCGCGTCTCCGTCTCGCGCGGTTCGAGGAAGCGGAGGGGTTCGGGGATCGGGACCTGATAGACGAGGATCTGGCCTTCGGTCAGCGGGTGTTCGGGGATGCGGTGGCGGGTCTGGATGACGGTGGCATCGGCGGTGGCCTCGGTCACGGCGACGCCCGCCGTGCGCTGGAAGAACTTGCGGATGGAGACGGCGTTGGTCGTGTCGTCCGCGCCCTGGTCAATCACCTTTAGCCTGTCATCGGGGGTCAGGCAGGCGGCGGTGACCTGCACACCGCCGGTGCCCCAGCCATAGGGCATCGGCATCTCGCGGCTGGCGAAGGGGACCTGATAGCCGGGGACCGCGACGCCCTTGAGGATGGCGCGGCGGATCATGCGCTTGGTCTGTTCGTCGAGATAGGCGAAGTTGTAGTCGGTCATTTTGATGCCTCAGTCCTGCGCGACGCTCTGCCTAGGAAGGAGATCGCGCGATGTGGGAAGCGTTTCTGAAAGTCACGGAAGAAAATCCGGCTATTGGGTTCGGCTTGATGTTTGCGGGCACTGCTGCGCTGGTCTGGCTGGGACGGACTGTTTTGGTGCGGTTTGCGCCTAAATGGATGGTTGGTCCCGGTGGTTTTCTCATCGACACGCGCAGTCGGCTGGGTCTGTTCCAGTTGCAGGACAGAGGTCTTGAGCAGTACCGCGAACGTCACGGGTTGGGGCAGCAGATCGGGACCGGGATCGATGATCGGCACTGCGACTGAGGCAGTCATTCCGCTGCTTCCTTCTGCGCCGTAGCCTCGGCCCGCAGCTTGCGGATGAGTTCCAGTTCGGACTGGAAATCCACGTAATGCGGCAGCTTGATATGTTCGAGGAAGCCCGTCGCCTGCACATTGTCGGCATGCAGGAGGACGAATTCCTCATCCTGCGCGGGGGCGCCGGTGAAATCCTCGCCCAGTTCCTTCCAGCGGAGCGAGCGGTCGACAAGGCTCATGGCGATGGCCTTGCGTTCGGTCTGGCCGAAGGTCAGGCCGTAGCCGCGGGTGAATTGTGGGGGTTCGGTCTTCGATCCCTTGAACTGGTTGACGGTTTCGCATTCGGTCAGTTCCACCTCGCCGATGCAGATGGAGAAACCCAGTTCCGGGATGTCCATTTCCACCTCGACCGTGCCGATGCGGAGTTCGCCCACGAAGGCATGGGTGCGGCCGTAGCCGCGCTGGGTGGAATAGGCGAGCGAGAGGATGAAGCCTTCGTCACCGCGTGTGAGCGCCTGCAGGCGAAGGGCCCGGTCGGCTGGGAGTTCGATGGGTTCGCGGGTAAGGTCCGGCGGGGGCGTGTCGTCGCGGGTGGCGGTTTCGATCAGGCCGTCGCGGTTGAGGAAGCCGGTGATGTGGGGAACGGGGGTGTCCGCTGCCGGGGCGGTGGGTGCGGGCGGGACGTCACCATCGGCGGCGAGGCGGAAGTCGAGAAGGCGGTGGGTGTAGTCGAAGGTCGGGCCCAGCACCTGCCCGCCCGGCGCGTCTTTGAAGGTGGCGCTGATGCGGCGGGTGACGCGCATGGCCTCGGTTTCCAGGGGACAGGAGAAGCCGTGGCGCGGCAAGGTGGTGCGGTAGGCGCGGATGAGGAAGACCGCCTCGATCAGGTCGCCGCGCGATTGCTTGATGGCGAGGGCGGCGAGGTCGGGGTCGTAGAGCGAGCCCTCCGCCATGACGCGGTTGACGGCGAGGCGGAGTTGTTCGCGGATCTGCGGGACGGTGAGTTCGGCGATGGTTGGGTCTCCCCGGCGTTCCTCGGCCAGGAAGGCGTGGGCGTTGTCGATGGCGCGTTCGCCACCCTTGACGGCGACATACATCAGGCATCCCTCACGATGGTGGAGCGGGGCAGGCCCGCGATGCGGTCCCCGCAGGCCAGGAAGGCGTCGAAGCCAAGCGGGAAGAGCGTGCGGTTGGCGGCGAAGGGGGCGTTGGCGGGCAGCGACAGGTAAGCTCTGTCCCGGATGCCGGGGCCGGTGAGGTGTGCGCCGTCGTTGGTGAGGGTCGTCGTCTCGATCACCAGCGTTGCGGCGCGGTCGGGATATTCTGCGGTGCCTATGGCAAAGCGGTCGAGGGGGAGGAGAGCGTCCCACGTTCCGAAGGCGAAGGCGGCGTCCTCGGCGGCGACGAAGGGCGCGCCGGTGTGGAAGGTGAGCCAATCGCGGAGTTCTGCCGTGTCATGCGCGCCCGCGAGGTGGACGGGTGTGGTGCCATCGAGCAGCGTCAGCGCCAGCGTTCCGGCGGCGCGCGATAGCGGTGCGGGAGGGGCGGCGATGTCCAGCCCGAGGATCGTGCCGGGGCGTGCCAGCGCGTCGAGGATCGTGCGGAAGGCGCGGGCGCTGTCGAGCGGGGGCGTGGCGAAGCCGCCGGAAAGGGTGTCGGGCGTCATTTGTCCTCTCCACGGACCATGGTGAAGAAATCGACCTTGGTGGCAGCGGCCTTGGCGGCGCGGGTGGCGCGGCGCTGGGCTTCCTCTTGCGCCAGCGGGTCGAGGCAGCGGCGGCGCAGGTCGGGGGCGGCATCGGTCTGCATCAGCGCGTCGAGGACGGCGGCGCGCAGGGCGTGCGTGCGGTCGCGGCCCTGCACATAGGCGTGGCCCACTGTGCCATCGGTCAGGCGCAGGGAGCAGCGGGTGACGGTCATCTCGCCAAGGTTGAAGGGCGTTCCAGTGCCGCCCGTGCGGCCGCGCACCATGACCGAGCCGATCTCGGGCGCGCGGAGAAGCGCGTGCTCCGGCAGCGGGTCTGGGAACAGGTCTGCCAGCCGGTTGGCGGGCGCGCGGGCGAGGAGCGAGAGCCAGTCGCGGCGGGGTGCGGAGTCGGGGGTCGCGTCGGACATTTCAGGTTGCCGCCTTCTCTATACAACTATACAAATTCCTATAGCGCAGCCTCTGTCACGGCGGTGCGAAGCTTTGGTGAAACTTCGATGACAGGAGCCGCTTGATGGCCCGTTCCCCGCTTTGGCGCGAGATCGCCGAGACTTTGGCGACCGAGATCGCGCGTGGGCATGCGGCGGGGGGGCGGCTGCCGACGGAGGCTGATCTGGCCGCGCGTTTCGGGGTGAACCGCCATACGGTGCGCCATGCGCTGGCGGATCTCGCGGCGCGTGGGCTGGTGCATTCGCGGCGGGGGGCGGGGGTCTTTGTCACCGGGCGGGAGGTCGATTATCCGCTGGGTCGGCGCGTACGGTTCCATCAGGCGGTGGAGGCGCAGGGGCAGGTGCCGTCGCGCGAATTCACGCGGATCGAGACGCGGGGCGCGGACGCGGTTGAGGCGGCGGCGCTGGGATTGGCGGTCGGGGAGTCCGTCCATGTGGTCGAAGGGGTGTCGAGCGCGGATGGTTTGCCCATTGCAGCTTTCCGGTCGGTCTTTCCCGGTTGGCTAGAAGGATTGCCTGATGCGCTGAGGGGCGGTGCGTCGATCACGGCGGCGCTCGCGGTCTGCGGGGTGGCAGATTACACGCGCGCCTCGACCCGGTTGACGGCAAAGGCGGCGAAGCCCGTGCTGGCGCTGCGCCTGCGGCTGAAGGAGGGCGCGCCGATCCTGCGGAGCGAGGCAGTGAACGTGGCGGCTGGCGGGCGGGTGGTGGAACACGGCACAACGTGGTTCGCGGGGGACCGGGTGACGCTGACGGTCGGCGGCGACTGACCGTCACACGGGTGTTTCAGGCGTGGCCTATCCACAGGCAACGCAACCTGTGAGTGCAGACATGACATCCTTCCTTCCCCCGCTGCGCCTCGTCGGCGCGGAGGTGCTCACCGACACGACCTTCGACCATCGCCCTATCGGCCTGCTGGGCGGGCGCATCGTCGATGGGCAGGGGCTGCCGGAGGTGGACCTGTCGGGCTTCTGGCTGATGCCGGGGATCATCGACCTGCATGGCGACGGGTTCGAGCGGCAGGTCTATCCGCGTCCCTCCGCCCCATTTCCCCTGCCTGCCGCCTTGGCCGCGACGGACCGTGAGGCCGGATCGCAAGGGATCACCACTGCCTATCTGGCCCAAAGCTGGAGCTGGGAGGGCGGCATGCGCGGGCCGGAGCGGGCGGAGGCTTTGATGAAGGCGGTGCTGACCTACAGGGCGCGGGCGCTGACCGACCTGCGGGTGCAGGTGCGGGCCGAGACGCATCTGGTGGAGGAGGTTCCGCGACTGATCGCGGCGGTCGAGCGGTTCGGGGTGGATTACGTCGTGTTCAACGACCATCTGGAAGAGGGGTTCCAGATGCGCCGCGCCAATCCAGACGGCTTTGCCCACTGGGCGCGAAAGGCGGGGCTGACGGAGGCGGAGCTGTGGGCGCGGATGGAGGCGGCGCGGGAACAGGCGCGTTCGGTGCCGCGCGCGCTGTGTGCGATGGCCGAGGCCTTCGACAGGTTGGGCGTGACCTACGGCAGCCATGACGACCCGGATGCGGAGACGCGCGAGGTCTATCGCATGATCGGCGCGCGGGTGGCGGAGTTTCCGACGACGCTGCGCGCCGCGGCCGCCGCGCGGGCGGGGGAGGACCCGGTGTTGATGGGCGCGCCGAATGTGGTTCGGGGCGGGTCGCAGGCGGGGAACGTTGCGGCTGTGGAGTTGATCCGTGCCGGGCTCTGCGATGGGCTGGTGTCGGATTACCACATGCCCGCTCTGCCGCTGGCGGTCTGGGCGCTGGTCGATGGCGGGGTGCTGCCGTTGGAACGGGCCTGGGGGCTGGTGTCCGCTGGTCCCGCGCGGGTGTTGCGGATGGCGGACCGGGGCCGGATCGCCGAGGGGCTGCGGGCGGATCTGGTGGTGGTGGACACTGAGACGCGCGAGATTGCCGCGACCATCGCGGGCGGGCGGCTGTCGCATCTGTCGGGGCGCGCCGCCGCGCGCTTCATGGAGGTGCGGGCGGCGGCGCGGATGGCGGCGGAGTAGGTCAGGCAGTCACTTCGTAGCGTTCGAGGAAGTCTTCGGCCTTCAGGCGGCGGAAGTCGTCCAGCGCTGAACGCAGGCGATCATGGTCCCAGTCCCACCATGCCAGCGCCAGAAGGCGGTCGCAGATATGCGGCGCGAAGCGGGCGCGCAGAGGCAGGGCGGGGACGCCCGCGACGATCATGAAGGGAGCGACGTCGCGGGTGACGACCGCACCGGAGGCGACGATTGCGCCAATGCCGATTGTGACATCCGGCTTGATGACCGCGCCGTGGCCGATCCAGCAATCCGCACCAAGAGTGGTGCGGCGGTCGGCGCGGGCGGCGAAGAAGGCGGGGTCATCCTGCGCGTCGTCCCAGTAGTAGCTGGAACGGTAGAGGAAATGGTGCTGAGCGGCATGGGCGAAGGGGTGGTCGGTCGGCCCGATCCGCGTCATGGCGGCGATGTTGGAGAAGCGGCCGACGGTGGTGTTGGCGATGTCGGCATAACGGTCGCAATAGGCGTAATCCTCGAAGGTGGAGTTGAGGACGCGCGCGCCTTCGCCCACCTCCACCCATGCGCCGAGGGTGGAGTTCACGACCGTCGCGCCGGGATGGAGCACGGGTTCGGTGGCAGAGAGCTTCGGCATCATTCCCCCTTGATCAGCTTGCGGCGGAGCCAGCCGGACAGGCTGTCCATCGCCATGACCATGAGGACGATCAGGACCATGTAATAGCAGACCTCTTCCCAGTCCTTCTGGGTCTGGATGGCCTGCGTCAGCATCAGGCCGATGCCGCCGCCGACGATGGCACCGACGACGGTGGCGCTGCGCGTGTTCGACTCAAGGTAATAGAGGACCTGCGACAGCAGGACGGGCACGATCTGCGGGATCACGCCGAAGCGCGCGCGTTGAAGGGCGTTCGCGCCAGTGGAGCGGATGCCTTCGACCTGCTTTTCGTCGATGTTCTCCACCGCTTCGGAGAAGGTCTTGCCGAAGCTGCCGACGTCGGTGATCAGGATCGCCAGCGCGCCGGTCATCGGTCCGGGGCCGAAGGCGCGCGACAGGATGATCGTCCAGATCAGCCCGTCCACGCCGCGGATGAAGTCGAAGACGCGGCGCAGGGCAAAGCGGACGGGGCCGAGCGGGTTGGCGTTGCGCGCGGCGAGGAAGGCGAGGGGGAGAGAGATCACCGCCGCGCCGAAGGTGCCGAGGATGGCCATGAGCATGGTTTCGAAGATTGCCCATGCCACATCGCCATGCCGCCACATCGGGTTGAACCAGAAATCCTGCGCCATGCCCGCGATGTTGGACCGCGCGGGGTCGAGGCGGTCGCCCCAGAGGGCAAGGGAGGCCAGTTCCAGCGGGCCCTTGCCGTGGAAAGGGCTGTCGAGGGTGAAGAAGAACAGCTCCCACCCGGCGAAGTAACGGAAGGTTTCTACCTTGGACCGGGTGTAGGCGAAGCGGCCGTTTTCGGTTGTGACCGAGACCCGGTTGCCCGAGGCGTTGATCCAGTCGGGAAGGGGTTCCGGGGCGGTGAGTTTCAGGCCGTTCCCTTCGGGCGCGATGTCGATGGTGCCGTAGCCGGGGACGACATAGCGCGCGCCCTTGTCGTCATAGGTGACGATGTGGCCGTCGCCTAGGTCGATGGTGGTCGTGCTGCCGTCTACTGTGACCCAGTCGGGATGGGTGCCCGCGGGGTAGCGGCCCTTGGCTTCGCCTTCGACGGCGGAAGAGACTTCGCCGCTGCGGTTGTCGCGGGTGACGTGGACCTTGTGGGACCAGAAGTCCGACAGGAGGATCGCCGCGTTGTCCATCTTGGCCCGCTGGGCAAGGCCGGGGATGTCGAAGGCGAAGAAGATGTAGGTGAAATAGGCGAGGATCAGAGCGGGGATCGACAGCGCGAACATGCGGCGCTTGCGGAAGGTGGCGAGGAGGGGCGTCGCGGTGGGTGCGGAAAGCGTGGCGGTCATGTCAGTTCCCCTGCACGAGGCGGGTGCGCCAGCGGTCCGACAGGCGGTCGATGGCGACGATGGTGAGGAAGAGGAGAAGGAAGATGGCGACGACTTGGTCATAGCGCCCGCCGCCCCATTGCATGGCGATCTTGAGTTCATAGCCGATGCCGCCCGCACCGACGAAGCCGAGGATGGCCGAGGCGCGCACGTTGATCTCGAACCGCAGGAGGGCATAGGAGAGCCAATTGGGCGCGACCTGAGGGATGATGCCGAACCACATCTTCTGCCCCCATGACGCGCCGACGGAGGTCAGCCCCTCGACAGGTTTGAGGTCGGCGTTCTCGGCCACTTCGGAGAAGAGTTTGCCAAGGACCCCCATGGTATGGATCGTGATGGCGATCATGGCGGGGATCGGTCCGCCACCGAGGATGTAGATCAGCACGAGCGCGATCACGATTTCCGGTATGGCGCGCATCGCGTCGGTGACGCGGCGCAGCACGGGGATCAGGCGGGGCCAGCGGGCGAGGCCGCGGGTCATGAGAAGCGACAGGAACGCCGCGCCGAGGACGCCCAGCAGGGTGGAGACGGCGGCGATGTTGATCGTCTCGATGAGCGAACCCACGTTGGCCCACATCAGTCCGGGCAGGTTGGCGCGTTTCTCCCATGCCTCGGACAGGACTTCGGCGGGGAAGTCGTCAAGGCGGTGGAGGCCTTCGAGGAAATCCCCCGCGTTTCGATCCTGCGCAACGAGGAAGCCCGAGGCCATGGTGGCCACGAAGAAGATCAGCAGGAGCCCGCCGTAAAGGCGCTTCCGGCGCGTCGCGGCCAGATAGGCGGCACCGGGCGCGGTGGTACTTGGGCGCTTGCCCGGTTCGGGTCCGAAGGCGATGTCGACCATGTTTCCCCCGATAGGAAGGGCCGGACCCCTGCGCAGGGTCCGGCCCGATGTGTCAGCGGGTCAGTTGGAGGCTTCCTGAAGCTTCCGCGCCTCGATGATCCCGAGATAGGCGTCATGCGTTACCGGGACGAAGTCCTTGGCTTCACCCGCAGCGACGTTGTGGGCGCAATCCTTGTCCGTCTCATGCAAGTCGGCGACGATCTGGATCACCTTGTCTTTCACATCTTGCGGCAGGGCCTTGCGAACCACGACCGGGCCTTCCGGGATCAGCGAGGATTGCCAGATCATGACCAGATCGTTCATGTCGACCAGTCCGGCATCGGTCGCCTTGCGGAAGGCGCCAGAGTTGAAGCCGTCTTCCCAATTGCCAAGGCCGTCGGCCCAGCTCACGCCCGCGTCGAAATCGCCATTGGCAACCCCGACGATCGACTGTTCGTGCCCGCCCGAGAACTTCACTTCCGAGAAATACTGGTTCAGGTCCCCAAGTTGTCCCTGCAGTTCGGCCGCCGGCACGAGGTAGCCCGAAGTGGAGTTCGGGTCAGCAAAGGCGAAGGTCTTGCCCTTGGCTTGCTCCATCGTGGTAATGCCGCTGTCGGCGCGGGCGAAACCGAAGGCGTAATAGCCGGTGGTGCCGTCCACGTTCTGCTTGGTCAGGCGGACTTCGACGGCTTCGGGATCGGTCAGGTAGGTCTTGGCGTAGGCCGACGCGCCAAGCCAACCGAAATCGAGCGTGCCGCCGACGAGGCCCTGGATCACGCCGTCGTAATCTGCCGGGGTAAAGAGTTTGACCGGCACGCCAAGCGCTTCTTCAACCATGACGCGGAAGCACTCATGGCCGGTCATGCGATCCTGCGCGTTTTCGCCGCCGAGGATGCCAATGTTGAATTCCGTGATTTCTTGCGCGTGGGCGGCACCGGACAGGGCGGTGGTCGCCGCGAGGATTGCGAGCAGTTGCTTCATGGTCGTCTCCATGTGGGAAAAGGCCCCGGTTTCGGGGGCCGGGGTGAAACTCAGGCGAGCATCTCGCGCGCATAGGCGGCGTCCGCCTGCTTGGGGAGTGCGTCGATCGAGGTCGAGGTGGCGGATTCGCTGAAAGAGGCGTCCGCCCCGTAGATGTCGCGGGCGACGCCGGTGGTCAGTTGGTCGGGCGTGCCGTCGAACACGATGCGCCCGTCGCGCATGCCGATCACGCGGTCGCAGTAGCGGCGCGCGGTGTCCAGCGTGTGCAGGTTGGCGATCACCATGCGGTTGTCCTCGTCATGGATGCGGCGGAGCGTGTCCATGACGACCTGCGCGTTCATCGGGTCGAGGCTCGCGATGGGTTCGTCAGCGAGGATGACCTTCGGATCCTGCATAAGCGCCCGCGCGATGGCGACGCGCTGCTGCTGGCCACCCGACAGCGCCTCGGCGCGTTTCGACGCCTGTTCGGCGATGCCCAGACGATCGAGGATCGCCAGCGCCTTCAGCACGTCGTCATCCGGCCAGAAGCCGAACATCGTGGAAAGGGTGGAGCGATGCGCGAGCGTGCCGTGCAGGACGTTCGAGACGACATCCATGCGCGGGACGAGGTTGAATTGCTGGAAGATCATGGCGCACTGGCTTTGCCAATCGCGACGAGCCGCCCCGGTCAGCGACAGGATGTTGCGCCCTTCGAACAGGATTTCGCCGGAGGTGGCATCAGTAAGGCGGTTCATCATGCGCAGGAAGGTGGATTTGCCAGCGCCTGACCGCCCGATGACCCCGATGAAGCCCGACCGCGCGACGGAGAAGCTGACATCGTCTACGGCGGCCTTGGTTCCGAACAGACGTGTGACGTTCCTGACATCGAGCAGCATGACCGCACCCCCTGCGCTTCTGGCTTAGGGATGCCTAGACGGGATTCATGACGCGCGGGCTGCGGTTTCGTGAAGGTTTTCCAACAGTGGCGGCGCGTGGTTCTCCCAAATGCCGAGGTTGGTATCGGCAAGGGGCGTCCTTTTCAGGCCTGTGTCCGCTTTCCGCCCGGTTCGTCCATCACCGCGTCCGCGAAGTCTGGGGACGCATCGGTTTGATCGAACGTCCGCTGTGGATATGCCAGAGATTAGATCCTTGCTTATCGGTTTGTTCACCGAGACCGGATAGTCCGGGGAAAGGGTGGGTCGGTGGACAGCAGGATACTCCATGTCAAACGAGGAACTCCCCGCACTTCGCCCACCATGACCAGTCTGGAACAAAGGTCGTTTCGTGGGCCAAAAGAGGCCACTCGCACCAAAGCACGTCAGGTCGATGTGCGTCCGTCTCGAAATGGCAGGCAACCGACGGGACTTAGCGCTCTTCAATACAGTCATCGACAGCAAGCTACGCGGCTGCGATCTGGTGCGGATGAAGGTGCGTGCCGTGCAACTCCTTCTGGGTCACGCGAAGATGGACGGCACGGTCCGATAGCTTGGTGTCGACCTGGACGATTCTCTGTCCTTGTCGGAAACGATCGAATTATTGACAGCAACGCTCGGCATCGTTCACGCCGTTCTCGCGCTGGATCTCATGCGTCATGGGCGGGTCCTTCCGGGCGGGGGCAAAATTTTCGGACGAAAATTTTGCGGTGTGAAAAATCTTCGGACG
>Ga0209278_1001388_pt1 | contig 14891 bp, 9 predicted proteins | sample JI81BgreenDNA_FD_187504 | JGI IMG/M metagenome (GOLD analysis project Ga0209278, IMG submission 187504) | Wastewater effluent complex algal communities from Wisconsin, to seasonally profile nutrient transformation and Carbon sequestration -... | ecosystem: Engineered > WWTP > Effluent > Algae... | reverse complement strand
CTGCTAGTAGGAATTGCTTACCCAATTACCGGACACTGGATTTGGGGCGGAGGCTGGCTGGCAGACGCAGGCTTCTGGGATTTTGCCGGTTCGACAGTGGTTCACTCCGTAGGCGGTTGGGCGGCTTTGATGGGAGCGGCATTTTTGGGGCCGCGGCTCGGCAAGTACCGCGACGGCGATACTGTGGCGATGCCGGGACACAATATGAGCATTGCCACCCTGGGCTGTTTGATTTTGTGGTTGGGTTGGTTCGGGTTTAATCCCGGTTCGACAATGGCACTCGATCCAAATGCGATCGCCCACATTGCGATCACCACCAACACTGCCGGTGCCTTCGGGGGAGTTGCTGCAACCATTACGGCTTGGCTGTACCTTGGCAAACCCGACCTTTCGATGATTATCAACGGCATCCTCGCCGGCTTAGTCGGCGTAACAGCTAGCTGCGCTTGGATCAACGTGCCCAACTCTGCCATAATCGGCATAATCGCCGGCATCCTGGTAGTTTTCGCAGTAACTTTCTTCGACAACTTGAAAATTGACGACCCTGTAGGCGCAACTTCAGTTCACTTAGTCTGTGGAATCTGGGGAACTCTGGCAGTTGGGCTGTTTGCTGACGGGCCTACAACTGGACTTTATACCGCAGGCCCTGCAGCCGGATTGCTTGTGGGCGGAGGTTTTGGTCAACTCTGGGCGCAGTTGGTCGGCATTATCTCTGTAGGCGGGATGACCGTGCTGCTGAGTACGATTTTTTGGCTGGCACTCAAAGCTTTGCTGGGTATCCGCGTTTCGGCTTTAGAGGAGGCTGAAGGTTTGGATATCGGCGAACACGGGATGGAAGCTTACACTGGGTTTGTGAAGGAAACGAGCTTGGATAACAGAAGTGAGACCAGCTACGGCGGTTATGGTGGGGGTTCTGGGGGGAAGACTAACAAACTGTAGAGCGTGCGAAGAGATCGACCAATTCAGCTTTCGTGTCGTAGATTAGCTATTTATCAGCTAATCGACCTCTTTATTCAGAAAAACCCGAATCTGAAATACCCGCCAACTTATGGCTGTCTATCGTTGTGCTCGCGTTTCAATCTTCGATACGAACGCGGGCATATTTTTATTGTTAGCTTACTTTTAATGGCGTACATATAGCAGTTTTCGATTGCATGAGTCGGCGCCGATCATTGTTAATTGGTAATGGGGAAATGGGAATTGAGAATCTGTAACTAACGAACTTTGCAAACTGGTGTATTGATTAGAGTTTACCGGCAATTGCTTTAAGTTCTTCAACGACGCGCTTGTTCTTGGGATTCCTGGTGCCATCAAGGCGGGCGGAGACAACAGTGATTATTTCTAGTATATCTTTAGCTAAATCCTCGTCACAGCTCGTATTTTCGGTTTGATTTATAATCACTACCTCTGTCCCAAAGTGTTCGCACAAATTAAAAATTAGTTCAGAACCAAATCTCAGCAGTCTGTCTTTGTGAGTTAATACCAACCTTTCTACTTGATTATCTGCGATCGCCCGAATTAGATGTTGTAAACCCCGCTTACTGTAATTAACCCCAGAACCTACATCCTCAATGATTTGGAATTGCCACCCCTGAGATGCACAAAACAATTCCAAAACTTGTTTTTGTCTGTCTAAATCATCTTTTTGGTTGTGACTGCTAACCCGAGCGTAAGCAATGGTTAAAGCGCCGTTGGGTTTTAAGCCAAGAAGATGAGCTAGGTCATAGCGTCTGTGACCGTTAGCGGTGCGTTCTGGTATTAGCTTGCCTTCGGCTTCCCATCTTCGCAAGGTGGAAGCGCTCACACCTTTAAGTTTGGCTGCTTCAGTTATAGTTAATTTTTTCATTTTTGGATTTTAGCATCAGAAATGAGTAATTTCGGTGAGTTTTAGATAGATTTTTGTTGAGGTCTGCTGATTGGACAAATCCGATTCCGGTGCCAGAAAGTTTGGTAGGCAGATTTTTTATGGTAAAGTAGTGCGAAAAAGCAAAGTTCTGCATCGCCGCCCTTGCCCAATACAGCACAGTGCTTGATTCTTACAAGAATTGAGGCTTTAATTGAGCGGTAAAATTTGATGCAGCAATCAGTGCAAATTATTCGGTGTGAGGCCTGCAAATAGCTTGAGTTTATGGAGAAGTTCGGAGGAGGTAGCAGAAGTAGAACTCATAAATCCCTCTTAGGGATGGAAGTTAGCCGATCGAAAACTGTTCCGGTTTGGGCTTTGCTATCTTTGGTGACGAACGGGGTACTGATACTTACAGTCGCTCAACTACTGCTGCAGGGAAACAACTTGACAGAAAGGTTCCAGGCGAATGATGCGGTGACGGCAGAAGCGGCCCAGGAACAAATTGGCCAACCGGCGATCTCTACAAAGGCAGTGCTAGACGTGCCCGTTCCCGGGCCGCGACATAAATGGACTTACCAGCAGTGGGTGACGCAGTTGGGTCGCGAAGCTGAGGCGGTGGCGGCGAATCGACCCTCAAGATTGAGTGTTTTGGCTGGGGATTCTCTCAGTATGTGGTTTCCGACTAAGCTGTTACCAGTCGATCGAATTTGGCTGAATCAAGGGATTTCGGGGGAGACTTCCCTGGGTTTGCTGAAGCGGTTGCAGTTGTTCGATCGCACTGCGCCGGATACAGTGTTTGTGATGATTGGGATTAACGATTTGTTGCGGGGGGCGAGCGACGAAGGGATTTTGGACAACCAGCGGCAGATTATTCGCGATTTGCGGTGGGCGCACCCCAAAGCACAAGTTGTGGTGCAGTCGATTTTGCCCCACAGCGGGGAACAAGCTACTTGGGAAAATCGCGATCGGCTGTTGGCGATTCCTAACAGTCGGATTCGGGCAATAAATCGACGGCTGAAAGAAATTGCTAGTTCGGAAAATGTTTTGTATCTGGATTTGCACCCACTGTTTGCGGATGCAGACGGCAATTTGCCAACTGAACTCAGCACAGACGGCTTGCACCTTAACGATCAAGGTTATCTGGTTTGGCGATCGGCCCTACAACTATTCGATCAGATGCAGTTGAAAAATGAGTCATGAGTCAATCGACTTTAGATTTTAGATTTTAGATTTTAGATTAAAGAATTGAAGCATTGACCCCACGGATAAATTCGGGGGGAAGGATAAAGTAACATTCTCCCTAACTCTCCCCCTCTACTCCTCCCACTCTCCCCAATTCAAAACTCCCGCCTTCTCCTCGACACCCCCTCTCCGATTACTCTGTTGTCACTGGCTATGTCAAGTAGCGACTGATACATTAAGAAATATGATAGTTAGCTATTTAGTATAGGGTGATACAGAATAACTGTTTGTACAAATGGTGGAATCCAAAAGGCACAGACCATTGGATTGATAGTTGACGAATTTAGATGAGTCCGGCTATACGAAGTCGGGAGGTTGAGGATTGGGGAATTATCTATTGAAGATTTGTTCCGCTAAAACACGGACTTAAAACCAAATAACTATTGCATCTAAAATCCTCGCATCTAAAATCGGCTGGGTCTTCCCGGAAAATTGCTGAGTATTATAAAACTTCATTAAGTTTATAAGCAGTAGTAAGCAAGAATGATAATATGTAGTCAGGAGGTTAACAATGAAACTACCTGACTACGCTAAAGCAATAGGCATAAGTTACACAACTGCGTGGCGGTGGTGGAAGGCAAATAAACTACCACATCCGAGAGATGGAGGCTCTGAATGCAGCTAACAGAGAGACACATCATTAAATCGACGGAACACCGTTTCGCCCAGATTGACGAACTAGCCTTCAAATCCAAAAACCTCTACAATGCCGCCAATTACGTTATTCGTCAGAGCTTTATTTATGGATGGGGTTATGTCAACTACAACGAAATGAACCGCTTGATGAAGTCTCAGGAAGCGTATAAAGCTTTACCTGCTAAAGTCAGTCAGCAAATATTGATGGTACTAGACAAGAATTGGAAATCGTTTTTTGAGGCATTCAATGCTTACAAAGCTGATTCTTCCAAGTTCACGGGTCGTCCAAAATTGCCCAAGTACAAAGATAAAGTTAAAGGGCGAAACCTGCTCGTTTACACCATTCAAGCGATTAGCAGCAAACAGTTGAAGAAAGGAATTATCAAGCTTTCCGGCACTGAACTTTCAATTAAAACCCAACTCAATCCCGATCAGATTTGTCAAGTTAGACTGGTTCCGAAATGTGATTCCTATGTAATTGAGGTAATTTATGATGAACTGGAGTCCACCCTTGGCAATGCCAACTCTGTAGCTAGTATTGATTTGGGGCTGGATAATTTAGTGGCGTTAACTTCAAATCAGCCGGGATTTATCCCTTTGTTGATTAACGGGCGACCATTAAAATCGATCAACCAGTTCTACAACAAACGTAAAGGAAAGTTGCAATCCCAGTTAAAAGGAGGTCGCAAAACTTCACTACGGATTCAGCGCTTAACACGCTGTCGCAATCAAAAAGTTGATAATTACTTGCATCATACCAGTCATGTGATTATTGATATTTTGATGGCAAAGCAGATTGGGACGCTAGTAATTGGCAAGAATGCCCAGTGGAAAACTGAAATCGAGTTAGGGAAGAAAACTAATCAAAACTTTGTTAGCATTCCTCATTCTCGGTTGATTGAAATGTTGGAATACAAAGCTCGGTTAGTGGGAATTACGGTGATTGTGCAGGAAGAATCCTACACGTCCAGAAGTAGCTTTCTGGGTTTAGACCCAATTCCGGTTTACGGAAAAACAGAAAAAGAGCCTGTATTTACTGGGAAACGGATCAAACGAGGTTTGTACAAAACATCAACTGGTCAGTTAATTAATTCCGATGTGAATGCTTCTTACAATATTCTCAGAAAAGCAATCCCAAATGCGTTCAGCGATGGGATAGGGAGCTGCGTAGTTCAGCCAATGCGGGTTAATCCGCTCAAAGTAAAAGTGAAAGGGGAGGGACTTGAAGCCTCCCATGTCTATAAATGACTATACTTTTACCAGCTATGAGAAGGTACAACAACTAACGTGATCAAAAAAAGTTTAATGATCGGCATCATCGCGCTGTTGCTGTTAAGCGTGCCGCTAACGGACAATGCCTTAGCTCAAGATGCTGCTGGTACTGCTGCGGTGGTGCCAAATCCGATCGACACCGGCGATACGGCCTGGATGTTGGTTTCCTCAGCACTGGTATTGCTGATGACACCAGGGCTGGCGTTTTTCTACGGGGGACTGGTGCGATCGCGCAACGTCCTCAACACCATGATGATGAGCTTAATCATGATGGGACTGATCGGCGTCACATGGACGCTGTGGGGCTACAGTTTGGCCTTTGATGTCACCGCCAGCAACCTAAATCCTAAAGGGTTTGGGCAAGGGATCGAAAGCTTCATCGGCGGCTTCGACTGGATGTTCTTGAACAACGTCACGGCGGACACACCAGATCCGATCGGCTATGCACCGAGAATACCCCACCAAGTCTTCATGGTGTACCAGATGATGTTCGCCATCATAACTCCAGCCTTGATTTCCGGGGCGATCGTCGAACGGGTAACATTTAAAACCTATTTCTGGTTCGTGCTGCTGTGGTCTACCTTTATCTACTCTCCTTTAGCTCACTGGGTTTGGGGTAGAGGCTGGCTGGAGGCGATCGGAGTTTTAGACTTTGCCGGCGGCACAGTCGTGCACATCAGTTGCGGTGTTTCAGCAGTTGTCGCAGCTTGGGTAATCGGGCCCCGCAAAGACCACTTGAAGAAACCCCACACCCCCCACAACGTACCCTACGTCTTGTTGGGAATTGGGATGCTGTGGTTTGGCTGGTTTGGCTTCAACGGCGGTAGCGCTTTGGGAGCTGGTTCTTTAGCAACAGTGGCTTTTGTCACCACCATGATTTCTGCAGCAGTCGGCGGTTTAACTTGGACAATTGTCGAATGGGTGCTCAGAGGCAAACCGACAGCAGTGGGAATTGCTAGCGGTTTCCTCGCGGGATTGGTCGGCATCACACCTGCCGCTGGATTCGTGCTGCCAGTAGGAGCGCTTTTGATCGGATCGATCACTTCGGTTTGTTGCTTCTTTGCCATTAGCTGGCGCGCTAAGCTTGGATTTGATGACTCTTTGGATACCTACCCGCTTCACGGCGTCGGCGGAACTGTGGGCGTTATTCTGACGGGCGTATTTGCCACTAAAGCGGTTAACTTTGCCGGAAATGACGGGCTGTTTGCCGGGAATCCGGGGCAAATCGGCACCCAGTTGATAGGCGTTCTAGCTACTTACGTGTTTGCGGGTGTCGGCACTTTTGCGATCCTGAAAATTTTGGAACAGTTTATGGAACTGCGAGTGCCGTCATCTGCTGAAGACAAAGGTTTGGATATTGACTTGCACGGGGAAGAAGCTTACGGTGAGGATTTTGGCGGCGGTTTCAGTTCGTTTGAATCGAGTTCTCCTTTTGCGCCGAAGAAGATTTGAAGCTGATTATTTGAATAAGTTCGATCGTGTAGAGATGCAGGTATCTGGGTCTCTACGCTTTTTTTTAAGTTTTTTTTAACGAGCCGCGAAGGCGCGTTCATTCTTTCTTGGCTCTCAATTCAATGTGTCGATCGTATAAATAGCATATGCCCTGTTTGCTACTGAGCCAATAAGTCCGATCGCACCCCAGGCATTCTAAAATCAAAGGTAATTAACCTAGATTTCAACTCAATACCACATGGATACTAAAGCTTTTAAACGATCGCTCCAACAGTCGGAAAACTACCACCGCAAGGGTTTCGGACACGAAGCTGAGGTAGCTGGGGTAATGCAGACGGCTTATCAAAGCAGTCTGATCCAGCAAATTCGCGACAATAATTACAGACTGGAACGTGGGGCTGTCACGATCCGGCTAGCTGAGGCTTTTGGCTTTTGCTGGGGGGTGGAACGCGCTGTAGCTATTGCTTACGAGACTCGCCAGCATTTCCCAACCGAACGGATTTGGATTACTAATGAGATTATTCATAATCCGTCTGTCAATCAGCATTTGCGCGATATGGAAGTTGGTTTTATTGCTGTGGAAAAGGGGCAGAAAGATTTTTCGGTTGTCGATATCGGCGATGTGGTAATTTTACCTGCTTTTGGGGCCAGCGTCCAAGAAATGCAGTTGCTTAATGATAAGGGCTGCAAGATTGTTGATACTACTTGTCCTTGGGTTTCTAAGGTTTGGAATACTGTTGAAAAGCACAAAAAAAAGGATTACACTTCGATTATTCACGGTCAGTACAAGCATGAGGAAACTGTTGCTACGAGTTCTTTTGCTGATAAGTATTTGATTGTGCTGAATTGGCAAGAAGCTGAATATGTCAGCAATTATATCTTGCATGGGGGCGATCGCGCTGAGTTTCTGGCTAAGTTTAGTAAGGCTTATTCTGCTGGTTTTGACCCGGATCTGGATTTAGAAAGGGTGGGAATTGCTAACCAAACTACTATGCTCAAAACAGAGACAGAGAATATTGGCAAGTTGTTTGAAAAAACGATGATGCGGAAGTTCGGGCCGGAGAATTTGAGCGAGCATTTTCTTAGTTTTAATACTATTTGCGATGCGACTCAGGAACGGCAAGATGCTATGTTGAGTTTGGTTGAGGAAAAGTTGGATTTGATGCTGGTGATTGGTGGTTTTAATTCTTCTAATACTACGCATTTGCAGGAAATTGCGATCGACAAAACTGTTCCTTCTTTTCACATTGATTGTGCGGAGCGCATTTTACCGGGAAATCGGATCGAACACAAGCCTTTGGGGGGAGATTTGGTCGTAACTGAAGGTTGGCTACCGGATGGTAAAATTGTAGTGGGCGTGACTTCGGGTGCTTCTACGCCTGATAAGGTTGTTGAAGATGCGATCGATCGCATTTTCGCGATGAAAGCGGCTGCGATTGTGTAATTATATTGTTTCGGGTGCGATTCGTTTAGCCGAGTGCGACCTGATAAGGTTGTTTAGTATGGGAAGCCCACTTCCCTACCGGATTCACACCCGCTACTCCCACGTAAAAAACTTCATTTGAAGTCCGGTCATGCCTCAAGTAAGCAGTCAACAACCCGGTACCGATCGGAGTGTGCGATTCGTTTAACCTAAAGTAAGTTAAAAAGCTTGCGAGACGGTTAGCCCAGTTGATGAGACTGGTGACAACTGGTTACATTTGAAGGTGAACCGCCATGCGGTAAGTCCTTCCCTCCAAGTGCAGGAGTGAAAGCATATCCCCTAGTTTACCGGGTGGCAACCAATAGGCTAAAGCGGGGTAGCCCTGTCAAAGTGTTCTTGATTCAGGCATTCTTGGTGAATCTTGAACGGCAACGGTCGCTGGCGACAAGCTTGGCAACCTTACGAATAAACTTAGATCGGCGACTGTTGCTGTTCTCTTCGACTTGCGGGTATCGGTATAATGGTTGAAACCTTGTAGGACTAGCATACAAGCTATTGGCTCACCCCATCTTGCAGTATTTAGGAGAAACTGCTGCCTCTATGACTGATGTGATGCAATTTCTGGGAGATAGTCCACCAAAGTTACTAACTCCTTATCAAATCAGAATCATTGATGGCAACTGTTTAGGTGCGGGGTAGTAATAAATATGTAGTGATTAGATATTTATTGGCTCAAAACATAGTTGTAATGATGGATAAAATACCAAATAGCACCAATATGGTTTTCTAACTTTTTAGAAAATGAAAGAGTTTTTCTTACTAGACGAGAAACACGTTGGCGCAAAGTAGTATTAAATCTTTCAATGTGATTAGTTTTTCCACTGTCTTTCCCAACTGGCTGATGGCGTAGCGAAGGAAAAATACAAGCATATGCAGCCCAAAAATCTGTATAGCAAACAGCACATTGTCGATATACAGAAGGTAGAGAATTCCATAATTGTTTGGCTCCTTCTTCGCTACGATCACCAATATAAAGACCAATAATTTCTCTGGTCTCTCTATCCATTGCGGCGCCACACCCATTGCTTATTTTCTTGGTAATCTACAAATGGGCACAGTTCATCACATTCAACATTCAATCTGACTTTTTTTAGGTTTAACCTTTACTCTGCGTTCGAGTGAGGCATATTTATTATTTACGTAATCCTGTAACCATTTTTGAGAAACACCCGTGCTTCTAGCTATACCAGCCAAAGAAATATTCTCCAAAAGAAGTCGATCGATTAAATCTTTTGTTGCTGAGCTAATTACCATGAAAATGTGGAATCCTCGATTCACGCGACGAGTCATCCCACACTAATCGAAGCGACAAGCGTGTGGGGATTCCCGTCTGACTAGCTAAACTCCAAGGGGTAATATATACTTGGATGCGAACCTGCTAACCTGAAATTTTTAATTTTAGATATCAAAGAACTGACTGATGGATTTAGACCAACAGATTCAAGCATTGATCGAAAAAGCTCCGCCCGACGGTTCGACGCCACAAATCTTAAAGGCGATCGCCCCGGCCCTGGTGTTAATTGCCCAACAGCTACAGCACCTTGAATACTCGATCCTGCAAGCGGTAGACCAAAGTTGGGCGATCGTGGTTTTGAGCAATCTCAAGCAACCGGGACGGGAGAAGAGGGTGATTTATGCTTGGAGCAGTATTAAAGATGCGTCGCAGGCTGCGGCTGCTGGGGGCGATCGCCTCAGACCGGTGCTTTTGCCTGTCACTCACATTTTATTTCAGATGATAGCTCTCGAAGGTCTTGACAGCATTGTTTTTTTTGAAAGTCCCGGAAATCAGGAAGTCGGGACGGAAATCCCTCGCGAGCAAGTACAGAGTTTAATTAACGTTTACTTGCAACAGTATCGATCGGCTCCACCGCCGGATCTTGCCTAAACAAATCAATTTTCTATTAATTGGTAACAGGGCATTAGGCATTGGGAATTCCCCATTACCAATTCCCCATTACCAATAAAGTGTAACTTTTTAACCTCTAATAAAGTCTACTCAAAACGTATTCAGCCAAATCAATCAAAGCTTGGCGGGACTCTGAATGGGGCAGCGCAGCTAAGTATTCGACTGCTTTCTGTGCGTGGTTTGTGGCTAGTTCTCGCGATCGCTCTATGCCTCTAGAATCTTCTACCAGTGCCAGGGCCTGCTCTAAATCTCCTTCTTGGGCAAATTCCCGTTCTATGAGAACTTCCAAGTAAGGTTTTTCTTCTAGGGCAAATAGTGCGGGTGCTGTCAGATTACCGCTTCTGAGATCCGAGCCTGCAGGTTTCCCCAAAGTTTCCGTTGAAGCGGTGAAATCTAATATATCATCTACTATTTGGAATGCCAAACCAATGTTTCGCCCGTAGTTGTACAAATCGTCTGCTATGGACGCTGAAACCTCGCTCAAACAGCCCGCTGCTTTGGAACTGTTGGCAATTAAAGACGCTGTTTTGTAATAACTTTTTTCGAGGTACGCTTCGATCGACAAGCTGGTGTCAAATCCATTTAGTCCCTGTTGAATTTCCCCCTCAGCTAAATCCATAATCACTTCTGAAAGCAGTTTGACTACTGGCAGGTTGTCGAGATTTGCCAAATGCCAGGAAGATTGAGCAAACAGAAAGTCTCCCGCCAATACTGCCACTCGGTTGTTAAACCGACTGTGAACCGTCGGCACTCCTCGCCGCAGATCCGACTCGTCCACCACGTCGTCGTGCACGAGACTAGCTGTGTGGATCATTTCCGTGATTTCAGCGAGGCGGCGGTGTTTTTCTGTGATTTCCCGATCGGGCATAGTCGCCTTGGCCATCAACAGAACGATCGCGGGTCTCACTCGTTTTCCCTTTGTGCCGAATAAGTATTCTGCAGCCGCGTACAAGATGGGATGACGGGCACCCACTAACTGTTTTAAGTTTTCTGTCAACAGTCGCAGGTCTTCTTCAACCGAGGAAAATAGGAGAGTGCTAGAGATCATGGATACGCCGACTCAAGCCGTAAAGTAACAAAATTTTACATATCATATCTTTATTTTAAGGTAATTCTCTGCAATAGAAAAGAAAAATCTAGGATATCTGCAGTTATTTGTCATCTACCACCCGATGGGAGTCACCCGTCTGCCAGAGGCGAGTAGCCGGCTGCCAGAGGGGTTGCCCCTATTGTATCGAATTGTTAAGGACCTTGCCAAAAATTCTCTAAATCCCAGAAACCCTGTGTTATTATGGGTATTAAGGATTTAAACAATTCTATACATTAAGTACAGCCAGACGGGCAGGTAGCTATTAGGTGCCTGTAAAAGTTTCGTAGAGCCAGCCTTGTTAGTCGATCGCAGCCAAAATTTCTGGTACAGATTTTTAGTTCCTCGCGGCTAAAAGTTTTCAGAAGTTAAGAGTAGCGCATCTTATGTGCACGGTAGCTCAAAGCAGCTAAAGTGGATGGTTTTAGGCTGTTTAAGCATCTGTAAAGCAGTAAATCATTGTTGATGACCGGGAACGCCTAAATGTTCCCGCAGGCTTGATATGGAAAAACAGCCTTCAGAACCAAGGCATGGTCTTGCGTGCTGACTTAATGTAGTAGGTCTTGAACTTGTCCTGCTCCTCCTCGTCCTTGACTTTTGGTTCTAATTATGATTTATCGCGATATTCCTCTAATTATTCCCATTCTGGCCGCCGGCTATGTAATGACTATTTATGTAGTGCTGATGTTGGCCCAACGCAGCGCTAAAATAACTCGATTGGGCGAGTAGTGCACTGCTGGGCAGCCGAAGTCGGCAGCAGCGCCCTCGCTTCACCCTTGAGAATTCGGAATACTCAATAATAACCCTGCCTTGAATGCTTGCGCGCAAAGGCAGGGTTATTATTTACAATTGCGGACACCCTGATTTTCTGGGCTGCTAGTTCCTGCAACACATAGCTACAGTTATCGATGTTCAATGCCAACAGCCTCTGAGGCAGGATATTATAAGTAGCAGCTTGTATCGCTGACGACAAGTTTCATGTCAGGGAAACTCTGCCAATGTTCCGAGAAAGCTATTAATTTTTTGTCAAAAACGCTGATTTTGAAGTTGTCTGCTATGAGGAAAAACTCGCAATATTCCTATTTTTTATGGCAATAACTTACAGAAATGAAACACTAATTTCATTAATCGATAAACCTGCTTATTCAACATAAATAATCCATAAATTTGCCCTGCAATCACATATTTCATGAAAGGGTGCTTAAATAGCCGATAGAGGCAGATAGTCTCTGTCATTTATTCACAGATTATCAAAGATATATTTTGCTAGAGAGAGCCACAAGACTAAGTTTTAACTTTAAAAATATTTTCGATATAACTGTATAGTATAAAACTAATTCCCAATATTACTGACCTATTAAAACTCTATTAAGTTGTGATTGAAAAAACTCAAACACAGAAGAGTAGAAGTTGTCATAAATTATCCAGTTCCACTGCCTAAATTTTTGTCTGAGGCAGACGAACTAAAACAATTTTCGATAAATCTGATGCACAATGGTTTACAAGCGATAGATAATTGCCTAATTTTAAAATTAGAGGTGAGAGAAGAAAATCAGAGCCGGCGCTCGTCAGTGGCAACTGAATTACTTGGTAATTTTGCCACGAATATGTGACCCGTTGTTTACCACAAAACCCGCCGACGAAGGCAGCGGGTTGGGACTGGAGATTGTTAAAAAAAGTGTGGAAAAACATTTGGCTAAAATAGAAGTAACATCAGTTATCGGCCAAAGGACGTGTATCGTGCCAATTCATATCGCCGTTTAGCGCGATCGCACTAAAAATCATACCAATGCGGGACTAAAATGCAACTTTAGACCGATGTCAATTCTCTATTGCTGTGAGGATACCGCGACTGTAAAATCTGAAATCTAAAATGGTATTAAGTGGCGGTTTCCCCTGCATCTATCCCCCTTGATTTGCCCATGTCACCAACAGTTTCTGATACTCAAAGCTTGCTAGAACAGGCGATCGACCCCAAACCGCCGGTGCTGCCTCCAGACACACCCTTGAAAGTCGCAATTGCTGCCATGACTCAGGCGAGTGCCAGTTGTATTTTAATCGCGTTTGAGCAGAAATTGCTCGGAATTTTTACAGAACGTGATGTTGTGAAAATAACTGCTAGCGAAATACCGCTAGCAGGGGTGGCAATTTCTGAGGTGATGACTGAAAACCCGATCGCCCTGAACCTCGATCAAGGGGGAAATATCTTCAAAGTATTGAGCATATTGCGATCGAAAAGAATCCGTCATTTACCCCTCCTAGACGAAGGTGGGAACTTGCTAGGCGCTATCACCTGCGAAAGCATCCGTAAAATCCTCAAACCGGCCGACTTGCTAAAAATGTGGCGCGCCGAAGAAATTATGACTAGACAATTAACAGTTACCTCAAGCAGCGCCTCAGTTTTAGAAGTCGCAAAACAGATGAGAACCCAGCGAAAAAGCTGCATAGTCATTTGCACTGACAGCGACAACAAAAATCAGAAACCTGTGGGCATAATTACAGAACGCGATATTGTTAAATTTCAAGCTTCGGGGCTAGATTTCGCACGTAGTCCCGTCACCGCCGCGATGAGTTTTCCGCTGATACCGTTGCAGGTAAAAGCCACCTTGTGGCAGGCTCACCAGTTAATGCAGCAGCACGGCATCCGGCGCTTGGTGGTGGTGGACGAGGAAGGATATTTAGCCGGAATTGTGACTGAAATTAGCCTGCTGCAGGCCTTAGATCCGGTAGAAATGCACGCAAATGTCGAGCTTTTGCAGGAAACAGTCGCCGACAAAATTCAGGAGTTGAACAAAATGAACGAAGAATTGCAAAAAGAAGCGTTGCGGAGAACAGAAGTAGAAGAAAAATTGCGAAGTTTAAATGATAGTCTGGAAGAAAAAATCAAACATAGAACTTTAGAATTAATTAATGCCAACAGTCAGTTAAAAAAGGAAATACAAGACCGCATCACTGCTGAAGCTGAAGTTCGCCGCCTCAACACCGAACTCGAACAGCGAGTTCTAGACCGCACGGTTCAACTAGCAGCGAGTAACGAAGAATTGCAGCAACAAATTAGCGGGATAAAATTGCTAGAAGAAAAATTGTACTTTTCTGAAAGGAAAGTCCGCGCCGTTTTTGAAGCGATGACGGACATCGTTCTCGTGCTAGACAGTGAGCGGAACATAGAAGTTTTGCCTACGAATGTGGCAGCGGTTTTTGAACCGGATTGCGATATAGTCAGCTTGACCATCGAACATTTTTTTGACGACGACAACCCGGATGATTGGTGGATTTTAGTTCAGCAAGTGTTAGAAACACAACAAACTATCAATTTCGACTACAGCTTAACAGTTTGCGGTCGCAAAATTTGGTTTTCAGCCTGTATTTCTCTATTTTCAAAAGATGCAGTCATTTGGGTTGCCCGCAATATCAACGACCGCAAAATAGCCGAGTCAGCGCTGTGCCAAAAAAATGCTGAATTATCTCATACCTTAGAAGAACTGAAGCGAACTCAAAAAGAACTTATTCAATCAGAAAAAATGGCAGCCCTCGGACAGTTAATTGCCGGAGTTGCTCATGAAATCAATTCTCCTTTAGGGGCGATTCGCTCTTCTGTGCAGAACATCGCCGACTTCTGGACAGAACAGTTGCAGCAGTTGCCGATATTTTTTCAACAACTATCCCCGGAAAGGCGGCACGATTTCTTTGCTTTACTACACAAGTCCAGCCAAGAAACAGATACATTATCTAGTAAAGAAAAACGTCAGTTAAAAAAAGTTTTGCAGGGGCAATTAGAATCAGAAAACATTGACGACGCCGCTAGCCTTGCCTGTACTTTATTAGACATCGGTATCGGCAATAATGTAGAACCTTTTTTACCTTTGTTGAAAGACAGCCAAAGTCAAAACATTGTACAAATCGCCTACCAATTTGCTACGGTACTAAAAAGCACAAAAAATATTGCTACTGCCACGGATAGGGCAGC
>Ga0209278_1001387_pt1 | contig 14902 bp, 16 predicted proteins | sample JI81BgreenDNA_FD_187504 | JGI IMG/M metagenome (GOLD analysis project Ga0209278, IMG submission 187504) | Wastewater effluent complex algal communities from Wisconsin, to seasonally profile nutrient transformation and Carbon sequestration -... | ecosystem: Engineered > WWTP > Effluent > Algae... | reverse complement strand
CCAGCAGGCACCCGCGAAGAAAACAACGCCCGTTGCCGCAAAAACGGTAAAAAAGCCCGTGGCTAAATTGGTAAGCAAGGCGACGAAGCCTGCGGCTAAGCCTGTGGCAAAAGCCGCGCCAATGAAAATTGCCGCGAAGCCGGTAGAGCGTAAAACGCTGGACCGCGCACCGCAACAGAAAGCGCCGATGGCGACGGTTGCGAAAGCGGAAGCGAAAGCACCGGTGACCGCCATGGCAAAGAAGGCCAATTTTGGCGTCGGCGAATACGTGGTGTACCCCACGCATGGCGTTGGCAAAATTTTAGGTCTGGAGTCCGAGAAGATCGGTGACTACGAGCTGAAAGTCTTCGTGATCGCCTTCGAGAAAGATAAAATGACGCTGCGCGTGCCGGTGGGCCGTGCAGAAGCTGCAGGCCTGCGTGCGATCTCGCCGAACGACCAGATCAGCAAGGCCATCACCACGCTGAAAGGCCGCGCGAAGATTGCCCGCGGTATGTGGAGCCGTCGTGCGCAGGAATACGAAGCGAAAATCAATTCGGGCAACCTGATTGCGATCGCCGAAGTGGTGCGCGACCTGCACAAGAACGTGGATCAGAGCGAGCGCAGCTACAGCGAGCGTATGATCTATGAGACCGCCATGCACCGCCTCTGCGGTGAAGTGGCTGCTTCTGAGCGCGTAGAGCTGAAAGAAGCGCAGGATCGTCTGCTGAAGGTACTGCGCAAACAAGCGGCTGCGTAGTATTACAACAGGATACCAAATGAAAACCCCGCTGGCCATGCCAGCGGGGTTTTTTTAATCATGCGAGAGACGCACGCCCCAACCCTGATCGCAACCGGGCACGCGGCGTTCGTTAAACAAGCGGCGGCCTAGAGCTGGCGTTCCAGCAAGAGCTTCTTGATCTCTGCAATCGCCTTAGCCGGATTCAGGCCTTTCGGGCAGGTCTTCGCGCAGTTCATGATGGTGTGGCAGCGATAGAGGCGGAATGGATCCTCGAGATTGTCGAGGCGTTCGCCCGTCATCTCGTCGCGGCTATCAATGATCCAGCGGTAAGCATGCAGCAGCACCGCCGGGCCAAGGTAGCGATCGGCATTCCACCAATAGCTGGGGCACGAGGTGGAGCAGCAGGCGCAGAGGATGCATTCATACAGCCCATCGAGCTTGGCGCGATCCTCTGGCGATTGCAGGCGCTCGGTGTTGGCGGGCGCGGCCGATTCGGTCTGCAGCCAGGGCTGGATCGACTCGTACTGCGCATAGAAATGGTTCATGTCCGGCACCAGGTCTTTCACCACATGCATGTGCGGGAGCGGATAAATCGCCACGTCGCCCTTCACGTCGGCAATGGCTTTGGTGCAGGCCAGCGTGTTGGTGCCGTCAATGTTCATGGCGCAGGAGCCGCAAATCCCTTCGCGGCAGGAGCGGCGGAAGGTGAGGGAAGGATCCACCTCGTCTTTGATTTTGATCAGCGCATCCAGCACCATGGGGGCGCAGTTATCCATGTCGATCTCGTAAATATCGACGCGCGGATTTTTCGGTTGGCCGTGCTCGTCCTTGTCTTCAGGGTTCCAACGATAGATCTTGAACGTCTTGACGTTCTTCGCCCCTTCCGGCGCTTTATGCGTCACGCCATTCTTGGTGATTTTCGAGTTCTTCGGTAGGGCAAATTCAACCATAACGGTTCTCCTTTAATCTCTAGCTGCGCGGTGCAAGGTTGGGTAGCAGCGGCTGCTGGCCCGCCTGTTGCTTGGCGCGAATTTCGGCAACGGCTTTCTGCATGGCAACCGTACGCGATGGGTTATTGGGGTGGGTGCTGGAACTATAGACTGCTTGCGGCGCCTGCAGCGACATCAACCGCCAGAAACCGGGCGCATCCTCCAGCACATAGCCTGCGCGCGCGAGAATATAGAGGCCGATATAATCGGCTTCGTTCTCAAACGCGGGCGAGTAACGCAATAGCGCTGTCTGTGCGCCGAATTTACCAAGCTGCCCTTGCGTGTTCAGGCCCTGGCTTTGCGCCAGCGCGTCGCCCAGCGTGCCGAGAATGCCGCCGATGGCAACGTTCTTCTGTTGGCTTTTTACGTGGCCCATGATGCTGTGCGCAAACTCATGCGCGATCACGAAGGCGAGCTGGTTGTCGTTCGTGGCGTAATCCACCATCGCCGGGTAGATCACCACGTTCTGCCCATCCGCATGCGCGTTCAGGCCTTTCTCAGTGGGATCCAGAATCACCGCGAACTGGCATTGTTTTCCGCCAATATCCGCGCAGAGCGATTCAGAAGCTTTCTCGACGCGCGAGGCGATCGGCCCAAGCCGCACGGCGAATTGCTGTACTTGCTCAGGCGTGTAGTCTTTCTGATCGTCAAAATTGCCTTGCTGAGCGGCTTTCACGGCAGCTGCTTGGGCTTCTTGCTCAGCTTTGAATTCCGCATCGGAATAGACGGGGCGCTGCGTCACCGGGGCGGCGCAGCTAGTCAGCGTCATGGCGAGGAGAACGCCGCCCGATGCGGCAATCCATCGGGCGTATCTGGATTGCGCCGCGTTCGCTCGCAATGACACAGACTGAGATTGTAAATCCATGCTCAGTAAACCCGTTTTTTCGGCGGTACGGCGTTGACTTCCTCGGTCAGCGTGGTGAGCACCACTTTGCGGTAATCAAACGCATGGTCGCCATTGTCGCGGATGTGGCAAAGCGTGTGCTTCATCCAGTTCTCGTCGTCGCGCTCTTTGAAATCTTCATGCGCATGCGCGCCGCGGGATTCCTTGCGGTTTTCCGCACTGGCCACGGTGGCCAGTGCTTGACCGCGCATGTTATCCAGCTCCAATGCCTCGACGAGGTCGGAGTTGAAGATGAGGCCACGATCTTTCACGCTGACATCCTTGAAAGAGTCGTACACCCCACGCATTTTCACCACGCCCTCTTTCAGGCTTTCCGAGGTGCGATACACGGCCGCATGGTTCTGCATCACGCGCTGCATGGAGCGGCGAATCTGCGCGGTGGATTGCGCGCCGGAAGCATGGCGAATACCATCAAAGCGGGCCAATGCCTTTTCGGTAGCGGCCACGGGCGCAGGCGTCACTTTCAGGCCGGGCTTCACAATGGCTTTCGCACGGTGCGCGGCGGCGCGACCAAACACGACGAGATCCAGCAGCGAGTTCGAGCCAAGGCGGTTCGCGCCATGCACGCTGACGCAGGCGGCCTCACCGATCGACATCAGGCCCGGCACCACTTTCACGTCCAGCCCGCGATCGTGGGTCACAACTTCGCCCATATAGTTGGTGGGAATGCCGCCCATGTTGTAATGCACGGTCGGCAGCACGGGAATCGGTTGCTTCGTCACATCGACGCCGGCGAAAATTTTCGCCGTTTCCGAAATGCCGGGCAGGCGCTCATGCAGTACTTCCGGGGCGAGGTGATCCAGATGCAGGAAGATATGGTCCGCTTCTGCGCCTACACCGCGGCCTTCGCGGATTTCCATGGTCATCGCGCGGCTGACCACGTCGCGGCTGGCGAGGTCTTTGGCGCTGGGTGCATAACGCTCCATGAAGCGTTCACCCTTGCTGTTCACAAGGTAGCCACCTTCGCCGCGCGCGCCTTCGGTGATCAGGCAGCCCGCACCGTAGATGCCGGTGGGGTGGAACTGCACGAACTCCATATCCTGCATGGGAATCCCAGCGCGGATCGCCATGCCGCCACCGTCGCCGGTGCAGGTATGGGCCGAGGTGGCCGAGAAGTAAGCACGGCCATAGCCGCCAGTGGCGAGCACGGTCTGCTGCCCCCAGAAGCGGTGCATCGAGCCGTCATCCAAGTTCCAGGCGAGCACGCCACGGCATTCGCCATCGTCGGTCATCAGTAAATCTACGGCGAAATACTCAATGAAGAATTTTGCCTTGTGGCGCAGCGCCTGCGTATACAACGTGTGCAGAATGGCATGGCCGGTGCGATCGGCTGCGGCGCAGGTGCGCTGCGCGGCAGGGCCATCGCCGTAGTTGGTGGTCATACCGCCGAAGGGACGCTGATAGATCTTGCCCTCTTTGGTGCGGCTGAACGGCACGCCATAATGTTCCAGCTCAATAATGGCAGGAATGGCTTCTTTGCACATGTATTCGATCGCGTCCTGGTCGCCCAGCCAGTCCGAGCCTTTGATGGTATCGTAGAAGTGCCAGCGCCAATCATCCGGTCCCATATTGGCCAGCGCCGCCGAGATGCCCCCTTGCGCTGCCACGGTGTGCGAGCGGGTGGGGAACACTTTGGACAAGCACGCGGTGGAAAGCCCTTCGGCCGCCATGCCAAACGTGGCGCGCAAACCTGCGCCACCAGCACCCACCACGATCACGTCGTAGTAATGGTCGGTGATGGGGTAGGCGCGACCGCCGACCGAGAAGGATTTAGCAGAAGGTTGAATTTGCTCAGCCATGATGGATGTCCAATGTTCCTAGAGTCCGATGAAATGCAGTTTGGCGATGCCTGCCAGCGCCAGCGCCATCAGCGCATAGCAGCAGGTATCCTTGAAAAGGGTGGTAGCAATTTTCTTGCACTCGCAGTGGATGTAATCCTCGATCACCACTTGCAGGCCCATTTTAGTGTGAATGAAGCCGATCAGCGTGAGGGCGGCGAGTAACAGTGCCGTGAATGACGAGGAGAGCCACGCCGCCACGCCTTGCGCTTCGGCACCCAGTAGGGTGGTGAGCAGGCTGATGACGAACCACAGGCTCAAGGGAATCAGCGCGAGTGAGGTGAGGCGCTCGGTCCACCAATGCATGGCACCGTGGCGGGCCGAACCAAGGGCTCGCACGCGGCCCAACGGAGAACGCAGCGAAGAGCGGGAATAATTCGACATTAGAAACCTACCTTACGAATCACGATGGCCCAGGTGAAGATGGTGAGGCTTGCGGTGAACAGCAGCACTAGCCAGCCCGAGCGCGTCATCTCCGGCAGGCTGAAGCCGCGGCCCATATCCCAGTTCAGGTGGCGAATGCCGTTGCCGAGATGGTAGTAGAAGCACGCCGTCCAGCTGATCAGCGCCAGCTTGCCGAGGATACTTCCGGCGAGCTGCTGAATGAGGGCAAAATACTGCGCGTCATAGGCTGCGGCCCAGATCCAGGTGGCAAAGAGAATCATGCCGAAGGATAGAATCACGCCAGTGATACGGTGAAGAATGGAAAGCACGCTGCTGTTCTGCGGGCGATAAATCAGCAAATGCGGCGAAAGCGGGCGTTGGTCCTGCGGACGGGCCATAAAATACTCTCTCATGCGTTATTATTCTTAAGCGCTATCTATGATGCAGTGCATGCTTTGTCAAACCCACGATTTGCTTGCGTTTTGCTGCAAATCACGCAACCCGCAGATTGTCACGAATTTGTCACTGACACCTTAACGAAATGTAAGGAAATGACAGGTATTTTAGCTCGTTATGAACGCTGAAGAACCCACATCGCCCGATCTTGCATCACTGCCGTTGAAAAAGGCGGGCGTAGTGCTGCATGGATTCCTCAAAAAGCCCCGCATTCGCAAGAATGGCTCCGAGGAGATGGTAAAGGATCAGCATGCACTGATCGCGCCTTACACGCAGGGGCGTTTCTTTGATACGCAGCTTATGGACGCGTCGGTAACCAACATGTTGGGGCAGTCGGAAGACCTCACGAAATATTACATGCTACCCAAGGGCAGCATTGACCCTGGCGAAGATGCACTGGATGCGGCCATCCGCGAAACGCGTGAGGAAACCGGTATCGATCTACGCAAGCTGTTGGGTGACACGAATATCGGGCGGCTGCGGCAGGGCAAGACCATCGAGCATTGGCGTAGCACGGGCTATCCCGGTGTGACCGTGCTGCGCGCCGATCCCATTCCGTTCGAGCATATGTATTACTCACGTTCTTCAGTGCCCACACGCATGGCGCTGTTTAATGTCGAGCTGGATGGAATCGAGCATCTCAAGCCCTACTTGAAGAACCAGACGAATCGTGATCACCCCAGCGAGGGTAAAAAGACCGAACCGCAGGTGCGCCGTTCCATTGGTGAGATGACGGCCGACGCGATGAAATATCCGCCGTTCGCCACCTATCTCGAATGGCTGCGCCATGGCGCGATCCCGCCCGATCAATTTACACTGGGAGGCCCCGCCCGCGATCCGCGCCATAAACGCATGTTCCAACTGCTGCAAGGCGCACATGCCGGCGAATTCGTGACCGAATCGCCGTTGCAGAACCAGTGGTTCTCGCAGTTGGAATACCGCTACGCACCGCAAGGGCAGATCGGCTCGCGCGCGGATTGGCAGCAATTCTGCGCTGCGTTGCCGCCCGAGGAATACGACACGCTGCGTACCGCTTTCGGTCTTATCAAGGCGTATGCCAAGGGGCGCGGTATTGTGGGCAGCGACGATGCGCTGATCAAGATGGACGATAAAGACAGCCCGCTGCATTACTATCAGGAAGGGGCGGACCTCGTTTCTTCCGAACGGTTTGTGGCGCATAGCCTGACCATGGCGGCCGTGAACGAGGATTATCGTCGCGCCTCAAGCGGCGACTGCGCCGCGGTGGAGCAGGCCGTACAAACGCGGCTACGCCATGACCCTGCATTCGCCGCCGCGAACGTAGATGACGAAGCCCAGCTACGCCGCCACATGCAGGTGGAGCGTTCGCAACTTGCGGGCATCGTGGCGTTCGTGCCGGTGCGTAGCTTAACGCGCGGCGTAAAGCGGTTCCAGGATGCGATGGTGCAACGGTTCGACCCAAGCATTCGTGCCTACGGCATGCCAGGCGAATACGAGCTGCTTACGCCATTGGTACAAGCACGCGAAAGTCAGCATGACCAATGGCAGGTGCGCATGGAAGACGCAGCAACCAACAAACCAGTCGGCCTAGGCGGCCTTGGCGCGTAGGCCGAATTGCGCAATCAGCGTCTACGTCGACGGTTTCCAAACCCCAATATTTAACGAAGTTTTAAATGCTGCTATGTTAATTTATTGGTATGGATGCGCAGGATTCATCGAAAACCGGCCAAAAGCCCTTCAAACTTGAAGATGGGGTGGCGGATGCACATGTCGCCGATGCGTTGGTGACGGAACATAGTGAAAACCGCGCACTCAATTTGCGCTGGCGACAAATTCTACGTTCTGAAACATCCCGGTTAGACTACAGGGCTTCGCTGGTTCCCGAACGCTTGGCAAATTTGCCAGAAGCACTTAGAAAGCGTGTCGTTGAAGGGCCAGATGCATCAGAGAAATTCAAACGCGACATTGATGCTGAGGCAACGTATGCGTTCGTAAAAGCGCATCGGCCGGAGACTTACGTGATTAAATATTATATTGTGGATGATAAGACGGGGGCAGTGCCCAATCAGATTATCCATCCGTTTCTAAACAATAAGTCCGAGACGATTTCCCAAGTAAACGCTGACGGTTCATTAGAAAGTCAACAGGTTCCCTACATTCGGTCTGACAATCCTGTAGGTCCAGTGAATGGGAACATGCAATCCGCCATCTACCATGCGTTTGATACAATCGAATCGCAGCTACCGGGGCGCTTTCGCTTTGAACGGGTGAGTGACCCAGGCCAGGCCGATATCAGTTTCGCGGCGGTTCCGGATTCAGATACGATGGTAGGCGCAGCAACAATGGAATCCGGTGGTATTATGCTAAGTCAGTCTCATTTTAAGGGCAGCCTGAATGCAGATATGCAGAACACGGTGCTGCATGAGATTGGCCATGCTTTGGGACTTGAGCACCCGCATAACATGCAAAAAAAGGCTGGCAGCGCCTCGACCGATAACGCCACCTATTATGATACGGTGATGACGTATCTAGAGAATGACATGCGTCAGCCGAACGGCGTGGCGCATTCGTCTTATGGCCTCACGTATCCAACCGCACTGATGCCATCCGATTTGGAAGCTTTGATTAAACTCTATCCGATTGAAAGCGACGCCGCGCTCGGTGGTGCTCAGCTTGGCTGGTCAGGCAACACAGCCGCGCTAAATGGCGTAACGATTTCGCACGTGGTCAATGGTAAGGCGGTGAAAGAGGCGCTGCGATTACCTTTGGCGGAAGGTCTAGTCTATCAACCAATGTATGACACATCGAAGGATGTATTGGAGATTCAAACGTCGGTTACCGAACATATTGGGTTTGAAAAAACCGAACGCGGCCTAGAATTGATCGACAAGCGAACCGGTGGGCGAACGTTAGTACCCGTTCACATTGAACGGCTCCAATTTGTTGAGGCTGATGGAACCGTGACGCCATCCGCAGTTACTAAGGTCTCACCGCCTGAGGATGTCGCCAGTGCAAAAGCGAGAACCGAACGTTAGGCGGCCTTGGCGCGTAGCCCGAATTGCGCAATCAGCGTTTCGGCGATCTGTACGGCATTCAGCGCCGCACCTTTGCGCAGATTGTCCGACACCACCCACATATTGATGCCGTTGGGCACGGTCGGGTCCTTACGCACGCGGCTGATGAACACGCCATCCTCGCCCACGCATTCGAGCGGGGTGATGTAGCCACCATTCTCGCGGCGATCGACGACGGTGAGGCCTTCGGCTTCTTCCAGCAGGTCGTAGACTTCCTCGACCGTGATGGGGTTTTCGAACTCGATATTCACCGATTCAGAATGGCCCACAAACACTGGCACGCGCACGCAGGTCGCGGTCACTTGAATGTTCTCATCGAGGATCTTTTTCGTCTCCTCGACCATTTTCCATTCTTCCTTGGTCTGCCCGTCTTCCATGAACACGTCGATATGCGGAATCACGTTGAAGGCGATGCGCTTGGTGAATTTCTTCGGCTCTTTATGGTCGTGCATGTAGAGCGCCTTGGTCTGGTCGTACAGCTCGTCCATCGCGTCTTTGCCCGCACCGCTGACGCTCTGGTAGGTGCTCACTACCACGCGCTTGATGGGGTTGGCCGCATGCAGCGGTTTCAGCGCCACCACCATTTGCGCGGTCGAGCAGTTCGGGTTGGCGATAATGTTGCGGCGGCCATAATCACGCAGCGCCTCGGCATTCACTTCCGGCACCACCAGCGGAATCTCCGGGTCCATGCGGAAATACGAGGTGTTGTCGATCACCACGCAGCCTGCATCGGCCGCACGCGGGGCATGCACTTTGCTGACGTTGCTACCCGGCGAGAACAGCGCAATGTCGGTATCGGAGAAATCGTAATCATCCAGCACCTGCACTTCGAGCACCTTATCGTCGCCATAGCTCACCTGTTTGCCCTGACTGGTGCGGCTGGCAAGTGCCACCACTTCGCTGGCGGGGAAGTTACGCTCGGCAAGGATTTCCAAGATTTCGCGGCCCACGTTACCCGTGGCACCAACGACGGCGATTTTGTACGACATGATATTTACCGTGAACCGTTAACTGTTAACCGATAAGGGTTACTTTCAACCCCATCAACATTTTTCGCAGGCTTTCTATGGTATGGCGCAAATCGTTGCAAGTATCCTCGCCAATAAATTCAGGCGTAGCGATGATAATCTGTGTATCCAATTCCGCTAACGAACCAAGCGCAATCCCGATAAAATGATGAAATTCTTTCTTACTATTGCGCGATGCCCCTTCCGCAATGTTCGAGGCAATCGAGACCGAACATCGCCGCATTTGGCTGGTTAGTCCAAAGGCTTCGTTTTTGGGAAATGTAGCAGTCACGGCATAAATCTGTTTACTGAAAGCAACCGCATCGCTCCAGACACGCAGCTTCTCATAGGCATGCGCTGCCATTTACACGGCTTTCTTATCGGTCAACGGTAAACGGTGAGCGGTTAACGCCTCCAGAATCGCATCCCCCATTTCTACTGTCCCCACCTTTTTCGCGCCATCCTGCATGATGTCGCCGGTACGAAGGCCATCGGCCAGTACTTGGGCAATGGCTTGATCCACCATATCCGCCTCGCGCGTGAGGTTGAAGCTATAGCGCAGCATCATGCCCGCACTCAGGATGGTGGCGATGGGGTTCGCAATGCCTTGGCCCGCAATGTCCGGCGCGGAGCCATGCACGGGTTCATACAGCGCGGCGCGCTTGCCGTCTTTCTCGGCACCCAGGCTGGCGCTTGGGAGCATGCCGAGCGAGCCGGTGAGCATGGCGGCGCAATCGCTTAAGATATCGCCAAAGATATTGCCGGTCACGACCACATCGAACTGCTTGGGGGCGCGCACCAGCTGCATGGCGGCATTGTCGACATACATATGGCTGAGGGCGACGTCGGTATATTCCGCATCGCCGATCTTCTGCACTTCCTCGCGCCACATTTCGGTGGCTTCCAGCACGTTCGCTTTGTCGATGGAGCAGAGTTTTTTATTGCGCGCACGCGCCATGTCGAACGCCACTCGGGCAATGCGCTGCACTTCCCAATCGGCATAGACCATGGTGTTGCGGCCTACGCGGTGGCCGTTCTCCAGGCTCACGCCGCGCGGCTGGCCAAAGTAAATATCGCCGGTGAGTTCGCGGATGATGAGAATATCCAGCCCCGCAATCACCTCGCGCTTCAGCGTGCTGGCATCGGCCAGTGCATCAAAGCACATGGCGGGGCGAAGGTTGGCGAACAGGTCCAGATCCTTGCGAATGCCGAGCAGGCCGCGTTCGGGGCGCACTGCATAATCCAGCGCTTCCCATTGCGGGCCGCCGACCGCGCCCAGCAAAATCGCATCGGCTTTTTTGGCTTTCTCCAGCGTCTCAGTGGGGTAGGGGGTGCCCACCGCATCGTAAGCCGAGCCACCGATCAAGGCGGTGTCGTAAACAAAGCTAATGGCGGCGCTTTGCGCCGCCCAATCCAGCACGCGCTTGGCCTGCGCCACCACTTCGGGGCCAATGCCATCGCCCGGCAGCAGGAGAATGTGTTTCGTCGTCATAGGATGCTCCAGAGGTAATACACGCCTGCGCCCACCATCAGGCAGGCGAGGTGACGCAGGGTGATGAGGAAGAACAAAGCCAGCGGTTCGCGGCGGGCAAGCACGCCGGTGAGCTGCTCGAACATTACGGCCAGCCACAGCACTGCGGCTAGCATAAATAGCATGGCAGGGTGCGTGGCCGTGTGGCCTGCCAGTACGCCGAGCAAGATGGCGGTAAAGGCGCGGCCCAGCAGGCTGGTAATGACCACACTGCGCTTGTCGCCGCGGCGCAGATCGCCCGGGCGAATACCGCTATGGCGAATCCATGCGCGCTGGAACATCAGCGGCGAGACCCACAGGAAATGCAGCACCAGCATGGCCAAAAAGGCGATGCAGCTTGCGCCGAACCCAAGCGGGAAGATGGTAAAATCCGTTTGCATGCGGGCGTTGTAGCAGCCCATGCCTGCGTTTCAAGGGTTTATGCAGATTTAGCGTCCACGAAATGCTTCCTGAGCATGATTCCCTTTAGCATGCGTACTTTCAGTTAATTGCATCGGAATTCCAGTAATCTCACCCATTAAGTCAATCGCCGAAATTACATGGAGTGCACGTTCGCGTTGCGCAGCAGTACTATTGGAGAACAACGAAGGCTCAAGCTGGATGGCCAATCTTGCCTTAAGATATTTAAGATTCTCCGCAATTGGCTCCAGTATTTCTCTTACTTCCGCTACGCTACTCCCGGTATCCAGCATGCCGAGCGAGGCTGCAATACGGCCGTAAAGAATCGGCATGTTCATACCACTTTGCGACACGAACTGCATCGCCATGTCATCATATAAAATCACGGAAAGTGATTGTAATGCCTTAACAGCCGGTAGCGGAGTTATGGGCGCGGTGTGATTAGCCATGGACGATCCTGCCTGAGTTTGGCCTCATAAGCGTTGATGGCATCTTTCTTCTGTAGTGTCAGGCCGATATCGTCCAGCCCCTCAAGCAAGCATTGCTTACGGAATGGATCGAGCTTGAAGGAAAACTGATGGTTGCCCGCGCTCACGGTCTGGCTTGCCAGATTCACCGTGATTGCGTGCGCAGCCTCGGCTGCCTGCATGAGGGATTCGACCTGTGCGCGCGGCAGCACCACGGGCAGGATACCGTTTTTGAAGCAGTTATTGTAGAAAATGTCGGCAAAGCTGGGCGCGATCACGCAGCGAATGCCAAAATCAAGTAGCGCCCATGGCGCATGCTCGCGCGAGCTGCCGCAGCCGAAATTCTCGTAGGCCACCAGCAGTTGCGCCTGATCGTACGGCGCGCGGTGCAGCACGAAATCCTCGATACGCACGCCATCCACCGTGTAGCGCATCTCATAGAACAGGCCTTCTTTCAGGCCGGTGCGCTTGATGGTTTTGAGAAACTGCTTGGGAATGATCATGTCGGTATCGACATTCTGCAATGGCAGTGGCGCGGCAATGGCGGAGAGGGCGGTGAATTTCTGCATAGGTTTCTCGTCGCGTAAGGAAAGCGGCCTTATAATGCAGCAGCCCAGCCGGGGCAAGCCTTAGCTTTGCGCAGGCGCGCGCCCATAGATCACGCGCGTGCCGCAGATCGTATCATGCATGGCGGTTTTCTCAGGCGTGAAGCCTGCCATGGCATAGCCCAAGCCCAGCGGCAACCACGAGACGCCACTGGCAAGCCAGCGCACGGCGGACATTTTCCAGGTAAAAGGCCGCCCATCGGTGCGGATGCAATAGATGCCGCACCAGCGCTTACCCGGCGTGGCCTGCCACGCGCCAGCGGTGAAGCCGATATGATACAGCCCGCTGACCACCGTCATCAGCAGCAGATCCTGCATGCTGAAAAGCGGGGCGCCACTAGCGCCGCTGGCTAGCAGCACATCGTTTACCGATTGGCCGGGCTGTGGTGCAGGTAACCAGCCCAACCGTACCAGCAGATCCATGGTCTCTTGCGGTGTAGCCGCCTGCGCGGCATTACCCAGCAGGTACAGCAGCAGGAAGGTACCAAGCTGCACGATCGTGGAATCAATCCCGTAGGCAGTCAGCCTGCGCCAGAATCCTGCGTAACGATTGGTCGTGGCGTTAGCGCTTGCCATAGACCACGCGGGTATCGGCGATCAGGTCATGCAGCGCCGTTTTCTCGCGCGTGAGGCCTGCCATGATATAACCGATCATCAGGAGAAGGCCGGAGAGAATGCTGGCCAGATAACGGCCAAAGGCGCGGGCGTAAGTGATCGGGCTGCCATCGGTACGCATGACGTGAATACCGAGTACGCGCTTGCCGATGGTGGCCTGCCATTTGCCACCTTGTAGTGCGGTGTAATAGGCAAAATAGACCAACAGGCTAATCAGGCCAGCAAGCCCGCCGCCAGCAGCTTGCCCCGTTTGAGGGTCGACTTCGCCACCCAGAAACATACCGATCAAGACATTCGGTACCAGAAGAATGATGCCGTCAATAATGGCCGCGACAACGCGAATCCAGAAGCCCGCGAACGGTGTGCCAAGCGCTGATACGGTAACGGTATTCGCCGTCGATTGTGGCATCGCGTTCATAATGTATCCCCCAATAAATGAATACGGGGAACGTATTGGAAAAACGCACGCAGCGCACGCATGCAATGGCACGCATGTTGGTTTATTCACCGAATCCTTGCGGTCGTGGCGGTAAGGGCACAGCCAGTTTTCAGCAGGCTAGTCGCGACGGAAATCCTTGCGCGGGCCTTTTTTGAAAGGCTTGTCGCCATAGGGCTTTTTATCCCCATAGGCTTTCTTTTCGCCATACGGCTTGCGCTCACCCCGCGGCTTATCGCCAAAATCGCGCTTGGGCTTATATTCGCGTTCGCCCTCCGCACGTGGTTTGCGCTCGCCATACGGCTTATCGCCACGTGGCTTATATTGGCGTTCTTCGCGGCCCGTGTCGCGGTCGCTGCGTTCGCGCGGGGCACGCTCGCCAAAATCACGCTTGGGCTTGCGCTCGAAGCGCTCCTGCCGCTCGGCATGTTCGCGGTCGCGGCCGGCTACTTCACGCTCTTTGCGCTTCTCATCTTTTGCTTCCACTTTCAGTCCGTGGCGCATGCCCACCAACAGGCGGGCAACGGCTTCACGTTCGGCGGCAAAGGCTTCGGCATCCTCGGCGCTGATGTAACCCAACCGCTCGGCGAGGGTGGTCAGCGTGGCGAGTTCGGCGGTGGCGGCCTGCGCATCGAAATAGCTGTTGAGGATGCCTTGCTCGTTCGGCTTGCCCGAGCCAGCGGCAATATGCGTGGCGACGCGTGCCGCAGCGGCACGCAGTTCGGTGGCGAGGCTGCTGCCTGCGAAGGATTCGCTTAGGTGGTAGGCACGCTCGGCCACGGCGATGGCTTTTTGCCAGGCGGGCAGGTCGGCGTAATCGCGGGCGGCGGCAATGCTGCCACTGCGCAGGGGGGCGGAGTTGGTGGTCATGTTAGTTCAACTTTCTGACGTCGGTTAAGGTGCCGGTAATGGCTGCAGCGGCAGCCATGGCGGGGGACATCAGGTGGGTTCTGCCGCCACGTCCCTGGCGGCCTTCGAAGTTACGGTTGCTGGTCGAAGCGCAGCGTTCACCGGGGCTAAGCCGGTCGTTATTCATAGCAAGGCACATGGAGCAGCCTGCCTCGCGCCACTCGAACCCGGCGGCGGTGAAGATTTTGTCCAGCCCTTCGGCTTCGGCCTGTTCTTTCACCAAGCCGGAGCCGGGCACCACCATGGCCAGTTTTACGTTGGCAGCCACTTTGCGGCCATCCACCACCTTGGCGACTTCGCGCAGATCTTCGATGCGGCCATTGGTGCAGCTACCGATGAAGATTTTATCGACCGGAATCTGCGCCAGCGGCGTGCCGGGGGTCAGGCCCATATAATCCAGCGCGCGGGCGATGGTCTCGCGCTGTTCGGCGGGGAAATCCTCCGGCGCGGGCACGCTTGCGGTGATGGGCAGCACGTCCTGCGGGCTGGTGCCCCAGGTGACTTGCGGCACGATGCTGGACGCATCCAGCGTGATCTCGGCATCGAATACCGCGCCTTCGTCGGTATGCAGGGTTTTCCAGTATTCAA
>Ga0209278_1001386_pt1 | contig 14905 bp, 14 predicted proteins | sample JI81BgreenDNA_FD_187504 | JGI IMG/M metagenome (GOLD analysis project Ga0209278, IMG submission 187504) | Wastewater effluent complex algal communities from Wisconsin, to seasonally profile nutrient transformation and Carbon sequestration -... | ecosystem: Engineered > WWTP > Effluent > Algae... | reverse complement strand
GGCAATGGCGGGCCTGTGCCGCTCAGGACGTGCTGACCTTCGCGGGATGCGCGTGATAACGCACGATATCGTCTTCCCCCAGATAATCCCCGACCTGGACCTCGACCAGCAGCATCGGCACATCGCTGCCATTCTGCAGCTGGTGGATGGCGCCTTGGGGGATAAAGACATGTTCGCCTGGGCTGACGGCGCGCGTCTGGTCCTGGACGATCACGTAGCCCCGGCCAGAAAGGATGATCCAGTGTTCGGCGCGGTGCGCATGCGACTGCAAAGACAGCGACTGGTGGGGATCGACGACGAGCTGCTTGACCTGATAGCCCTTGCGGATGGCAATGCTTTCATACCAACCCCATTTGCGATGATCGCGTCGGCTTTCATCGGCTTCCGGCCGGTCCTTCTGCCGCAAGCGTTTCACAACTTCTGAGACGCGCTGGCTTGAAGATTGTGGCGCGACCAGCACGGCATCCCGGGTCACCACGACCATCATGGCATCAAGATCCAGCCCGACCACCATTTGGTCCGGCACTTCGCTGCGCAGCAGGCAGTCCTTGCAATCGATGGCGTCGGCCTGGCCGTCAATCAGGTTGCCATCGCCGTCGGGTGCGCCTTCCCGCCACACGCTCGACCAGTCGCCCACGTCCGACCAGCCGCCGGCGAAGGGCATGACGGCCAGATTGGCGGACTTCTCCATGATGGCGAAGTCGATCGAGATGCCAGGCGATTGCTGCCAGTCCGCTTCGCCCAGGTGAACGAAGTGGCCGTCGCGCCGGCTGGCCGCCACCGCTCCGGATACCGCTGCGAAAATGTCGGGGGCCACCGCCCTGTAAGCGGCAGCCACGGCGCTCACCGACATCAGGAACATGCCGGCGTTCCAGAGGTGACGGCCGCCGTCTAGCATGGCCTGCGCGGTGGCGCGATCAGGCTTCTCGACGAACCGCGCCAGTGGCTGGGGCTCGTGGGCGCGGCGGGCGTCGGCATCGGCCAGTTCAAGATAGCCATAGCCGGTTTCGGGCCGCACCGGCTCGATGCCGAAGGTGACCAGGTTGCCGGCCCGAGCTGCCGGCACCGCGGCCTGTGCGGCAGCCCTGAACGCGGCGACATCGGCAATACGATGGTCTGACGGCAGCACCAGGATGACCGCCTCCGGGTCTTCCATGGCAATGTGAAGGGCGGCCGACAGGATTGCGGGCGCCGTGTTGCGGGCATCAGGCTCGACGATCACGGCACCGGGCATGCGTTCGATACGGGCAAGTTGTTCGATCACGCGGAAACGCTGATCAGCCCCTGTCACCACGACAGGCGCGGCAAAGCCGGTATCGTCAACTAGCCGAACAGCGTGCTGGAACAGCGATTGTCCCTCGACAATCAGGGCAAATTGCTTGGGCAGGTTGCGCCGCGATGCCGGCCACAGGCGCGTCCCAGCGCCGCCGCACAATATGACCGGGTGGATCGTGACGATACGCATCCTGTCCTCTTCGATCAGTCGGGCACCGATCCCTGTTATGCTGGCCGCATGCCGCAGTCGCTTGTCTGAACCACATTCCCCGCCCGCCACGCAAGCATGCAACATGTCCGATCCGGCCGCGCCGGCAATTCCCCGGCGAAAGCTGCGGTGAACCGATGCCTCGGGCGGCTTCACCGGCTCTTACAGCGTTTTGACAAGGATGGCAGCAGATGCCATTGCATGCATTGAGAGGCGCCCCCAGCCTCGACCGCTTCACGGATGCAGCACATTCCGCCCACCATGGACCATCGATTCCCGTTCCGACCCGGCCTTGCGATGCTCGCCGGCAGTCTCCTGCTTTCTGCCTGCCAGCCCTATGGTCCCGGGCGTGAGGCCATCCTGAACGCCGGCGCCGTTCCAGCCAGCCCGAACAGCCCGGAGGTCGCGATCCGGGTGATCCGCATCAGCGCCGAGATCGCCAGCAGCTTCAAGCCGCCAGCGCCGTGGCCGGCCTTTGCCGATGTGCTGGCCGGGGCGCGGCCAGTCGGCACCACGGTCGGCACCGGCGACGTGCTGGAGGTCACGATCTGGGAAGCGCCACCCGCAACCCTGTTCGGCGGGCAGGCGCCTGATGGCCGGGCCAGTGCCGGGATCACGACCTCGCGGCCCACCAGCGTGCCGGAACTCATGGTTGGCCCGGAAGGCACGATCATGGTGCCCTTTGCCGGCAGCATTCCCGCCGCCGGGCGCAGCCTGCGCGAAATCGAGGCGGATGTGGTGCGGCGCCTGCGCGGCAAGGCCAATGCCCCGCAGGTTCAGGCGCGTGTTGCGCGCAATGTAACTGCCACCGTCACTGTTGTGGGTGACGTGTCCAATTCGGCGCGGGTCGCACTCACGCCGCGAGGAGAGCGGATACTGGACGTGCTGGCGCAGGTTGGCGGGGTCAAGCCGCCGGTGAATCTCACCACCATCCAGATCACGCGCGACGGGAAGAATCACCGGATGCTGATGTCGGAGATCATCGAGCGCGGTGAGAACAATGTCGTTCTGGCCCGGGACGACATCGTTACGGCGCTCTTCCAGCCCTATAGCTTCACGGTTCTGGGCGCCGCGAACCGCAATGACGAGATCCGGTTCGAGGCCTTTGGCATCACCTTGTCGCAGGCGCTCGGCCGCATCGGCGGCTTGCAGGACGGCCGCGCCAACCCGCGCGGCGTTTTCCTGTTCCGCTGGGAAGAGCCCGAAATCCCCGGTGGCCAGCGCATTCCCGTCATCTACAGCTTCGACCTGAAGGATCCGGCGGTCTATTTCCTCGCGCAGCAGTTCCGGATGAGCGACAAGGATCTGGTGTACATCACGAACGCGCCGGTGGCAGAATTGCAGCGCTTTGTGAGCATTGTGTCGCAAACCATCCTGCCCATCGCCACCGTTACAACGGTGATCCAGCAGCAGGATTGATTGTCAGGGGCGCGGGCCTATGGGCGGCAATGATGCCCCTTACATCCTCGATGTGTCGCGCATGGTGTGGCGGCGCTGGGCCGGCGTTCGCCCCACCGGGATAGACCGGATCTGTCTTGCCTGGCACGATCATTATGGGCCGTCATCACAGGCGGCGTTGTTTCACCGTCGAGGCTGGCATATCCTGCCGATGGCGGCGTCGCAGGCCTTGTTCCGCCTGCTTGGCGATGAGGGTCCGCGCGAACAATTCCGCCGCCGTTTCGCGGCCTGGGCAGCGCGCAACCTGGTCTCTCTTGCCCGTCCGCTGCCCGGGCGCGGGCGGCTCTGGCTGAATGTCGGCCACACCGGCCTCAATCTGCCCGGCCTGGCAGATTGGGTGCGTCGCGCCGACATCAGGCCGTTGTTGATGCTGCACGACATCATTCCGATCACCCACCCCCAATATTGCCGCCCCGGGGAACAGGCCCGACACGAGGTGCGGGTGAAGACACTGCTGAAGATTGCCCATGCCGTGATCGGCAACAGCCGGGACACGCTGGATCGGCTGCAGGCCTATGCCGACAGCATCGGTATGACGGTGCCTCAGGCGTTGCCGGTCTGGCCGGGCACGCCGCGGCTCGCCATGCCAACCGGTGGGCCGGCGCCGGCCATTGACGAGTTTGTGATCCTCGGCACCATCGAAGGCCGCAAGAACCACATGCTGCTCCTCGACGTGTGGGAGCAGCTGGTGGCCAAGCATGGCACAGCCGCACCAAAGCTAGTGATCATCGGCCAGCGCGGCTGGGCTTGCGACGACGTGTTGGCACGTCTGGCAACCGATGACTTCAAGGGCAAAGTAGAGGAAGCCGGCGCGCTTGATGATGCGACGATCGGGAGTCGTTTGGCTGGTGCCCGTGCCCTGCTCTTTCCCAGCTTTGCCGAAGGCTATGGCCTGCCACTTGCAGAGGCGCTTGCTGCCAAGGTGCCCGTGATCGCCAGCGACCTGAATGTGTTCCACGAGATCGGCCAAGGCGTCCCAGACCTGTTACCCGTCCACGATGTTGATGCTTGGTCCCAGCTGATCATGGCCTATTGCGAACCCGAAAGCGCCGCCCGGGCGGCCCAGATGCGTCGCCTTTCCAGCTTCCGTGTTCCCGACTGGGCGATGCATTTCAGCAGCGTCGACGCGCTTCTCAAAGCGCTTAGGATTGAAGCGGCTGGCTTAGAGGCATAATCCAAGCGGTAGACATCAACGGTCTTTGAACGCTGTAGCATTCACCAGCACACTCGGGACGATAAGGTGAATGTAGTGTGCGTTTCCATCGAAGACCACATAGTTGGTTGGCGCGCGAAAAGAATAGCATCGTGCCCCGGCCGCCTTCCGTCCGCTGCAAGTCAGCTGCACATGGCAGAATTGGCGGGCGAAAATCGGATATCCATTGGACTTCCTTCCTAACCTGAGCATTGCTGTTCCGGCGAACGCGGCCGTGTCTGAGCCGCTGCCCTGACCGGCTTAGTCGGTAGGGCTTTGGGTGGTGGGAGCAGCATGGCGCTGGTTCCGAAGGGAGACCACCCAATGACCACCAAAGCAAAGTGCAGCCCTGCTGCTGAACTGCAATCCCTGGCAGCCAACACGATTGGCGCGCGACCGGACCGCTCCTATAATCCCTCGGCCTCATCGCCAGGCAAGCCCTCCAAGAAGTCAGCTCAGGTCATCGCGCTGCTCGAAGCCGACGACGGTGCCACTCTCGCCCAACTGTGTGCGGTGACCGGTTGGCAGGCGCACACCTGCCGAGCTTTCCTGACCGGGCTCCGCAAGAAGGGCCGGATACTGGAACGCATCCACAGAGCCGACGGCGCGTCCGTCTACAAGTTGGTGGTCGCGGAGGCTTCGGCACAATGACCCGCCGGTCCTACCTTACCTTGGCTCAGATTGCCGAGATGGAGCCGGTTGGCTTGGCTAAAGAGTGGGCTCGCCGCTACGGCAGGCCCGCACCCAGCATCTCGCCGGACCTCCTACGGCTGGGCCTGGCATACAAGTTTCAGGAGCAGCGCCAGGGCGGGGTCAGCCGAACCACCAAGACCATCATGAAGCGGGCTGTGGTGAAGACCGATACGCCCGATCGACCCACGATGCCGCCCCGCAAGCTCACGCCGGGCACCCGGTTGGTCCGCGATTGGCGTGGTGTCGGACACACCGTTACCGTGTTGGAGGAGGGCTTCTCCTATGACGGCAAGCAGTGGTCCACGCTCAGCGCGATCGCAAAGGCCATCACCGGCGCCCACTGGAATGGGCCGCTCTTCTTCGGCCTGACGGAGCGGCGCAAGTGACAACCAAGCGCTGCGCGGTCTACACTCGCAAGTCCACCGAAGATGGGCTGGAGCAGGAGTTCAACAGCCTGGATGCTCAGCGGGAGGCCTGCGAGGCCTATATTCTGAGCCAGAAGCATGAAGGTTGGGCACTGGTTCCCAACCACTATGACGATGGCGGGTTCTCGGGCGGCAACATGGAGCGCCCGGGGCTCAAGGCTCTGCTAGCGGATGTGGAGGCCGGCCTCGTCGACATTATCGTGGTCTACAAGGTCGACCGCCTGACCCGTAGCCTGGCGGACTTTGCCAAGATCGTCGAACGGCTCGACGCCAAGGGCGCCAGCTTCGTGTCGGTCACCCAGGCGTGCAACACCACGACCAGCATGGGCCGACTCACCCTCAACGTGCTGCTCTCTTTCGCCCAATTCGAGCGCGAGGTCACCGGCGAGCGCATCCGCGACAAGATCGCAGCCTCCAAACGCAAGGGGCTGTGGATGGGCGGCCCGGTGCCGCTGGGCTACGAGGTCGTCGAGCGCAAGCTGGTGCCGGTGCCTGAAGAGGCGGAACGGGTCCGGACCATTATGCGGCGCTATCTCGAAGCGCGGTCAGTGCCAGCGCTGCTGGTGCAACTGAAAACAGAAGGTGTGGTGACCAAGGTGCAGATCCTGACCAGCACCGGGCATCGCGGCGGCATCCCGTTCGCACGGGGCAGCCTCTACCATCTGCTCAAGAACCCGATCTATCGCGGCAAGATCGTCCACAAGGGCAAGGTCTACGACGGCGAGCACGAGGCCATCGTTGACGAGCAGTTGTGGGAACATGTTCAGCACCGCCTTCGCGAGAACGCCCCGGACCGGAAGAGGCCGGAAAATGCTCACCAGCGTGCACTTTTGCAGGGGCTGATGTTCGATCCAGAGGGGCGACCGATGGTGCCAACTTACGGGTCCAACGGCACCAAGCGCTACACTTACTATGTCACCCGCAAAGATCTCGCCCGCAAGGGCGATCCGAGGTCAACGCGGTTCCGGCGTGGCCAGATCGAAAGCCACGTCGTCAACGAACTCGTCACCCTTCTCAACGACGAGCATTTGCTGCGTCGACTGTCGGGCGCCACCGAAGGGGAGGCCCTGCAGAGCCTGTTCGAGCAGGGACGATGGCTGGCGCCTGATCTTGCGCGCCCAGAACGCGCGCAAGATGCACTGCGCAGCTTCGTCACGGTCATCCACGTTGGTAAGCAAGACATGCAGGTTGAACTGCAGCCGGCGGCTCTAGGTGCCGAAGGGCCGGTCACCTGGTTCCATGCCATCCCGCGGCCAGCCAGCGGCAGGCCGTTCCGCGAAGCCAAGCTCAAGATTGAGGCCAAGCGCATCGATGATCGTTATGATGCTGATCTGGTCGCACTAATGTCCGAGGCCTTGGAGGTTCAGCGCCTTGTGTTACAATCGCCTGAACTCAGCCTCAACCAACTGGGCAAACGGGAAGGGCGGTGCCGCACCCACTTGGCCAGGCTCCTGCGCCTCTCGTGGATCAGCCCAAAGATTGTGGAGGCGATCGCTGCAGGCACGCAGCCAAACACGCTAACCCGCCGGGTGCTCATGTCAGCGTCGATTCCCCTCGCCTGGGACCAGCAGGAACGGGAATTTGGTCTTGCGGTCTAGCCACCGCAAACCTGCCAAATTGAGGTGAAGCCGGGAACTTTCGAGGAGAGATTCCGGCTCTTTTTTGGTGGAAATCACGGACCGAGAACGCGGTCTCTGACCACAAGCCAAGCACCGCGACGCCGCAAAGCCACGGAAATCCGCGGAAACTTTGGAGAGATCGCAGTCAGGGCCCCGCTCTCGGGTTCACCCATGGACTGCGTGGTGCGGCCAAGAAGACTCGAACTTCCACGGCCTTTCGGCCACAACGACCTCAACGTTGCGCGTCTACCAATTCCGCCATGGCCGCACACCAGGGAAATGAGCGCCGGGGCGCCCGTTCGGCAGGATGGCGCGGGTAGCAGGGAGGGGCTTGGCGCGCAAGCCCTTCCCCGCTTGTGCGCCGACTTAGTTGTACTTGCGCAGTTCGTTCTTCGCGATGGCCTGGCGGTGAACTTCGTCCGGGCCGTCGGCAAGGCGCAGGGTGCGCTGGCCGGCATAGCCGCTGGCCAGGCCATAATCCTGGCACACGCCGCCGCCGCCATGGGCCTGGATGGCCATGTCGTGGATCATGCAGCTCATGTTGGGCGCCACCACCTTGATCATAGCGATCTCGTTGGCCGCCGCCTTGTTGCCCACCGTGTCCATCATGTAGGCGGCCTTCAGCGTGAGCAGGCGCGACTGTTCGATGGCGATGCGCGCGTCCGCAATGCGCTCGTGCCACAGGCTGTGTTCCGAAATCGGCTTGCCGAAGGCGACGCGGCTCTTCAGGCGCTTCACCATCTTTTCCAGCGCGCGTTCGGCCGCCCCGATGGAGCGCATGCAGTGGTGGATGCGGCCGGGGCCAAGGCGGCCCTGCGCGATTTCGAAGCCGCGGCCTTCGCCCAGGATCATGTTGCTGACCGGCACGCGCACATTGTCGAGGATCACCTCGAAGTGGCCGTGCGGCGCGTCATCGAAACCGAACACGTTCAGGGGCCGCAGCTTGGTGATGCCGGGCGCATCCAGCGGCACCAGAACCTGGCTCTGCTGGCTGTGGCGCGGGGCGGATGGATCGGTCTTGCCCATCACGATGGCGATCTTGCAGCGCGGATCACCCACACCGCTGGACCACCATTTGCGGCCGTTGATCACATATTCATCACCGTCGCGGCGAATGGAGGTTTCGATGTTGGTCGCATCCGACGAGGCCACCGCCGGTTCGGTCATCAGGAAGGCGGAACGGATTTCGCCATCCATCAGCGGGCGCAGCCACTGGCGCTTCTGTTCCTCGGTGCCATAGGTGCGCAGCACTTCCATGTTGCCGGTGTCGGGCGCGGAACAGTTGAACACTTCGGATGACCAGCCGGCGCGGCCCATTTCCTCGGCCAGCGGCGCATATTCAAGGTTGGTGAGGCCGGGGCCCTTCCATTCGCCGGTGTCGTGATCGCAGATGTTGAGGAACAGGTTCCACAGCCCGGCGGCGCGCGCCTTGGGCTTCAGTTCCTCGATCACCGGCAGCACCTTCCAGCGCTCACCCTCCTGCAGTTCACGCTGATAGCGTTCCTCGTTCGGATAGATATGTTCGTCCATGAAGGCGCGCAGCTGTTCGATCAGGCCCTTGGTCTTGTCGCTATATTCGAAATGCATGGCGCACCTTCCCCTTCGCGGATTTTCGCATGTTCCGGCCCGCAGGCTGTCACGCCTGACCCTGCTTGGCCACTGGCAAAAAGGAAAGAGCGGGCGATTGCGTAGGCTGAGTGTCCGCTGCCCCTGCCTTGCCAGCCCTGTGCAATGGGCAGATACTCCCCCCAATCGTGGCGATCGGGGGGAGGGAGCCACAATGAAGCAGACCATGTTCGATCTGTTGCCGCCGGCCATGATCGCGGCGGTGCTGCTGTTCTGGGCCAACGCCCCGGCGGCCTTCGTGAACGGCAAGTGGACGCTCACCATCGTCGCGCTCACCACGGTGGCCGTGGTGCAGGTGCTGGAACTGCTGAACGAACGGCACGCTGGCTGGCGCATCAACAGGCGCGAAGTGCTGACCGACCTGTTCTATGTGGTGCTGAGCACATTCGCGATTTCCTGGCTGGCCGAGACGGCGGCCGACAAGCCGCTGCGGTCTGCCAAGGACGCGCTGGGCATCGCCACGCCGTGGCTCCAGCAACTGCCGTTCCTGCTGCAGGCCGCCGTTGTCATCCTGGTGTTCGAGTTCGGGCAATACTGGATGCACCGGCTGATGCACAACAACAGCCTGTTCTGGTCAACCCACGCCCCGCATCATCACATCACCCAGCTCAATGCCATGAAGGGATATGTCGGCAATCCCATCGAATTGTTCCTGATCAGCCTCAGCGTGGTGGCGCTGCTGGACGTGGACAAGGCCGCCATGTTCGCGGCGTTCAACACCATGGGCGTGGTTGCCACCTTCGCCCACGCCAACGTGCGATCGGATCCGCCGTTCTGGTATGGCTTCTTCTTCACCACCATCCGCAACCACAGCCTGCACCACACGGCGCTCAGCTATGAAGACACGCGCTGCAACTATGGCAACGTGCTGATCCTGCTGGACCGCATCTTCGGCACCTATCGCGAGGGCGAATCTGCCATCGTCGGCCAGGACGAGCGCCGCCGCCTGTCGATCCGGGAGCAGTTCGCCTTTCCGTTCCAGCCACTGATCAGGCGCTACAAGGCCGGGCGCTCTGCGTCGGCAGCGAATTGAACCGGTGAAGGTGACGGTGCGCGCATTGCGGGCAGCCCTGGTTGCCTGCACCTGCCATGCCGCCAGCCCGTTGGCGGCGGCACCGCTGGTGGAGCAGGCCATCAAGGTTCCCGGCTATGCCGATTTCCTGGCGGTTGATGGAAACAGCGTCTGGGTGACCAACAAGGGCCGGGTGGAACGCTGGTCGCGGCGGGGCAAGCTGGCCAGTGTTGCCATGGCAGGGCCGTGCGGCACGATGGCCCTTGCGGCCGGATCATTGTGGGTGGCCGACTGCGTGGACAAGACGCTCAACCGGATCGATCTGGTGACGGCGCGCATCACGGCGAAAATCCCGACCGGCATCGCCAGCCCGGATGGTGAGCTCAATGTGGTGAGCGGTGCCGGATCCATCTGGGTGGCCAGCAATCGAGGCGGCGGGATCGCCCGTGTCGATCCAGCCCGGAACCGCGTGGTGACCACCATCGCGGCCGATCCGGGCAGCCAGTATCTGGCGTTCGGCGCCGGGGCCCTGTGGGCGGTCAGCAGCGCGCGCGGCACGCTCCAGAAGATCGATCCGGGCAGCAACCAGGTCACGCGTCGGGCAAGGCTTGGGCGCCAGCCAGGCTTCCTCGCAGTGGGCGAAGGCGCGGTGTGGGTGCAGGAACAGGCCGATGGCACGGTGGCCCGCATCGATCCCGCCACCGTCGCGGTCACCGGCCGCGTCAAGGTGGATGCCAGCCTGAAATATGGCGACATCGACACGGGCGGCGGCCGGGTCTGGCTGCGCACCACCGAACGCCAGACCTTCGTGGTGATCGACCCGAAGAGCCTGGCCATCGTGATGCGTGTCGGCGCGCCATCGGGCAGCGGCGCGCTGCGCCACACGCCAGCGGGCATCTGGACAACAGCGCATGACCGGCATACGCTGTCATGGTGGGCCATGCCGCGCCAAAAGCGAAACTGAAGCGGCCATTGATGCCGGAAAATGGTGCCGGATGAGGGGATCGAACCCCCGACCTTCGGTTTACAAAACCGCTGCACTACCGCTGTGCTAATCCGGCCCTGCTGCGCGATTAGCCGCTTGGAGGCGCCAACTCAACACCCGTTGGTGCAGGCCGGATCCGGAGACCACCACACGATGCGGGCGATCGTGCCGCCCTGCGGCGTGCGCGGATCGGTTGTCACCATGTTGATGCGGCCATCCACCGGCGCCAGCACGGTTTCCAGCAGGCGCCCGAAAGCGTCGCGGATTTCGGCAATGGGCTGATCCTTGGTCACCGGTGCGCCGATCGGCAGCAGCAGGCGGGCCCAGCCGGCGTGGGTGGCGCGCGCGGCCATCGTGTCGTTGGAAACGAACAGCCGGGCCGGCGGCGGCGTGGCCCGGCCTGGCAGCATCTTCAGATCGCGCATCAGGTTGGTGAGGCCGGCTTCGGCGCGCGCGATCATCACGTCGTCGAAGATTTCCGGGCGGCCCAGTTCCAGGGTGATGGCCGGCACGCCATCGTCGGTCAGGGTGTTTTCCACCGTGCCCCTGTCGCCCTTGTCCATCTTGATGATGTCTGGCCCGACCAGTTCGGCCATGCGCCGGGTGCGCGGCGTGGAGGCGAACACGTACATCATGTAGGCCGTGCCGCGCGACTGGGTGTGCAGATCCACCGCGGTATCGGCATTGGGGCGCAACAGGCGGTTCCACAGCCGGCCGGCAAAATCGCTGATGGCGCTGCCGCCTTCTTGGCCCGGCATCTCGCGGTTGAGGTTGGGCGCAGCGCGTGACCAGTCCGGCGTCCATTGCCGGCTGGATTGCATCAGGCCGGGCGGATTGAGCCCGGGCACCATGGTGATGGTGCCGGCAAGCTGCGCCGGATCGATGGTGGCAGCCAGCCGGTGCAGCACGGCGATGCCATTGAGTTCATCGCCGTGGATGCCGGCGGTGAGCAACAGGCGCGGGCCGGGCTGCGCGCCCTTCACCACCACCACCGGCACCAGCCAGGGCTGCCCCACCGGCGAGGCGCCGGCCCGGAACCAGAAGCGGCTGAGACTGGCGGGGGCCACGTCTGCCACGTCCAGCCGATCGATGATGCTGATGCCGTCAAGGCTGCCGGCGGCTTCGGTGGCGGCCAGCGCCGGATGGCCCAGCGCCAGCAGGCAGGCGGCGATCAGCGCGCGCATCAGGCTTCGCCCGGCAGGCTCGCGATGATGCGCAGGGCATGGATCCGGTCTTCCCGCACCAGATCGCCCAGCGCGGCATAGACCGCGCGCTGGCGACCGATGCGGCTCTGCCCGGCAAAGGCGGCGCTGCTGATCTTCACGGTGAAGTGCGATTCGCCATCATCGCCGCGATGGCCGGCGTGGCCGCGGTGGTGATGGCTGTCGTCGATCACCTCCAGCGCGGCTGGCGCCAGCGCGGCGTTCAGGCGATTTTCGATTTCTGCGGCAACCTTGCCCATATAAACTCCTTCGCTTCGCCTTATAGACCGGCAGCAGCAAAGGACGACAGACGATTTCGGGCCCGCACACTTCCCGCCACAGCCGCTGGCATGGCCGCGTCGAACAGGCGCAGCCGCAGCCGTGCGCGTGGGCTGGCTGTGCCGAGGCCGGCGAATTCCGCGCGCCCCGATCCAACCGCGTGCCCGGCGATGTGGGCGGCTGGCAATTCCTGTGCCTCGATCATGTCCGCGCCTTCAACGCGCAGTATAATTTCTTTGATGGCATGACCCCGGATGAGGTGAGCGAGGCGCAATCGCCGCTGGCCGGCTGGGTGAAGGACACGGTGCGCGGCAAACCCGCCTTCAGCCTGGGCGACCCGCACGAATTGTTTGCCGGGGCAACGCGCGGGGCGGCTGCATCGCGCGGCCCGTCGCGCACCGAACGCTGGGCCGGAAAGGGCGATGCGCAGGCGCTGGGCGCGCTGGGGCTGGACCGCAATGCCACCGCCGCCGATGTACGCCGCGCCTATCGCGGGTTGGTGCGCCGCTATCACCCTGACAGCAATGGGGGGGATCGCAGCCACGAAGGAAAGTTGCAGGCTGTGGTCAACGCCTTTACGCACCTGAAGTCCGCTGCCGGATACAAGATGGAGTCGAACAGCACGTGAGCGAGAACCACGACACCACCCCGCCTGTTGCCATGGCGGCGCCCGATACCACGGTGGACGCGCGCGAGATGTTCGGCGTCGATATCGACATGGCCGTGCCGGCCTTTTCGGTGGCCGATGATCGCGTGCCCGATGTTGATCCATCCTACGTGTTCGATCCGGATACCACGTTGGCCATCCTGGCCGGCTTTGCCTTCAACCGGCGCGTGATGATCCAGGGCTATCACGGCACCGGCAAGTCATCGCACATCGAACAGGTGGCGGCGCGGCTGAAGTGGCCGTGCATCCGCATCAACCTTGATAGCCACATCAGCCGCATCGATCTGATCGGCAAGGATGCCATCGTGCTCCGGAATGGCCAGCAAGTGACCGAATTCCGCGAAGGCCTGCTGCCGTGGGCGCTGCAGAACCCGTGCGCGCTGGTGTTCGACGAATATGATGCCGGCCGCCCGGACGTGATGTTCGTGATCCAGCGCGTGCTGGAAGTGGAAGGCAAGCTGACGCTGCTCGATCAGAACCGGGTGGTCCGCCCCAATCCCTTCTTCCGCCTGTTCGCCACTGCCAACACCGTGGGCCTGGGCGACACCAGCGGGCTTTATCACGGCACGCAGCAGATCAACCAGGGCCAGATGGACCGCTGGAGCATCGTCACCACGCTGAACTATCTGCCGCACCACACCGAAAGCGCCATCGTGGCGGCCAAGGTGAAGGAATATGACACTGATGCCGGTCGCAAGATCGTGTCCAACATGGTCAAGGTGGCGGACATGACGCGCGCCGGCTTCATCGGCGGCGACATCTCCACGGTGATGAGCCCGCGCACGGTGATCACCTGGGCGCAGAATGCAGTGATCTTCAACAATGTCGGCTTTGCGTTCCGCCTGTCGTTCCTGAACAAGTGTGACGAGGCCGAACGCAGCATCGTGGCCGAATATTATCAGCGCGTGTTCGGCGAGGAATTGCCGGAAAGCGTGGCGGTGAAGGCGAAGAAATGACCTAAAATTAAACAACAAATCGGGCGACAGAAAATGGGCGCGGATTTCGTCCAGATATTTGGGCCGCGAAATCACTGCATCTACTGCGGCGAATCGTCAGTAAATTTGACGAAAGAGCACGTAATTCCTCGCGCTCTATTTGGATCGATCGTTCTACTAAAATCAAGTTGTGAAGATTGTGCTAGAATTACTGGCAACACTATTGAGCAGCCAGTTCTTAGCAGAGACTTGGATTTCTTCAGGCAAGCTGCGTTCGCCCCTTCCCGGAAGGGTAAGCAAAGGGGCAAATCGGTGTTTTCTCATGATCGGGAAATTGTAGTTTTTGGAAGGGATGTTCCGATATTCCTTTCTCTCCATACGACGAATCCTCCTGCTATAATGACAGACGCCCCTCTCTCGCAATTTAAGTATGCTCCAAGTTTGTGGTCGGTATTTATAGATAATTCAGGCATACTTCGTCATTCAGATGGATTTAAATCTGTCGAAGTCGCCCTGAAATTATCTGATCGAGACATATTTTTTAGGATGATCGCTAAGATATGTTATGCTTATTTTAAATGTTACTTTAATGATAGCGAATTCTCGCAGGTGTTAGGTAAAATTATAATAGGAGAAAAATCGGGGGTTTGCAGTCGAGTAGGAAACATAGAATCCGCTAAGGAAGAGAGCGACTTTATTTGGAGAATTGCATTCAACCCTATTCATAGCTATCTGCGAAGGAAGTATCTAGCTGTCTGGTTTGAACTTTTCGGCATTTTTGGAGGGCCGACTTACGTAACAATTGTTGATGAATGGCGTGAAGAGTATGAAATTATCAACGAGATACCAATAACAGTATCGCGTTGTCGATTTGTACAAGCAAGATAAGAGAGACCTATGGCCGAGAACAGCCCCATCGAGGATTTCCGCCAGGCGGTGGCCGCGTCCATGCGGGCGCTGGGCCATGCGCCGGCGATGGAGCTGGCCTACACGGCCGACAAGCCGGGCTGCTTCGGCGATCAGGCCCGTGTGCCGCAACCAGCGCGCGCCTTGCCGGCCGAGCAGGTGGCCGAAGTGCGTGGCTGGGCCGACAGTTTCGCCCTGAAGCGGCGGTTCCATGATCCGAAACTGCACGGCACCGATCAGCCCGATGCCGGCCTGGCCCGTGACATCTTCAACGCGCTGGAACAGGCGCGGTTTGAAGCGCTGGGCGCTGTCGAGATGGCCGGCGTGGCCAAGAACCTCGACCGCATGACCGAAATGCGCGTGCGCACCGATCCGATCGTGCGCGCCCGCACCGCCGATGAGGTGCCGCTGGCCTCTGCCCTG
>Ga0209278_1001385_pt1 | contig 14906 bp, 14 predicted proteins | sample JI81BgreenDNA_FD_187504 | JGI IMG/M metagenome (GOLD analysis project Ga0209278, IMG submission 187504) | Wastewater effluent complex algal communities from Wisconsin, to seasonally profile nutrient transformation and Carbon sequestration -... | ecosystem: Engineered > WWTP > Effluent > Algae... | reverse complement strand
CCCCTGTGGGTGGGAACTCAGGAAGTAATCTCCCAACTCAAAACTATGTTCAAGCTACGCTGCATCGCGGATAGCAACAGGTTCAGATTTTTTGGTGGTGAACTGTGCGGGGGGTGCAAATTCTCTTAGATATCTCGATATCGATCGCAAATATCCCACTTCTGCTTGAATCGAATCCAGGGTAGAAAGACTCTCAACTAAGTCATCAAACTCATCTGCCGTAACTCCAGCATTGTGCAAGACTTCTTGGCTAAGTCGCCCGCAAATTCCTTGCAGGAGGAGTTCGATAATCTCGCTATAGTCAGCGATTTCTGTTCCGTAACCTTGCAATTTCTTGGGATTGATTCCCCACTGCAAAATCTTCAACAAGTCTTCAGGCGCACTCCACGCAAAAGAGGAAGCAATGACTTCTTTTTCCGCTGCGACAAGAGCGTGCTTGATTTGCACTTCGGGGAAATCTGGATCGATGATTAAGCTTTCCAGCTTTGAAACTTGTTTATCTAATACGGGCAAAGAAAAAGGAGCTAATTCTACACTCACCATGTCGCCAGCATCGTTAACACTTCTAAAAGGATCTTCCAAGACATTAATTAGGAGGTGAATGTCTGTAGGCTTTTTCCAGTCAAACTGTCCTAGGAAAAACGGTTCTTCATATCCCGGCAAAAGTCCTTGAAAATAAATCGGCAGATTTTTGCCTGATTCAAGAATTTTATAAAGAGCTACTTCCAAGGTTTCTGTCGGCCAACCGAGATTACTTACTGCGACAAACTTCAGTTTGCCGGGAACGGACACAACCAAAGAATTCAGCAATAAATGTACGGCTTCGACCAGATTTTGAGCAGTTACGTAACGGTGGGGAGCGTGAACGTTGACAGTTTTACCTTGCTCTACTTTTTTGGACATTTGCTCGCAGAACAAGCTATTTTCCAACATATGGGTAAAGCGAACCATCCCGTAAGTGACATCTCCTTCTTGAGCTGCTTTAGCAAATTGCCATTCGGCAAACTTTTTCGAGGCGGCGTAAACTTCGGTTGTAAAATATCGAGATGTTTTGCCTGTAGAAGAGAAGATGCAATGTTCTACGCCGTATTCTTCGCAGAGTTGGATGATGTGTTTACATCCTAACAGGCTGGTTGTAACTGTTTCTCGGATTTTGATTTCAGCTAGTCCGGGTTGGCGTTGGGCTGCTAGGTGAAAAACAATTGCTGGTTTTTCTACCTCAAATATGTGTTTGAGCGCGTCGAGGTTGCGAATGTCGGCGGCATAGAAAGTTACAGCACCTTCTCTGGTAAAAAGCGGGAGATTTTCTTCGGGGTTGTGACATCGGGCGTTGTCTGCGGAAATGATTTTAGTTGCGCCTAATTCGAAGAGTTTTGCGATTAAGAAACGACCGACACATCCTTCTCCACCGGTGATGAGGATGGTTTTTCCTTTGATTTGGCTGCTGCAGGCGGATGCGTATAGGTGAATAGTGCGATCGCGCACGTCGCTAAAAGGTTCGCTTTCTAATTGTCCGTCTGCTTGATAGGCGGAGATTAGCTGTGCGGTGAGAGTTTGTAAGGCCGCGAGGATTTCAGGATCTTGGGGTTCCGGGGAACCGGGGCGAACTAGCTGCTGGATGCGATCGATTATTTCCGCTTTGCTGGCACCTTCAAACACTTCTCTTTGGTTAAATGCACTCTTCACTTTTTTTTCTCCTTTAAATTCTAGAAATACCCTTGCTGATAAGCGCGTTGTTAAACAAATTTTCGAGGAACAGAATCTTTAAAATTCTGGTGGGTTTTAGGATTTTTTCGACGACGAAAAGCTAGTTAATGGGAAAGACACGCGATCGGCTCGGCTTGTAGTTTTATTAAGCCCTTTTGTAACCTGCTTACTTCTGCGAGCTGCAAATATCGGCTAAGTCGGAATGTTTTCTGTCGAAAATTTGTCACTACAACTATATACTTAAATTGCTGATTGCTGCCAATACTCTGAACATATCTTTACTATTTCTTTGCAATAACCTGTGAGTTTTCACGTAATTTTAAAGTTTATGTAAAGTAGGGTCTACATTTAAAAAACTTAACAATACACTAGACATTGATTCTAGCACTTTACTATTTAATTAAAATGTATTTTTTGTTACTAAATGAAAGTGAAGCTTAAGTAAAAATACGCACAAAAATCTTAATCAAATATTTCCGTCTGCTCAAAATCTTGTTACTTGAGGGGTGGGGTAGTCCTGCAGTGCCTACCCCTGTATGTGTGCTGCTACTAGGCGCGAACGGTGCGTTCTTTTTTGCTGCCTTCAAAGCCGCGAGCGTCGGCAACATCGTAGCCTCCTGTCCGCAAGCGGCGGTCTAAATCGCTGGCTTCAGGAGAAGTTTTTGCTGCTTCTTCGATCGTCACTCTGCCTTCTAGCACCAGTTTGTAAAGACCTTGGTTGATAATCTGCATTCCTTCGTAAGTATCATGTTCCATCAACCGGAAAGCTTCATCATCAGCACCTTTCATCAAGTAATCGTGCATAGCAGGTGTATTCACCAAAATATCGTGAACTGCTACCCGACGGTTGTCAACTGTTGGCAGCAAAAGTTGGGCAATTACCGCTACTAAAGAATCGCAAATTTGAAGCCGCATCGCCTGTTGTTCTTCAGGTGGGTAGAGGTTCAACAACCGATTAATAGCGTTAATGGCGCTGCGAGTGTGGAGAGTTCCCAATACTAAGTGACCAGTTTGAGCTGCTTGCAAAGCTGTATTGATGGTAACTCTGTCGCGCATTTCCCCGATCAGAATTACATCGGGATCTTCCCGCAAAACTGCGCGCAAAGCCTGCTGAAACTCGTGGGTATGCAAGCCGACTTCCCGCTGGCTGACCAAGCATTTTTTAGAAGGATGAATGAATTCGATCGGGTCTTCAATTGTAACTACGTGCTTTTGCTCCATCTGATTGAGGTGGTCGATCATCGCAGCTACGGTTGTGGATTTCCCCGAACCGGTAGGCCCTGTAACCAATATTAATCCCTGCGATCGCAAAATGATATTTTTGAGAACTTCTGGCAACCTCAAGGAATCGATAGTAGGTATTTCCAAACTAATCAACCGCAATACTATGGCACCGCCGCTGAGGGAATCAAAACAGTTTAGCCGACACCGCACGAAGCCAGGGTAAAAAATTGCTGAGTCTAATTCCTTGGTAGTTGCAAACTGTTTTCTCTGTTCGGGGGTGAGAATTTCGGCTAGGTAATTTTCAAAAATTTCTGGGGTTACTTTGGGGTGGTTAGTTGCTACTTGCATCACGCCCCGAATCCGAAACCGAGGTAGTTGGCCGACTCGAATGTGAATGTCGGAAGCGCTCGCTGCATGGGCATCTCTGACCATTTGTTCGATCGTACTGACGGGTGTCTCAACAGGCCGCTGCTGCTGGGCTGCGGGGGGCACACTCGGCGCTGGAGGCGGTGCGGGAGTTGCAGCCAAGGGCGGGGGCGGTGGCGGTGTTCGTCGGCGGCCTTGAGCCTCTGGTTGAACGGGTGTAGGATTGTTTAATGGGTTCATTTTTTGGTCTCCAGTCAATCGATTTTAGATTTTAGATTTTAGATTTTAGATTTACTCCACAGATTAATCTGGGAGCAGGAACTAGAGTCTAAAATTTGGGCATCGACCCTGACTGAGTGTACGTGGCAGGGTATCCGTTTTTGGGCGGGTCAATGTAGATTTATTGCGAAAAAATGCCCGATTTATAATCTAATCCCTCGCAGCTAATTCGGTGTTAAATGCTGAGAATATTTTACAATTAGGCTTGATTGGGCGATCGAGTAATTAACAATTTTAACTCCTATGAACATCGGTCACAAAATTGCCGACTGGCTCGAAAATCGTGCTGTTACCCCTGCCTACGCCGGTTGGCTGCTGTCGGGGATGACGGTTTTCTTTTTTGGGTCGGCGACTAATACAATGTCTGGGTGGCTGTACGTGCTCAGCGGTGGGGGTTTGGCGCTGTTGGCAGTAGCGGCGGTTTTGCCGGGAAAATCGCTCCGTGCCTTGGAAGTCCGTCGCCGCCCGATCGAACCGGTGAGTGCGGGCGATCGAATCACCGTCGAACTAGAAATCGAAAATCGCGCCCGCCAACCTAAGACTTTGTTGCAAGTGATAGACATCTTGCCGTTTGTATTGGGAGAACCGGTTGTCCGCCCGATCGAAGTCATAGAGCCGAACAGTATATACAGGGATACATACTATCTGGAAGTCCGGCAGCGCGGCGTCTATCGTTGGCAAGAGGTAAACTTGAGGACGGCGGCACCTTTAGGGTTGTTTTGGTGCAGACGCAGTCGCGCAGTCAAAGCGGTGGCGGTTGTGTATCCAAAGGTTTTGCCGTTGAGCACTTGTCCTTTGATCGATCGCATCGGTCAAGAAGACAGCCCGCAATTTTACAATCGCAGTCGATCGCAAACTGCTACCGAAGGTCTCACCCGCAACCTGAGACCTTACCGCCACGGAGACCCCACCCGCCTGATTCACTGGCGCACCAGCGCCCGCTACGGAGAACTGCGGGTGAGAGAGTTAGAAGTTGCAGCCGGCGGTCAAGAAATTATTATTGCTCTCGACAGCGCTGCGGCGTGGCAGCCAGAAGAATTTGAACGAGCCGTGACAGTAGCTGCGTCTCTTTACTTCTATGCTAGCAAGCGCCTGTTAAACGTCAAACTTTGGACTGCCGGGACTGGACTTGTTTCGGGGAACCGGGTAGTTTTGGAAACTTTAGCGGCGGTTAATGCTGGGGAAGATGCGATCGATAATCGGTCGAAACTGCCGATAATTTGGCTGACTCAAAACTCTGCAACTTTAAGCACTCTTTCCCCTGGCAGTCGCTGGGTACTATGGCCGTCGGCAACTGCTGAAACAGGCGAAAAAATGTTAGTCAAACATGACTTACCTGGTTTAGAAATTCGCTCTGACCGACCCTTAGAACTTCAGTTACAAGATCCTCTCGAAAGAGCGATTAGTTATTAAGTAAGATAGACCACGAAAAAACCTATGAAAGAGCGATTAGTTATGAAGATTGACTTGATCAATCTAAAACCTCAAGAACCATGATACACTACAGGAGTGTAATTCATCAACTTAAGGATCTTACAGGGTCTGGCAATTGCTTGGCAAGTTAAGAGCAGCTTAGATTACTGTGACTCCGGTCGCAAACATCATATCTCATTCACCAAATAGGAGAAAAAATGACTTTCTGGGAGAAATTAAAGCAGAACGTATCACAAATCAATGTTTCTCTGCAAACCAATATTTCCAAGTTTAAAAATAATGATTTTGCTGATGCCTCAATGGCAATATGTGCATTGATTGCTGCTGCTGATGGCACTATCAATACCGAGGAAAGACAAAAAACGGCGGCTCTAATAATTTCCAATGAAACACTCCAAATTTTTCCGGCGTCGGAGTTGAAGCAAAAATTTGATTTTTATTGTGAGAAGCTCTCACAGGACTTCGATTTTGGTAAAATTGAGGCTATCCAAGCGATAGGGAAACTTAATAAAAAACTAGACCAAGGTCGTGCCGTCATCCAAATTGGCATTATTATCGGTGGTGCGGATGGTAATTTTGACAAAGATGAAAAGAAGGTTGTCAAAGAAGCTTGCCATGCTGTGGGCATTAATCCTGTGGAATTCGATCTCTAAATTCAGCTATTTCCTGGTTCTAGCCCATCAATTATTCAAGGCTTGATATCTGCGAATAGCATTGTTCATGGAGTTTATTTGCTCTGGGTGAAATGAGGGAGGCATTAAGCTATGAACAGTATGAAGGAGTCCATTGTGCATGACATCGGTCGGAAGTGCAGAATGATCGAGTCCTAGTGTATGTCCTATTTCATGGGCAATGGTATTTGCAATTAAGTTAGATAGTTGATTGAGACTAAGGCTGGCATTGTAAGAAGCATAGAATACTTGGTCAATCCGAATAATCGCCCGATCTGTAACCATTGCCGATTTGAAGCTAGCCACGCCGAGATAGTCAACCGGCTGGCTATCAACGAATATATAAACATGAGTAAAATCTTCGCCCCACTCTTTGCGATCGGGGGGCTCGGAGGTCAAAAATACCTTGATGCTTCTAAATGCGCCGTAGAGTTTGGAGAAAGCGTCCATCAGTAGGGAAAAGATCGCTTCTTTATTTTCGGGTGCGACATCCATTCCTGATACATCTACCCAAATACAACGGCGAAAATCGCTATCATTATCAATTAGAACTATTCCACAGGAAGGGCAAAACTCCCACTGAGGGTGGATACGGGAACGACAGCCGTGACAGCAGAGTTTGGGGGTTCTAGTCAGGTTTAGCCGTTGAGAGAGGGGGAGTTTTAGCTTGCGATTGTGTTTGGTTAAGTCTAGGCGATCGTACAGCGACATTGACTGAGTGTAGGAATTTTTTCTCGTAACATAACGTATTTTTCATCTCATGTAAATTACGCTGATTACTTCAGGTATTTCAACAAAACAAAGGGTATTCATCGTTGTTGTCCACTTCTGATTCCAGCAAGTAAGGAGCATCTATGTACCGAAGGAGTTGTTAAGCATAGGTTTTCACAAGTTCCTGTAACCCATTAACCTTAACACCGTTACCGATGGCTGCCATTTTCCACTCATTATTATGCTTGTAGATTTCTGCCATCAGCATCCCCGTCATGCCTTTGTATTCAGAACCTGAGAGGTTGTATTTTGCAAGTTCTTGATTATTAGACGTATTAACCAAACGCACAAACGCATTTTGAACTTGTCCGAAGTCTTGCTTGCGTGCAATGCAATCGTAAATGTTAACTGTAAAAACCAGTTTGACAATTTGCGAGGGAATTCGAGATAAATCGACGAGAATTTGCTCGTCATCTCCCTCTCCCGCTCCAGTCAAATTATCACCTAGATGCGTAATAGCTCCTGAACGGTGGGAGAGATTGCCAAAATAAACGATATTGGTCATATCATTCACTTTGTCATTTCCATCTAAACAAATCACTGAGGCATCCAGGTCATAATCGGGAGCACTGCTAAAAGCCCCAAACAAACCTCCACCGGAGCGTTTCGCCACATCCCACCCTAATCCGCACATCAGTTTTGTTAGCCCGGGTGCTTCTTTGGAAAGCGAGATGCGCTGTCCTTTTTGTAGGTTAATTCCCATGTGTTTTACCTTTTAGCTATAGCGATCGAGTAATGCTTGTAAACCACCTTGATAACCTGAGCCCACTGCATTGAGACGCCACTCGCCGTCTTTCCGGTAGAGTTCAGCCATGATCAGTGCTGTCTCTATGGAATAATCTTCTACCAGGTCATAGCGAACAGCTTCCTGTTGTGTTTGGGCATTAACGAGCCGCACGAAGGCATTTTGCACCTGACCAAAATTTTGACGGCGTTGCTGTGCTTCATGGATGGTTACAGTTACAAGAATTTTTTGGACATCATTAGGCACTTTTTTGAGGTTGATTTTGATAACTTCATCATCCCCCTCGCCGGCCCCCGTGAGATTATCTCCCAGGTGCTGCACTGATTTGTCGGCATCTGGACTTGTGAGATTGTTGTAAAAAATGAAGTGGTTGTCAGAAATTAATTTTTCGTTAGCACCTAAGAGGAACAATGATGAGTCTAGGTCAAAGTCAGAGCCCGTGTCTGTAGCTTTAACGTCCCATCCCAGTCCTATGAATACTTCTGAGAGACCGGGTGAAATTTTCTCAAGCGATATCCGTTGTCCTTTGCTCAGAGATACTGCCATGATTCAATCTTCCTCTTTATTAGAAGTGGTTATGGAGGGAGGCGCGGACTTGAAAACTTTTTTAAGTTTTTGCTGGAAATAGTTGTAGAATTTTTAATCTTAAATAATAAGAATATTAGCTAACTGTGCAGATGTCAATAGGGATGACAACTCTTAATTATTTTTTGGGTCTGAGTACAAAGTAATCATGCCCTGCCTCCCACAGTTGTGTATTCTCAACTTGGGTTATTGTGCTTGTGTATTTTGAACTCTCGGAACTTGACTCTGTTTTGTGATGCAAGTGACCATTACCAGGCCGTTTCCACAAGGCCCTCCGCTTGGAAGTCTCCTGTGATGCAATACCATCGACTTGTGGCGTCGATGGTGTTGCGACGGAGGCCCAACTCTTGAGCAACTTCGATTTTTTTCATGCCATTTAACTCGATCGCTCGGATGACCTGATGAAGGATGTATAAATGTACAGTTTGGGCCCAAAAGTCGGCGCGATCGCTCTGCAAAACTGGCCACTAATTGTAGTCTATTTTCTAACCGACGAAAGCGGTTGCTATAGTTTAATTTAAATGCCGATCGGCTCGAATCGAACTCTTTGCCTGACAATAAAATCTCAATCCCTATCACTCCGTAGTGTCGGGGAGAATTTCGACTACATACTCCGGTACATATTCGGGTCGATTTTCGGGCCGATTCGGGGGCAAATTCTTGGGCAAATTCTCCGGTGGATGCTCGATCCTGACTCGCCGGATCGGAAGATTTGCAATTAGTGCTGTGGCCCGCTGGTCGCTCTCCAGCGAGAACTCAGACCCAGTGGTATCGATTTCCACGTAGCGAGACACCACCTCTAGAATTTCTCGGCGCATCGACTCAACCATTTCTGGGCTGAGTTCTGAGCGATCGTGGGCTAGAACCAGTTTGAGGCGCCGTTTTACCTCGTCGCGGCTGTTGTCAGGGGTGCGCGGGAAAAGTCGTTCGAGAAGTGTGTGTATCATGGGTCAGGCTGATTTGTCAAGGGTTAGGCATAGAAAACGTTATACGATTTTCGATTTTCGATTGGGGAATCACTCATTCCCTAATGGTTTAAAGTTGACCTACAGTTTCATTCTTTTTGGGAACTGGTGTCACTGGGGGAAAATTTGGGCTAGTTTTTTTGATGAAGTCGCTGCTGTTAAAGATCGATCGCCCATATTGCAGCACATCACATAATTTTAGTATTTAAGAACTTGCGGAGGCGAGTAAAGAAGTTTTCTCGATGGGGATTGAGATCTAGAAAATCAACTTTTTCGCCTTCTAAGCGGCGGGCAATATTGTCGAAGGCAGTTCCAGCTAAAGAGGCCGTTTCCGACAATACTAATGGTTCGCCTCGGTTGGTGGAAACGATGACGCGCTCGTCGTCGGGAACCACGCCTAACAGCGGAATGGCGAGGATTTCCCGCACGTCTTGCACCGACATCATATCATTTGCCAGCACCATTGCGGGTCTGATCCGGTTGACGATCAGGTTGATTTTCTTGACGTTGTTGGCTTCCAGCAGGCCGATGACTCGATCGGCATCGCGGACAGCAGCGATTTCGGGAGTGGTGACAATTATCCCTTCTTGAGCCGGCGCGATCGCATTTTGAAAACCTTGTTCAATGCCAGCAGGAGAGTCGATCAAAATATAGTCGTATTTTGCTCCCAACATCCCCACAAGCTGCTTCATTTGCTGGGCGCTGATGGCATCTTTCATCCGAGTTTGGGCAGCCGGCAACAGCACCAAGCGCGGCTGCCGCTTATCTTTCACCAAAGCTTGCTCTAATCGGCACTCTCCAGCGAGAACTTCTAATGCCGTGTAAACAATCCGATTTTCTAAGCCTAGCAGCAAGTCTAAATTTCTGAGACCGAAATCGGCATCAATTACAGCAACGTTGCGCCCCCGCTTAGCTAAAGCCATGCCGAGATTGGCTGTGGAGGTGGTTTTTCCTACCCCGCCTTTCCCTGATGTAACAACAATAATGCGAGCCATAAGCGATTTTAGATTTATTGGGAATTGATGATTGGGAATTAGTAACTGGTAATTGGGAATTGGTAATTGGGAATTGGTAATTGATTTTATTATTGGTTGATAATTAGCAATTATTATTTGGGAAGTTGGCAGTAATTTGTTATTCAGTGAATTAACTTAACACTCAAAACTGTCCTTGTAATACTAATTCTATATGAAACTGCACTTAATTTTAAAATCGTCCTTTAGTGGCTGATTTAGCCAAGGGAAAAATTATCAAGTGCAGGCTTAAAAAGAAATAGTATTACAAATTACCCATTACCAATTCCCAATTACCAATTACCGATTACTCATTACCCCCGACTAACTGCGATTTGTCAAAATCAGAGGCTCTACCGATCCGAATCCCTTGGGGCGTCACATAGGCGACTTCCGGGAAAAACTGAGCGGGTGAGGTTTCTGGGCCTCTGGCAACATACTTAGCAATCCTAATCACCATCGGTTCCATCTGCAAGGTCATAATCACGCTTTTGGTGTTGCCACCGGCACCGGCGTGCACGACTCCCCGCAAACGGCCCCAAACTAGGATATCGCCTCCGGCGATGACTGAGCCGCCGGGATTTACGTCTCCCAAAAGTACGACGGTGCCCGGATGGCGAATTTCTACGCCCGATCGCACTGTCATCTGCAAATATAAAGGTTCCGCCAGCGATTGCGGTTTTTCAGCGGCGGCTTTATTCAGGGAAGAAACCGGAGGCTGCTGTTCTACACAATAGCCTGCTGTAGCTGCGGCAACGGCGGTTTGGCGGCGACTGGTGTGGACTCGTTTGAGTTGCAGTTCCACTTCGGAGAGGGCATCGGCGATTTCTTGCAGTTGGCGGATATCTAAAAGTCGATCGTTCCCCATCAATTGTACTTCTGCGTTTGGCTGCCAAAAGCGTTCTCCTGCGTTCAGTCTGACTTTTAGCTGCTGCCAAAGTTCAGTCCAAGTCGAGGCGGAGGCTGTTGCGGGTTCGCTATTGGTTTCTGGGGGGAGTAGCAACAGTAGCTGTCCATCTTCGGTTTTGAGTCTGACTTGCAGCTCCAAGCTGACTTCGGGTGTTGATTGAGGGGCGGCAGCGGCTCCGGCGGTGGCATCGGGTGTCATGGACAGGTCTGAGTTCAGGTAGGGACAGGTTAACATCAATATTAGCTCGATCGGTCTTTTGGCTCAGCTTCGTTTGTGAACAAGATTTTTTTTATTAACCGCAGAGGGCGCAGAGGACACAGAGAAAGAGAATAGAGAGGAGAAGAGAGAAATAGTTTTGACAAGCTATAGCAATCCTCGCATCATTTGTGAATTTCTTACTCCGTCCCCGCGAGTTCGGGGAGAGTTGGGGAGGGGTAAAAAATTCACGACTCCTGCAAGGATTGCTATATGATAATTCAATAATAACGGGCTTACTAATTATTGATTTTTAATTACGTTATGCAACAAATTGAACGTTATCGCGGCAGTCTCCTAGGTTTAGCAGTTGGCGATGCTTTGGGAACAACTTTAGAGTTCTGTCGCCCCGGAACTTTTACACCTATTAACGATATGATTGGCGGTGGCCCGTTTCGACTGCAACCGGGTGAGTGGACGGATGATACTTCGATGGCGCTTTGTTTGGCCCAAAGTTTGATTGAGAAGCAAGGTTTCGATCCAGTCCATCAGTTAGAAACTTATTTGCGGTGGTGGCGAGACGGACATTTGAGCAGTACGGGCGAGTGTTTTGATATTGGCAATACGGTTCAGCAAGCTCTTTGGAAGTTTGAAGATACAAGAAAACCTTACTGCGGTTTTACCGATGCTCAGACTGCTGGCAACGGTTCGATTATGCGCTTGGCTCCCGTGCCTTTGTTTTATGCTACAAATCCTTTGGAAGTCATAGAAAAATCTGGAGAAAGTTCGAGAACTACTCACGGTGCTGCTACTTGTGTGGATGCTTGCCGTTATTTGGGTGCTTTAATTGCGGGGGCGGTGAATGGAGTTGCTAAAGATGTGTTGCTGTCGGAAAGATATTGTCCTATTTCGGGATATTGGGCCGCAAATCCGCTGGTAGCAGAGATTGATGAGATTGCGGCGGGTTCTTTTAAATTGCGACAACCTCCTGAAATTAAAGGTACTGGTTATGTTGTCAAGTCTTTGGAGGCGGCACTTTGGGCGTTTTACAACAGTTCTTCTTTTGCCGAAGGCTGTTTGTTGGCTGTGAATTTGGGCGACGATGCGGATACAACTGGTGCGGTTTACGGACAGTTGGCGGGGGCTTTTTACGGAGAATCTGGTATACCGGAAAAATGGCTCTCGCAATTAGCCGATCGCACTTTAATTGTATCTTTTGGCGATCGGCTTTTCTCTTTATCTAGTTAAAATCGATGTTTTAAATCAAGGGTGACAATTCCCAGGCATAACATAAATAATTGTAGATACTGTCAGGACTTGTTTCATGACAATATTGTATTACGTATGGAAGAAATTCTGTTATTTTTATAGATAATTTGTTCAGCTCTTGAGCCTCACGCGCATTCCTCCCGTCACTCACCGGAGTACCGTTAGACTGCGGGACTCCTGCTGTTTTAATTGAAAAAGCGTGCATTTCTCGGACGCAGATAATACCCTTTCTTCACTATTTCATCGGGACACAGCATTGTTGTGTCCCTACTGTATGCCAGCGCGATCTCATTTGAAAAATACCCTGTTAATAAGTCAACTTTTCTTCGCCCGTAATTTGCACTTTCCCACCTTCTCAAGACTCTTCGCTAGCTCTTAGCTGAGTAGGTTGGCTACCTTGTTTGATGTTGATGCTAATTTTTTTAGATCCTTTGTTTTCCAAGTCTCGGATGTAGTCGTTCGAGTTGTCGGAAGCTTCCTGTCTGCTGTCATAGGGCCCGAAGTAATAGGTACGCTTTGGCGAATCTGTATCAACTTCTACCCACCATTCGTCGCGTCGAGTGCTGCTAGTAGGTTGACCTAGTAGCCAAAAAGCCGTGAAAAACATACCCAACATAGAGATTTCAAACATATTTACCTCTGGGAATACTTAAGTAGTGTTTACTCTTATCAACTTATCCGGGCAAATAACTCGATCGCCTCATCCTCAGTGCTGATTTGACGCAGGTAATTTTTGAGAGTAAGTGCTGCATCAAATCAGCATTTTGGTGGAGGAGAGTTTTAGGCTGGGTGGCTGTAAGTCACTGCTAGACATACAAAGTCCGCAAGGTAAGGACTAGAAGAAGAGTGTGTTTATATTATTGTTGAGGTTTGAGTTAAGTCAAAACTCAACTTTTTTAAATCTCTACAGTTGCTGATAATTCTTCTTCGCAAATGGTAAGATGCGAAGGCTGACAGCGTTTGATGCGGATACTAACCCTTTTAGCTCCCTCGCTTTCGAGGTCTTCGACGTAGCCGGGAATATTGCTGGAGGCTTCTTTGTCGGTGTCGAAGGGGCCAAAATAGTAGGTACAGCGGGGCAAATCAGTAACAATTTCTACCCACCATTTCTCAGACCGGCGGTGGTTCTGCCCGGCAAACACGGACAAGACTGCAACGTAGATACAAAATAAATAAAATCCCAGCATCTTTATTCTTGAGGGTGGTTTAATTTATTATTTAAATCTATCAAAATAATTTCTCGGATCGAATCAACCTCAGTGCTGATTTTGCGTCGATCGACTTTAGGGATGAGAATTAAATAAAATCCACTTTCCATGACTGTTGTGGGATGGGCGTCCCGCCCGTCCTTTCTGGGCGGGCGGGACGCCCATCCCACAAGAAGAAAAAAGGGAAATTATTTAATTGACGATCCTTAGATGCGAGATTTGAGATATTAGATTTTGCTTCCCATCTAATATCTAGTCCTCACGATTGACCTTAATATCCCGGCCGGGCGGGTTTTTGAAATTGTCAATTATTGGCAGATATTTTTGGTGAACCCGCCCCTACCTGATTTCGGGCGAAGCGAAGCGGAGGGAATCGACCGGACTAGATATAACATCTAAAGCAAAACCCGCCGGTGCGGGTTGTTTGCTCACTAAAAAATGCTCTTTTTCCAAACTAGATGGCTGGGTAAACCTCAGCAGGCTGAGGTTTAGCGCTTGCCTTTGGGGAAATGTTCGATACCAGCCCAACCGTAGAAAACCAGCTCGTCGTTCTGAACTCGGCAGCGGTCTACTCGCAGTTGAGTGCCTTCTAAGGCAAATTTGTCTAAGTCTAGCAAGTTATTTACGTGGGCAATTATAGCTTGGCCCAAGTCTACTGCTTGCCCGTCACCGCCGTAAGTAACGCTGACGAATTGGATTTTGCGTCTGTCTTCTACTTGCAACTGAGCTGTAATATCTATTTTGACGGGTTCGCTGGCCTCGCCTACGGTAATTTCGGACTGAAGCCGAATTGATTTGTCGGTTCCGAAACTGACTTCAGTGTTTTGAAAGTGCAGAGATTGCTCTTGGTACTTCAGCTTCTGGAGTTTTTCAACTACAAAAGGTGTATTGAATGAGGTGGTTAAATCCGATCGACTTAAGACTACTCGCATATTTGCCTGGGTAGGCTGCCGTAATTTCACTTGACCTGCAAAAATCGCCCCAAAATCAATGGAGAGTGCTTGCAGATAGAGTTCCATCACTTCTATGCGAAGGCCGTTGTACATCAACATACCTTTGCCAACGAAGTCGAAACCGTCGATGCTTCCCTGCAAGAGTTTGGCTACTGGTTCGACTCGGATGTTGGCCTCGGCCTTTTCAGAACGCTTGAATAAGGCTGCGATCGCAGCTCCTGCTACTTTACTAACAAGGCGATCGCCACTTTGACCTTGAAAGGATGTACCGCTAAACAAAGCTGCTACCATTTATTCGTTTGCTCATCTACAGTCGCCATTATAACCTCATATTAAGAAATGTAAAAATTGCTTGTGCTTATTCACCTCATAAGCAGATCTTGTTTTTTGTCTGTCTTCAAAACAACATTGTTGAAATTTAAGGGCTCAGGGGGGTGCCTTGGAGACAGGCGCGATCGAGCAAAGCTCCATCCCAAAGGGTTTGTTCCATCATGGCGCAAAGCAAATTAGCCCCGGTCAAGTTAGCGCCGCGCAGTACGGCTCCATTCAGGATCGCTTCTTCCAAGTCAGCTCCCGATAAATCAGCGCCGGATAAATTGGCATGGCTCAAA
>Ga0209278_1001383_pt1 | contig 14919 bp, 17 predicted proteins | sample JI81BgreenDNA_FD_187504 | JGI IMG/M metagenome (GOLD analysis project Ga0209278, IMG submission 187504) | Wastewater effluent complex algal communities from Wisconsin, to seasonally profile nutrient transformation and Carbon sequestration -... | ecosystem: Engineered > WWTP > Effluent > Algae... | reverse complement strand
CCGCATCACCGTCATGGCCGGTTCCCTGACGATCACCCGAAAGCGGACAAGGCTGCCAATCTGCGATCAGCAGGCTCGCCCTTGTCGGACACAGCACAAGCGCAGTGGGTCGGGCGTCCGAGAACTTGCACGGGATGCATTATGTTCGGCGTTCATGGTTTCTCGGGCGGGCCAGTCGCTGGTAGGCAGATTTCCGCTTGAACTTGACGCAGCGTCAAGTGCTATCCGGTGGACATGGTCGAACTTTGGGACATTGCCGCCATAACCCGCCGCACTGGCCTGACGAGCCGTGCGCTTCGTCACTACGAAGCCCGCGGCCTGATCCAGCCGCTGCGGGCTGCTTCGGGGCGGCGGCTTTATGGCGCGGCCGAGCTGGAGCGCATTCACCAGATCATCATGCTGAAGCGGGCCGGATTCGGCCTGCAAACCATCGGCACCCTTCTGGCGCGGGGGCAGCATGATCTGGCCCGCATCATCGATGTGCAGATCGAAGGGGTTCGCGCCGAAGCTGCAAGGCTCGCCGAAACCCAGGCGCTGCTGCTGGCGGTAAGGGCGCGGCTGGACCGGCACGAGGTGTTGGATCCGGCCACCCTGTGCCAGCTGATCCACGATACCCAGAGCGCCACAACGGCCGAGCATGCGGCGTGGCGGAGGCTGTCGGCACGCTACATGGACGAGCGCGTTCAGGAGGATTTCGAGCGCGTCCTGCCAGCGATGGCGGGGGAATTCGGGCAGGACGCTTATTCTGAGAAGTGGCAGGATTTGAGCGCGCGCATCCGCGCCGCCCTGCCGCTGGAAGCCGATGGCGAAACGGCGTTGGGCTTTGTGCGCGAATGGATGGCGCTGCTCGCACCCTTTTCGGCCGTGGCAAGCCCGGCGATGTGGGAGAGCACCCGGGCGATGTATGACGAGGTCGATAACTGGCGCGGCGAGGACGGGCTCGATCCCGGCTTTGACGGCACCGTGTGGCGCTTCATCCAACAGGCCACCGAGGCGGCGCTGGCGCGCGGCGCCGATATCGGGCCGGTGCCGGCGTGGTTTGGCCAACGATCTTCAACGGAGCAGGCATAAATGCGCAAATGGCTGAAAAGGCTTGGAATCGGGCTAGGCGTGCTGGTTTTGCTGCTGGTGGGTATTGGCGCCTGGCTGTGGAGCGCCAAGCCGTGGATCCCGGAGATTGAACTGGCAGAGCCCGGCCCGGGCGGCACGCGGGTCAACGCGCCGGGGCTGATCGGCAATTTCTATCCCGGCAGCGGTGATGGCAAGGGCACCGGCGCGCGTCCGGCGATCCTGCTGCTTGGCGGATCGGAAGGCGGGCTGGGCAGCGCGACCAACGGGGAAGCGCAGCTTCTCGCCAAACAGGGCTTTGCGGTGCTGGCGCTGGCCTATTACCGCCTGCCCGGTCAGCCGGAAAAGCTGGAACTGGTGCCGATCGAAAGCTTCACCCGCGCGCTCGACTGGCTGAAGACGCAGCCCGGGGTGGACCCGGCGCGGCTGGCAATGATGGGCACGTCGAAGGGCGCCGAGGCGGCGTTGCTGGTGGCGAGCCGGCGGCCGGACGTGCGGGCGGTGGTCGCGGCGGTGCCGTCGCATATGGTGTGGCAGGGCTTTGACTGGAGCTTTGCCCCGGTGAACACGTCCAGTTGGAGCACCGGCGGCAAGCCGGTGCCGTTCCTGCCGATCATCACCGTCGGGTGGAGCGGTGATGTCTACGGCCCGGCGCTGAAGACGGCAGGCCAGCACCCGGATGCAGCCATCCCGGTGGAACGCATCAACGGCCCGGTGCTGCTGCTGTGCGGCGAAGAGGACAGCTTGTGGCCCTCGTGCCCCATGGCGCGGGCCGCCAAGGCCCGCCGCGATCAGGCGGGCAGCGGCGCCGAGACAGTGCTGCTCGCCTACAGGGATGCCGGCCATTTCGGCGTGGGCCCGCCATTGGCCAAGGGCAAGGACGTGCCGTGGATGATCACCCTGTTCGGCGGCAGCAAGGATGGCAATGTCGCCGCCCGCGCTGATGGCTGGCCGCGCACCCTTGCCTTTCTGCAGCAGGCGCTGGCGCCGGCAGACAAACTGGAGACTCTGAAATGATCATCAATGCCTGGGTGCTGTTGCTGGGTGCGATTGCCTTTGAAGTGGTATCCACCAGCTTGCTGAATGCGTCGCAAGGCATGACCCGCTGGGGCTATGGCATGGCGGCGATGGTCGGCTATGGCGTGTGCTTCTGGCTCCTGGCCTTTGCCATGACCCGCATCCCGATGGGGGTCGCTTATGCCGTCTGGTCGGGTCTGGGCATTGTTGCCATCGCCGTGATCGGCTGGGTGGTGTTCCGGCAGGGCATCAGCCTCGCCCAGGCCGGGTTCATGGCGCTGATCCTGATCGGGGCGATCGGCCTCAACCTCACCACCGTGCGGGGCGGTGCGATCTGAAGCGGAACCGAGGGGCGGAAATGCGGAGTATCCGCAGCACCTCGCCACCCGGCCTTGCAACAAATGGCAAACGCCCGTTCCGCCGCAAGCCGCTGAATGCCGGCCAGCTGGGGAACGAACCGGAACGGTTGCAAGTCAAGCACCCTTCGGCAAAATCGGCGCGGTTCAGTGCTTCAGTCTGTTGCGGGCGTGATCGGAGCTCGATGCCGCGGCAACGAAAACCAAAGTCCACTTGTGAACGCTGTGGGACCGGAAGCCGACAGTCGGCGACCGGCCCAAAAGCAGCCAGGAAAAGACAGCCGGGTGCGCCTGACGAGTCCCTGCCCGCCGGAGGCTGGTTCCTGTCTTCGCTTGTGCCGCCCCCTCCGTCGCGCTGCGCGCGCCACCTCCCCTGGGAGGGGAGGACGTTATGGCCAGAACTGCTTGCTCGCGATCGCCGCGCCTTCGGCCATTGCCGCCATCTTGGCCCAGACGACATCCGGGTCCACCCCGCCCGATCCGGCGTGGATGGAAAAGCCGCAATCGATGCCGGCCTGCACATTGTCCCGGCCCACCAGGTGGGCATAGCGGGCGATGCGTTGGGCGATGAGTTCGGGGTGTTCGATATAGGCGCTCTGGCATTCCACCACGCCGGGGATGAGCTTCTTGCCGTCGGGCATCTTCACACTTTCGAACACGGCGAATTCGTGGGCGTGGCGGGGGTTGGCGGCTTCGAACTGGATGGCGTGCGGGCGGGCCTTCCAGACGAGATCGATGATGTCCTGCAGCGGCACGTCGCAATGGTGCGGGCCGGGATAATTGCCCCAGCACAGGTGCATGCGCATCTGTTCCGGCGCAATGTTGCGGGTGGCGTGGTTGAGCGCGGCAATGTTGAGTTCCATCTTGGCGCGGAAGCCGTTCAGATCAAGCTCGCGGAACTGGGTGTGGCGGCCCATGGCGAGATCGGGGCAATCGACCTGCAGCATGATGCCGGCATCGACGATGGCTTCATACTCGTGGCGCAGCCCTTCGGCGAGCGCCATCACGTAATCTTCATCGGTGGCGTAGAAATCGTTGCGGAAAAACAACGCGGTGACGCCCGGCGACGCGGCGGACATGAAGGCCTGTTTGCCGGGGTGTGCGCCAAGCGCCTTGTTGAGGTTGGCGGCGTCGAGCTTGACCGCCTCCATGTCCTTCACGGTGATGGGGGCGTTGCAGGCCGGCGTCTTGCGGCGCTTGCGGCCTTCATCACCGAAGATGCGCTGCTTGACGCCGGGAAAATCCTCGACGTCCTGGAACACATAGCTGGTGCCGGTGCCGCCAAAGCCGGTGAGCCGATCCTTGATGTAGGTGGCATAGCTGGGCTTGGACTGTTCGCCATCGTTGATGATGTCGATGCCGGCCGCGGCCTGCTTGCCCACCACATGGGCCACGGCCTGTTCGATGCGCTGGCTGAGCGCGGCTTCATCAACCGCCTGCCCTTCTTCGCGGGCGAGAATCTGCCCGAGCAGATCGGCGGCGCGCGGCAGGCTGCCCACGTGGGTGGTGAGGAAGCGATCGGCCATGTGATGTCCCCTGAAGTGGGCTGAAGCCCTGGGCTGGCTGGGGCGCCAGGATTCGAACCTGGGAATGCCGGTACCAAAAACCGGTGCCTTACCGCTTGGCGACGCCCCAACAGCCGGAGCCGCCGGTTAGGCAATCGGCGGGGCTTTGCCAAGCGCAAAAACGGCGCAGTGTGGTTTGACAGGGTTCGCGGGCCACGCCACGCTGCCGCCCATGAACACCGCCATCCGCCTTTCCGAAAAATGGTTCAACCGCGCGCTGTGGCTGATCGCGCTGGTGTTCGCCTTTTTCCTGATCGGGCTGGGCAATGCGGTGGTGGGCGATCTGCCGCAGGTGGAGGCTGATCTTTCCGTGCAGCAGTTCCTGGCGCCGGAAGCCCGGACGCTTGAGGAACAGCGCGATGCGGCAGCGGCCAAGGTTCGGCAGGCGCGTGATGCGCTGGACCAGGCCGAACTGCGCCGACAGGGCACGGCGCGCGATTACAACGCGGCGCGCGAGACGTTCGACAACTGGGTGGCGACGCGGCAGGCCACCGGGCGGCCGGAGCAGGACAACGAACTGAAGGCACGCACCGAGCAGTTGGACGAACTCAAGGCCGCCGAAACCGCCGCGACCAGGGCAGCCGATGCACAGCGCAAGGCCGTGCTGGATGCCGAGCAGGCCGAGCGGCAGGCGGCAGATGCGCTGGAGCCGTATCGCCGCGCCGCCGAGGAAAAGCTGTATGCGGCTGAACAGGCATCGGAATTGCGGGTGTTCCTCTATCGCCTGGCCGTCACCCTGCCCTTGCTGGTGGTGGCCGGCTGGCTGTTTGCGAAGCAGCGCAAGAGCCGGTGGTGGCCGTTCGTGTGGGGCTTCATCTTCTTTGCGCTGTTCGCGTTCTTCGTGGAACTGGTGCCCTATCTGCCCAGTTATGGCGGTTATGTGCGTTATGGCGTGGGCATCATCGTCACGCTGCTGGTGGGGCGCTGGGCGATCGTGGCGCTGCAGGATTATCTGGAAAAGCAGCGCGCCATCGAAGCGCAGCCGGATACGGTGCGCCGGCAGGATCTGGCTTATGATCAGGCGCTGGCGCGGTTATCGAAGGGCGTGTGCGCCGGATGCGAGCGCCCCGTGGACCTGAAGAACCCGGACATCGACTTCTGCCCCCACTGCGGGATCGGCCTGTTCGAGAAATGCACCAGTTGTGGCGCGCGCAAGGGCAGTTTTTCGCCCTTCTGCCACAAGTGCGGGACCAAATCGGCCTAGGCAGGCATTGGTGCGCGGGCCAGCAGGCGCTTGGCCTGTTCGACGTGCAGCACCTCCACCATCTGGCCATCCAGCGTGGCGACACCGCGCCCCTTGGCCAGCGCATCATGGTAGGCCGCGATCACCGCATGGGCATGGGCCACTTCTTCAGTTGAGGGCGAGAAGACGCGATTGCACGGATCAACCTGGCTGGGGTGGATCAGCGTCTTGCCATCAAAGCCCAGCAGCTTGCCCTGCCCGGCTTCGGCCATGAAGGCGGCTTCGTTGCGAAATTCCGTGCACACCCCATCGAAACAGGCGATGCCGGCGGCGCGGGCGGCCAGCACAATGGCTGAAAGGCTGTAGAGCAAGGGCCGGCGTTCGGGGTCGGCGCCGCAACCCAGCGCCTTGGCCAGATCGGCCATCCCGGCCACCAGCGCCGCGATTCCCGGCGTGGCGGCGATGGCCGGCGCGTTGATGATGGCGGCCGGCGTTTCGATCATCGCCAGCACTGGCCGGCCACCAGCGCGGGCGACCAGGCCCGCCGCTTCGCCCGGCGTATCCACCTTGGGCACCACCACGCCGGCAAAGCCATCCACGTGCGCGGCCGCCATGTCGTCCGCATGCCAGGGCGTGCCGATGCCGTTCACCCGCAGGAACAGGGCGCGCGCACCCCACCCGCCATCCAGCGCCGCGGCCACGGCGGCGGCGCGAGCAGCGGCCTTGGCATCGGGCTGCACCGCATCTTCCAGATCGAGGATGACGGCATCGCACGGCAGCGTGCGCGCCTTGGCCATCGCGCTGGCGCGGTTGGCCGGCAGATAGAGGACGGAGCGCAAGGTGGTAAGATCAGCCATGGGCGGCAGACTGCCAGCCGGCAGCGCCGCAATCAATCGCCGTCGTTCCAGCCCTGCAAGCGCCCGCGCAGCCGGGTGAGCGCTGCCTTCTTGATCTGGCAGATGCGCGCCGCGCCAACGCCGAGCACCTGGCCGATCTCCTCGAGGTTCAACTCCTCCACGAAATAGAGCTGCAGCACCTGCGCCTCGCGTTCGGGCAGTTCGCTGATGGCAGCCGCGATGGCGCGGCGGCGGTCCCCGGCTTCCAGTTGATCGTGGGCATCGGGATCGTCGCTGGCAAACCAGTCGCTGTGATCGGAATAGACATCGTCCAGCCGCTCGGTTTGCACGGCGTGGGTCTGGGCCATGGCGGTGCGATAATCGGCCACTGGTATCTCCAGCGCGGCGGCCATTTCCTCGTCGCTGGCCTGCCGGCCCAGTTGCCCTTCAAGGCGGGCGCGCACCTGCCCCCATTCGCGCTTGCGGCGCATGGCCGATCGCACCAGCGTGGCGCCCTTGCGCAGTTGATCGATCATCGCGCCGCGCACCCGCACCGATGCATAGGTGGCAAAGGCGGCATGGCCGCGATCTTCAAAGCTGCGCGCCGCCTCGATCAGGGCGATCATGCCGATCTGCGCCAGATCCTCGATATCGATGGCGGTCGAAACCCGGGCATGCACATGCCAGGCGATGCGCCGCACCAGCGCCGTGTGGCTGGAAATCAGCCGTTCGGGATCCACCTGCACCAGACGGGCCGGGGCATAGGCGGCGGGATCAAGGCCAAGGCGGGCGTCCATCAGGCGTCTCCTGCTTGTTGGGTGGGCGCAGGCGCGGCGCCGATCACGGCGAGCACCTCCACGTCGCGGTCGTCGGGAATGTCGGGGAAGGCGAACACCGGCACGCGGGGCAGCCTTGCGTGCAGCAACTGCCACAGCGGCCGGCGCAGCTGCGGCACGGTGACGATGGCAAAGCGGCGGGGCCCGGCCAGCAGGCCGTTGGTGGCCGCTGCCACCGCTTCGGCCACGCGCGTCACCAAGGCCGGATCAAAGGGGTGCGCGGCCCCCGGATTGGCGCGCACCGCCTGCACCAGAAGATTTTCCAGCCCCGGATCGATGGCCACCGCCGCCAGCGCGCCCTTCACCCCGGCAAGCGCCTGCACAAGGCCTGCACCCAGCGCCGGGCGGATCAGTTCGGCCAGTTCCGCCGGATCCTGGCTTCTGGGCCCCACCACCACCAGCGCAGACGCGATGGAGCGCAGATCGCGGATGGTGATGCCTTCTTCCAGCAGGCGGGCCAGCACCTGGCTGACCACCGATGCCGGCAGCAACTTTGGCGTGAGGGCAGCGGCCAGCGCCGGCGCGGTATCGGCCAGCGTATCGAGCATGGCCTGCACCTCGTCCTGCCCCAGCAGACGATGGGCGTGGGCCTGCAGCAGTTCATTCAGATGCGTGCCGATGACGGCGGCTGGATCGACCACCGTGTATCCCGCCGCTTCGGCCAGATCGGCTTCGGCGGGATCAATCCAGCGCGCCGGCAGGCCAAAGGCCGGATCGCTTGCCTCGCGGCCGGGCACGGGCGTGGCAATCGGGCCGGCGGCGATGGCCAGCAGATCATCCGGGAACACTTCATCCTCACCCACCACAACGCCGGCCAGGGTGATGCGATACTGGAAGGGGGAAAGCGCCAGATCATCGCGCACCCGCACCTGCGGCAGCACGAAGCCAAGCTGTTTGGAAAGCTGGCGGCGCACCGAAGTGATGCGGGCCATCAACGGCGCGCCGCGCGCATCTTCCACCAGCGGCACCAGCCCGAAGCCGATCTCCAGGCTGGCCGGCGCGGTATCGGCCACGTCGGCCCAATCGATGCGGCTGGTATCGGCGGCGGTTTCGGCGGCGGCAGCGGCCTCGGCGGTTTCGGGCAGCGGCGGTGCCTTGCGAAACGCCATCCACAGCGCCAGCCCGGCGGCCGGGGCCACCACCAGGATGGGCATGCCGGGCAGCAGGCCGATCAGGCCAAGGATGATGCCCACCGGCAGCCACGGCGCCGCGCGGCCAATCTGGGTGCCCACCTGCCCTGCCAGATCATCCTGCTTGCCCACCCTGGTGACCACCATGGCGGCCGCGATGGAGAGCAGCAGCGCCGGCACCTGTGCGATCAGGCCATCGCCCACCGCCAGCAGCAGATAGGTCCGCGCCGCATCGCCAATGGCCATGTCGTGCGAGACAGTGCCCAGGATGAGACCGCCGACGATGTTGATCGCCAGGATCAGCACGCCGGCGATGGCATCGCCCTTCACGAACTTGGACGCACCATCCATCGCGCCGTGGAAATCGGCTTCGGTCGTCACCTCCAGGCGGCGCGCGCGGGCTTCGTCGGCGGTGATCTGGCCGGCGTTGAGATCGGCATCGATGGCCATCTGCTTGCCGGGCAGCGCATCAAGGGTGAAGCGCGCCGCCACTTCCGAAACGCGGCCCGCACCCTTGGTGATGACCACCAGATTGATGATCATCAGCACGGCAAACACGAACAGGCCGACGATGAAATCGCCGCCCACGATGAAGCTGCCGAACGCCTCGATCACATGGCCGGCGGCCGCCGTGCCTTCATGGCCATGCACCAGCACCACCCGCGTGGAGGCCACGTTCAGGGCCAGCCGCAGCAACGTGGCATAGAGCAGCACGGTGGGAAATGCCGAGAAGTCCAGCGGCTGGCGGATGTTCACCGCCACCATCAGCACGATCAGCGCAACCGCGATGCTGGCGATGAAGAAGATATCGAGCAGCAGCGCCGGCAACGGCACCACCATCAGGCCCAGCAGCACCAGCACCGCCAGCGGCACCAGGCTGGCGCGGGCCGATAGGCGCGGCGAGGAAAGCAAAAGCCCAGCCATCACTGCCCCGCCATCACTGCATCGCCGCAAGCACGAGATAGGCCATGCGCGCGCGCGCCGCCGCCAGCGCCGGATCCGCGGCAATGGCGTGCGGAGCAGGCGGCAGGCTGTTGCCGGCGGGCGGCAGCATGGTGCCGGACGGCTGCGCAGCCCCTGCCCCGTGTCGATGGATGCGGTTGGCCACGATGTCATGCACCTCGGCCAGGCTGCGCGGGCGGCCATCGCGCGCAAAGAAGGTGCTGCGGTTGGCGGCGGCGGCCGCCGGCAACAGGCTGGCGGCGGCCATGCCGGGATTGGCCGCCATCGATTTCAGGAACTTCACCGCGCCGCCGGCGCCAAAGAAGGCCGCCAGATAAAGATCGCTGGCGCCCGCCGCGCGGCCCAGCGCGCTTTCCAGTTTCGTCGCATTGTCGCGGGTGAACTCGCCGGCCATCGCGGCGGCCACCTCGGCATTGTGGCGCAGGGCCAATATGGTCTGCTTCACCGCACCGCTGGCGCCCTGCTTCAGCGCATCAGCGGCCCAGGCCAGTCCATGCGCGGCACCGTGGCGGGCCACCACGCCCAGCCAGGTGGCATCGGTGAACTGGAACAGGCCGGTGGCGCTGCTGGTGGTGGCGCGCGCCGCCGGATTGAGGCCGGATTCGGCGCGGGCGTTGGCCAGCAGATAGGAAAAATCGACGCCGGTGCGCTGCGCTGCGTGGCCGATGGCGGCAACGATCGCCTGGTGACGGGCGGGAAAGGCAACAGCCTGGGTCATGCCGGCATCACAGCAAGGGGCGTGCCAAATGCGCCCATCACGCCCAGCGCCCGTCGCGGCCATAGGCGACCGGTTCGGGCCGCAGCGCGCCGGGGCGCAGGGCGGCGAGGCGCCTTTCCACGCCAATCAGCTTGGCGCGGGCGCGCAGCATGGCTTCGCTGTTGAGATCGCGCGCCTGTTCCAGCAGGCTGCGTGGCAGCGCCCCGCCTTGCGCAACGGCGGCCTGCACGGCGGCCAGCGCATCGGCCTTGGCGCTGGTGGCAGCCAGGATGGCATCGGCATCCTCGGCGGCCAGCGCATCAAGCTCGGCGCGGATGGCAGACACCAGCGCGCTGGCCAATTGTTCGGTATCGGCAGCCATGGCGATCAGGGCCGGCCCCGATCAAGCCGCAGCATGGCGGCAGCAATGGCGTCGGGATCGATGCGATAGCTGCCGCCATCGATGGCAGCCTTCAGGGCCGCAACCCGCACCGCATCCACCGGCGGCGCCTTGGCCAGATCGGCCACCAGCCCGGCGCTGGCAGACGCGGCGGACTTCAGCGCGCCAGCTTGCGCCACGCGGCGCACCGGCTGGGCCGGATCGGCAGCGCTGCTGTCACGGGTGAAGGGCGCCTTGGGGGACGAGAAGAGGATGTTGTTCCGGATGCCATCGATCATCGTTGTTTTCCTTCCCTGGATGCCGCGCGTGGCGGCCAGCCAACGCTGTTAACGGCCGTTGACCATGCGGGTTTAATGGGCGGGCTTGATGGGCAGTCTCAGCGCGCCAACGAGACACCACCATCGGGCCCGATACGCCCGGTGAAGCGGCGGCCGGCCGGGCCTTTCAGTGCAATGCGATCGGCTTCGGCATCGCGTTCGGCGACGGCCTCGATGCTGACGGCAAAGCCGGGGCCGGCGGCTTCGACCAAAACCGTCTCGCCGCGTCGGATGGCGGGCTTCGGCCTTGGCGGCGCGGCGATGGCCATTCCGGCCGGCGCATCAACCGGCACATACAGCGTCCACGCCGGGCCAGCACAATCAATGCGCACCACGTCGGCGCGCGCCCAGCTCAAGGCCGGGGCCGGGCAGCGCGGCACCACCAGGCGTGGATCAAGGCGCGCCGGGCTGCCAGCAAAGCTGCGTACCTGCAAGGCCAGCGCAGCCACATCATGAAGGGCGGATTGCGCGCGAGAGGGCGCGGCGATCAGCAAGGCTGCAAGGCCGGCCGCCGCCAGCCCAAGGTGGAGATCGCGCCGTGCGCGCCATTCCGGCCGCCGCCATTTAAAATCCTTTTGCATCGGCCGTTGTTCCTTTTGCGACTGAGGGGCCGGGTTCCGCCAACGATCGGGATCGCGAGCACCGGGCAGTCTGCAAGAAGCGCGCCAGTCCCTGCTTCCCCCTCGCAGCCACTGGCCCACGCGCTCACCTTCGGCCCGGAGCGCGGCAACAGCCTGCCGCTCCCCCCGGCAAGACCTTGCCGCGTTCCGGGTCGCACATGTGGGGGCCCCTTGATGGCGGCCGTTTGGCACGCTTGTTGCTGCAGCGGCGGCATGACAACGCTCGTCGACAACGCAATTGACCGGGCTCTGGGCCTGTCCGCCACCGCGCTGAAACTGCGCGGACAGCGACTGGACGTGATTGCCGGCAACATCGCCAATGCCGCCACGCCGGGCTTCAAGGCGCGTGATCTGGATGCCGATGCCGTGCTGGCACAGACGGCTGCCGGTGGTTTTGCCGGAGAGCTTGGCGCCCAGTTTTCGGGAGCCGCCCTCAGATATCGCGTCGCACTGCAGCCCAGCCTGGATGGCAACACCGTGGAAATGGCCACCGAACAGGCGGCCTTTGCCGAAAATGCCCTGAAATATCAGGCCAGCCTGGGCTTCCTCACCAGCCGCATCCAGACGCTGATGCGCGCCATCAATGGGGGCGAGTGATGAAGCCGCTGCTGCCCTCGGCCCTGTCCACCTTCGATATCGCTGGCCGCGCCATGGCGGCCCAGCTGGTGCGGATGAACGCCATTGCATCGAATCTCGCCAATGCCGGCGGCGTCGCCGGCAGCGAGGCGGGCGCCTATCGCGCGCTGAAGCCGGTGTTTGCCAGCCAGCAGGATGGCGCCGCTGCCACGGTGAACGTGGCGCGCATGGCCCGCACCGGCACGCCTGAAAAGCGGCTCGATCCCAATCATCCGCTGGCCGATGCCAGCGGGCACGTGTGGATGGCCGCCGTCGATCCCAACCAGGAGATGGTCGAAATGGTCGAGACCGCCCGGCAATATGCCAACAATGTGGAGGTGCTGGCCACCGCCCGCACGCTGGCCACCGAAACGCTGAGGCTTGGCAAGTGAGCGGCGTGGATGCCCTCACCGGCCTGCCCGCCGGCATTCCGGCGGCGCGTCCGCCCACACCGCCGGCGCCGAAGGCCACGCTGGGTCAGGCCGAGTTCCTGCGGCTGCTCACTGCGCAGCTGAAGAATCAGGACCCGACCAAGCCGATCGACAACCTCGAATATGTGCAACAGATGGCGATGTTCTCGCAGATCAGCGCCACCACCGAAGGCAACCAGCGCCTGGATGCCATCGCCGCGCGTCTCGACGAGCTGATCGCGCTTTCCCAGCCCATCCCCCCTGCAGCCACCGAAGGAGCCTGAGCCATGGCCTTCTATACCGCCTTTTCCGGCCTTACCGGCGCCCAGACCGAAATGGCGACCATCGCCAACAACATCGCCAACGTTTCCACCACCGGCTTCAAGCGCAGCCGGGTGGCGTTCGGCGACATCATCTCCACCTCGCCGCTGCAGAACCCCAACCGCATCGTGGGCGCCGGCACCACGGTGCGTTCCATCACCCAGCAGTTCCAGCAGGGCCCCACCGAAACCAGCACGTCTGCACTGGACATGGCGCTGGCCGGTGCTGGCTTCTTCGTGGTGAAATCGGGCGCTGGCGGCGTGCAGACGCATTTTACCCGCAGCGGCAGCTTTGCCGTCACCGCCGATCGCTTCATCGTGGATGGGCAGGGCCGACGCCTGCAATTGTTCCCCACCACCACCGATGGCGGCGTGCAGACGACCGCGCTGTCCTCCACCGTGCCGGCGCGGCTGCCGCTTTCATCCGGCACACCGCAGGCCACCAGCCAGATCAACATCAGCGGCAACCTGGATCCATCGGCCCCGATCATCGCCAACCGGCCGATCTACACCGCCGCCAACCCCTATCAGTTCGATCGCAACGATCCGGCGACCTTCAACAGCTCCACGTCGATCACCGTGTTCGACACGCTGGGCAACCCGCTGGCGGCCACCATCTATTACATCAAGGATGCCGATCCAACCGCCGCCAGCCCCACGCACGACTGGACGGCGCGCGTGTTCGTGGGCGACACCGAGATGACCGTGGGCGGCACGCCGGGCATCCCGATGCAGTTCGATGCCGGCGGCATCCTCGTCACCCCCACCGCGCCGTTCGCCTTCGATCCGTTCACGCCCACCACCGGCGGCAACCAGATGGCCATCGCGGTGGATCACGGCACCGGCACCTTCCAGCAATCCGGCCCGTTCAGCATTGCGCTGATCGAACAGGACGGCATTTCCACCGGCCAGCTGGAAAGCGTGTCGGTTGATCCCGATGGCCTGATGCGCGCCAGCTTTTCCAATGGCGAGGTGCAGGTGCTGGGCAAGGTGGCGCTGGCCAATTTTTCCAACCCGCAAGGCCTGAAGCAGACCGGCGATGCCAGCTGGGTGGTGACCCCGCAATCGGGCGAGCCGTTGATGGGCGAAGGCGGCCGCGGCGGCATCGGCACCATCCTTTCGGGCAATCTGGAACGATCCAACGTCGATCTCACCGCCGAACTGGTCAACCTGATTGCTGCACAGCGCAATTTCCAGGCCAGCGCCAAGGCGATCGAGACCGACAACCAGTTGATGCAGACCATCATCAATCTGCGCAACTGATGGCGATTGACCCATGGACCGGCTGATCTACACCGCCCTTACCGGCCTTGCGGCGCGCAGCCGCGAACAGCAGGTGACGGCCAACAACCTGGCCAATGCGCAGGTGCCCGGCTTTCGCCGCGAGTTGGTGGTGCAGGAGGGCCGCTATCTGGCGGTGCAGCGCGCTGCCAGCGGCGCCCACACCACCCGCGCCCAGGCCGGCGCGCCCAGCCTTTCCACCCCGCGCGAAGGCGGCCGCGTGCTGGCCACCGGCCGGGCGCTGGATGTGGCGCTGGCCGGCGATGCCTGGCTGGCGGTGCAGGGGCCGGTTGTGGGCGGGGCGGTGCGCGAAGCCTATACGCGGCGCGGCGATCTGCAACTCTCACCGGCCGGGCTGGTAACCACCGGCGATGGCCGCGTGGTGGTGAACGCCGATGGCGCGCCGCTGTCTGCGCCGCCGGGCGCCGCCATCACCATTGCTGAAGATGGCAGCATTGCCGCCCAGTTGGCCGATGGGCCGGTGGCGCTGGGCCGGCTGAAACTGGTGGATGGCAGCGCGCTCGATCCGCGGGACAAGGCCGCCGATGGCCTGTTCCTGCCCGAAGATCCCCTGCCCGCCGATCCGGCCGCGCGGCTGGCGCCAGGTGCGCTGGAAACCGCCAACGTGTCCACCGCCCAGGCACTGGTGGAACTGGTGGAGGAACAGCGCGGCTTTGAAGTGAACGCCCGCCTGCTGCGGCTGGCGCAGGACATGGACGAACAGGGCGCGCGCTTGCTGCGCACGCAATGACGATGGAGGCCTGAGGCATGACGACCGCCCTTCACATCGCCCGTTCCGGGCTCGACGCGCTCGATCAGCGCATGAAGACGATTTCCAACAATCTCGCCAACGTCGCCACCACCGGCTTCAAGCGGGATCGCGCCAGCTTTGCGACGCTGATGTATCAGGATGATCGCAACCCCGGCGCGGCCAGCGGGGCCGATACCCAATATGCCACGGGCCTTGGCACCGGCACCGGCGTGCGCGTGGTGGGCACCGAACGCATCCACGCGCAAGGCACCCTGCTGCAGACCGACAATGCGCTGGATCTGGCCATCGATGGCGCCGGCTTCTTCGCCATCCAGCTGCCCGATGGCACGCAGGGCTTCACCCGCGATGGCGGCTTCAAGATGTCGGCCAATGGCGAGATTGTCACTGCATCGGGGCTCAGGTTGGCGCAGCCCCTGGTGATCCCCGATGGCGCCACGCAGATCGTGATCGCGCCTGATGGCACCATCACAGCCCAGGTGGCCGGAGAGGCCGCGCCGGTGGAAGTGGGCCAGTTGCAGCTCACCCGGTTCCTG
>Ga0209278_1001381_pt1 | contig 14923 bp, 15 predicted proteins | sample JI81BgreenDNA_FD_187504 | JGI IMG/M metagenome (GOLD analysis project Ga0209278, IMG submission 187504) | Wastewater effluent complex algal communities from Wisconsin, to seasonally profile nutrient transformation and Carbon sequestration -... | ecosystem: Engineered > WWTP > Effluent > Algae... | reverse complement strand
GCGAAATTCCGGGCGGTGATGGAACAGCAATTCCATGCCAAGGCCATCCAGAAACGTCCGCCATTCGCGCTTCATCGTGGCCAGCCCATAGGTGACGGCGCACAACTGGCACGGATAGGTGCCCGGCGAGACCAGCTTGTGAAGGCTGTCCATCACCCCGGCAGCCAGGCCCGCCTCGGCATTGTAGACGATGACGAGGCGGCGCTGGCTCACCCGGCGGCGGACAGCGCGCTCTTGCCGCGCTTCACCATCAGCTTGTTCAAGGCGTTCACATAGGCGCGTGCCGACGCCACCAGCGTGTCGGTGTGGGCACCGGTGCCGCGCACGGTGCGGCCATTCTCGGCCAGCACCACGCTCACTTCGGCCTGGGCATCGGTGCCGGCGGTCACGGCGTGAACCTGATACAGGTTCAGCGCGGCATCCTCGTGCGGGACAAGCTTGCGGATGGCGTTGAACAGCGCATCCACAGGGCCATTGCCCCTGGTCGCCGCCGTCACCTCCTCGCCATCGATGGAAAGCGTCAGGATCGCCCGCTGCGGGCCGTTGCTGCCGCAATAGACCTCCACTTCCAGCACCTGGATGCGGTCGTGGCCGCGCAGCACCTCGTCGTCCACCAACGCCACGATGTCTTCATCAAACACCTGCTTCTTGGCGTCGGCCAGATCCTTGAAGCGCTTGAAGGCATCGCCGAACTCGTTGTCCGACAGATCATAGCCCAATTCGTTGAGCTTCGACCGGAAGGCAGCGCGGCCCGAATGCTTGCCCAGCACCAGCGACGTTGCCCCCTGCCCAACGCTTTCCGGCGTCATGATTTCATAAGTGCTGGCATCCTTCAGCATGCCGTCCTGGTGGATGCCGCTTTCATGGGCGAAGGCGTTGGCCCCAACGATGGCCTTGTTGGCCTGCACCTGCATGCCCGTCACACCCGAAACCAGCCGGCTGGCGCGGGTGATTTCGGTGCTCACGATGCGGGTTTCATAGGGCATCACGTCGTGGCGCACCTTCAGCGCCATGGCGATTTCCTCCACCGATGCATTGCCGGCGCGCTCGCCGATGCCGTTCACCGTGGCTTCCACCTGCCGCGCGCCGGCCATGATGGCCGAAAGCGTGTTGGCAACAGCGAGGCCCAGATCATTGTGGCAGTGGGTGGAGAAGATCGCCTGATCGGCGTTGGGCACACGGGTGATCACATCGCGGAACATGGCACCATAGGTTTCCGGCGTGGCATAGCCCACCGTATCGGGCAGGTTGATGGTGGTCGCGCCCGAACGGATGGCCATTTCCACCGCCCGGCACAGGAAATCCGGATCGGAGCGCGTGGCATCCTCGGCGGACCATTCCACATCCGGGCACAGGTTGCGGGCCAGCCCAACGGAAAAGCGGATGGCCTCCAGCACCTCTTCGGGGGACTTGTTCAGCTTCACCTTCATGTGCAGCGGGCTGGTGGCGATGAAGGTGTGAATGCGCGGCTGTTTCGCCGCTTTCAGCGCGGCCCAGGCGCGTTCGATATCGGCGGCCGCGGCGCGCGCCAGGCTGGCGACGATCGCGGTCTCGGCCTGGTTCGCCACCGCCTGCACGGCTTCGAAATCGCCTTCGCTGGCGATGGCGAAGCCGGCTTCGATGATGTCGACGCCCAGCGCTTCGAGCTGGGCGGCAACCTTCAGTTTCTCCTCGAGGTTCATCGAGCAGCCGGGGGACTGCTCCCCGTCACGCAAGGTGGTGTCGAAAATGCGGATACGATTGCTGTTGGTCATGGCTCTGCCTGTGTGAACGCTGTTGTGGAGTGTGTCAGGTTCATCCCCTCAAGGCGTGTGGCCGAGGGAACATGCCCAGCAGCCAGCGTCACGCCCGAGGGCGTGTAAGTCGCAGCAGCGGCAGGGCCGATGGAAAAGCCATGGGATCGTGCATACAGTGAAGCGGCGTTGCAGCGCAAGATGCGTGCGCAAGATGGTGGCTTGCGTGTTTGCCGATTGCGCGGCTTGATGCGGCCATGCCCGATTTCTTCACCGCCATCGACATTGGTTCCGCCGTGCAGCAGGCGGTGACGCCGGTGTTCCTGCTCACCGCCATCGGCGGGATGCTCAACGTGATGGCGCACCGGCTATCGCGCGTGGTGGACCGCGCGCGACATCTTGAGGCCAATGTGGGCAATTATGCCGCCGAACGGCGCCGGCTGGCCATCGATGATCTGTCGGTGCTGGCGCGGCGCATGGCGGCGGCGAACTGGGCGATCGCGCTGTGCACGATGGCCGCCCTGCTGGTCTGCCTGGTGGTGGCGCTGCTGTTCATCGAACAGTTGATCGGCGGCAAGCTGGACGCCGTGGTGGCCTGGCTGTTCATCGCCTCCACACTGATGCTCACCGGCGGGCTGATGCTGTTCCTGTGGGAGGTGCAGCTGGCGCTGCGCAGCGTGCGGGTGCGGGCAGCGGATCTGCTGGCGGAGCGCAGGCCAGCGGGTGACTGACCAAGGGGCAAGCGGCGTCGCGGCAAAGCCGCGCCGTCAGACGACACACGAAAAGGGCGGCCGGAGGGCCGCCCTTTTTGGTCGCTGGCCGCGCAACAGCGAGTCTGTTGCCAAGCTGCGCTTGCCAACAGCCGCTTAGTTGCGTGCCTTGTCCACCAGCTGGTTCTTGGCGATCCACGGCATCATGGCGCGCAGCCTGGCGCCGGTTTCCTCGATCGGATGCGCGGCCGCCGCCTTGCGGCTGGCCTTCAGTTCCGGCTGGCCAGCGCGGTTGTCGAGGATGAAGTTCTTCACGAAACGGCCGCCCTGGATATCGGCCAGCACGCGCTTCATCTCCGCCTTGGTCTCATCGGTGATGATGCGCGGCCCGGTGGTGATGTCCCCATATTCGGCGGTGTTGGAGATGGAATAGCGCATGTTTGCGATGCCGCCTTCATACATCAGGTCCACGATCAGCTTCACTTCGTGCAGACACTCGAAATAGGCCATTTCCGGCGCATAGCCGGCTTCCACCAGCGTTTCGAAACCGGCCATGATCAGGTGCGAAAGCCCGCCGCACAGCACGGCCTGTTCGCCGAACAGATCGGTCTCGCACTCTTCCTTGAAGGTCGTCTGGATCACGCCGGAACGGCCGCCGCCGATGGCGCTGGCATAGCTCAAGGCCACATCATGCGCGTTGCCGCTGGCATCCTGGTGAATGGCGATCAGGCAGGGCACGCCGCCGCCCTTCTGATATTCGCTGCGCACCGTGTGGCCGGGGCCCTTGGGCGCGATCATGAACACATCGATATCGGCACGCGGTTCGATCAGGCCGAAATGCACGTTGAGGCCGTGGGCGAAGGCCAGCGCCGCACCCGGCTTCATGTTGGCGGCCAGATCATCATTGTAGATGGCGGCCTGGTGCTCATCGGGGGCCAGCACCATGATGACGTCCGCCCATTTTGCGGCCTCGGCGTTGGACAGCACCTTGAAGCCGGCACCTTCCGCCTTCTTCGCGGTGGCCGAATCGGGGCGCAGCGCGATGGCGACGTCCGCCACGCCACTGTCCCGCAGATTCTGGGCATGGGCATGGCCCTGGCTGCCATAGCCGACGATGGCGACCTTCTTGCCCTTGATCAGGCCGACATCGGCATCGGCATCATAATAAACGCGCATGTTTCTTCCCTTGGCTGGCCCGGCAGCGGCCGGGCGAATGGTCAGACAGCTTCGGCCCCGCGGGCGATGGCGACAACGCCGGTGCGGGCGACCTCGACAAGGCCCACCTCCCGCATCAGCGCGATGAACTGGTTCACCTTCTCGCTGGAGCCCGAGACTTCGAACACGAAGCTGGCGGTGCTGGTGTCCACCGGGCGGGCGCGGAAGATATCGGCCAGGCGCAGCGCCTCCACGCGCTTGTCCCCGGTGCCGGCCACCTTCACCAGCGCCATCTCGCGCTCCACGTGCGGGCCGTGTTCGGTCAGATCGATCACCCGGTGCACCGGCACCAGCCGATCGAGCTGGGCCATGATCTGATCGATCACCGGCGGCGGGCCGGAGGTGACAACGGTGATGCGGCTGACGGCATGATCGTCCGACACGTCGGCCACGGTCAGGCTTTCGATATTGTAGCCGCGCGAGGAGAACAGGCCGACGATGCGCGCCAGCACGCCGGCCTCGTTGTCGACCAGGATCGACAGCGTGTGCCGTTCGGCAGGGAGTTGCTTCATCACGCGCGCCCCTCAAACCAAGGCTTTTGCATCATCATCCGCCTCGCCGCGTTCATCGGCGGCAGACAGGATCATGTCGGTATGCGCGGCGCCCGAGGGGATCATCGGGAAGCAGTTGGCCAGCTTGGCCACGCGGCAATCCACCACCACCGGGCCGGGGTGATCCAGCATGGCCTGGATGCCGGCGTCCAGATCGTCCGGCCCCTCGATCACGATGCCCTTCCAGCCATAGGCCTGCGCCAGCATCACGAAATCGGGCAGGCTGTCGCTGTAGCTTTCGGCATAGCGGCTGCCGTGGTTCAGTTCCTGCCACTGGCGCACCATGCCCATATATTCATTGTTGATGATGAAGATCTTCACCGGCAGGCGATATTGCGTCGCCGTGCCCAGTTCCTGGATGTTCATCTGGATGCTGGCTTCGCCGGCAATGTCGATCACCAGCGCGCCCGGAAAGGCGATCTGCGCGCCGATCGCCGCCGGCAGCCCATAGCCCATGGTGCCCAGCCCGCCAGAGGTGAGCCACTTGTTGGGATCATGGAACCCGAAATGCTGGGCCGCCCACATCTGGTGCTGGCCAACTTCGGTGGTGATGATCGGCTTCTTCGCCTTGGTCAGCTCATACAGGCGCTGGATGGCCTTCTGCGGCAGCAGCGCCTCCCCCTTCTGTTCGAAGCCAAACGAATTGCGCGCGCGCCAGCCGGCGATCTGTTCCCACCACGCCTTCTGATCGGCTGCGCGATGACCGCGCGCGCGCCAGACCTTGAGCATATCCTCCATCACGCTGCCAACATCGCCCTGGATGGCCAGATCAACCCGCACCGTCTTGTTGAAGCTGGAGCGATCGATATCGACATGGATCTTGCGACTGCCCGGGCTGAACGCATCCAGCCGGCCGGTGACGCGATCATCAAAGCGGGCGCCAAGGCAGACCATCAGGTCGCACTTGTTCATCGCCATGTTGGCTTCATAGCTGCCGTGCATGCCCAGCATGCCGAGGAACTGCGGATGTTCGGCCGGGAAGCAGCCCAGCCCCATCAGCGTGCTGGTGACCGGCGCGCCGCATGCCTTGGCCAGATCGCGCAGCAACTGGCTGGCGATGGGGCCGGAGTTGATGATGCCGCCACCGGTATACAGGATCGGGCGTTCAGCCGCGGCCAGCATGTCCACCGCCGCCTCGATGCTGGCCAGATCGCCCTTCACCTGCGGCTTGTAGGTCTTGTGCGCGATGGTGCCCGGCTTTTCATAGCGGGCCTTCATGATCTGCACGTCCTTGGGGATATCGATCACCACCGGGCCGGGGCGGCCGGACCGCGCGATATAGAAGGCCTCGTGCAGCACCGGCCCCAGCCGTGCCGTCTCCTTCACCAGATAATTATGCTTGGAACAGTGGCGCGTGATGCCCACCGTGTCACATTCCTGGAAGGCATCGGTGCCGATGAGATGTGTCGGCACCTGCCCGGTGAGCACCACCAGCGGAATCGAATCCATCAGCGCATCGGTGATGCCGGTCACGGCATTGGTGGCGCCGGGGCCGGAGGTGACCAGCACCACGCCCACCTTGCCGCTGCTGCGCGCATAACCTTCGGCAGCGTGGACGGCCGCCTGTTCATGGCGCACCAGAATGTGGCGGATGCGGCTCTGCTTGAACAACGCGTCATAGATCGGCAGCACGGCCCCGCCGGGATAGCCGAAAACAACCTCCACCCCCAGATCGGTGAGGGCCTGCACAACGATTTCGGCGCCGGTCACTTCCGTGCCCATGATCTTCATCCCAAGCAAAGCGTCCGCACCCATGCGGAGCGCCGCTGTTATGGGAAAGAAATTGGCCGGTCAAGCATGTTTTGCGCAATTTTCATGCGCATTCGCCAGTCACGAGGTAACTTCCGGCAACCCCAGCTTGTGAGCCGGCTTGCGTGGCCGGAACGCCATGCCCAACACCAGCAAACTCACGATACCGGCAACCGCAGCCGGCGGCATACTCTCATTGTCGCGGGGACCAGTGCTGGCAGCCTGGCCGGCAGGTGCAGCGCAGGCCCCGTTGCCGCCATCCGCCGTCAGACAGAGCGCGCTGTCCACCGCCGCCGGGGCGGCCGGCGCAACCATCGGCGTTTCAATCAGCCGCGCCGCATTGGCCACACCCACCGGCGTGACCGCAAACAGACCCACCACCGCAACAAACGCGATTCGCATCGCAACGCCTCCACCTGAACTCGACACCGCTCCAACCACAACTTGGTTAACGTGGCGTGACAGTGGCGGGCGGCGATGGTGGCAAAATGCCCACCGGCCGGCCAGAAACGCAAGGGGCGCGGCGGTGCCAACGCACCGCCGCGCCCCCGGCTTTGTGCAGCAACGATCAGACGGCGGCGACGCGACGGCGGCGCAAGGCGGCGCCCACCAGGCCAAAACCCGAGATCAGCATCAGCCAGCTTGCCGGTTCCGGCACGCCCAGTGGCGATGGTGGGATCACCACATCGGCCGGATCGGTGGTGAAGATGGCAAACGCCCGATCAATCACGATGTCCTTGGCCGGCGAACCGTTGGAATTGTACACCAACGCCGTTTCGTAAAAGCCGGTCCTCACGATCTGGCCGACGCCCGAGGCATAGAACCAGTTCCGCCCGGTCGATTGAGCGGTGATGTTCGTGAAGGCCACCGGAATGCCGAGGATCGTGACCTGCAGGCTGGCATTGTTGGGGTTCGCGAGGCCATTGGCCGGCAGATAGAAGCTGAAGCCCACCCGATAATTGCCCGGCGTCAACCGCGTGAGCTGGAACAGGGTTTCGTTGACCGATTGATCCCCCACGAAATAGGCGCCGAAATTGCCCACTGCATCCGGGCTGGCCGAAATCGCGTTGTCTGGCGCCACGGCTTCGCCAAACGCACCGTTGGGATAGCTGGCCCCGCTGTTGTAACCGATCACGCTGGCCGGCGTGTTCGATCCGCCACCCGCCGGCGTGTTGCGCTTGGACCAGCCGTGAAAGCTGTTCACCCCCGGCGCGCCAGCGGCTTCGAAGCTGCCATTGATGATGAGATTGGTCACCGCCGCAGCCGGCGACGCTGCCAGCAGACTGGCAGCAAGAAATGCGCGAAACATGAAAGACCCCCAAACGCAAAGACACGCAGCCCTCGCTGGCTGCGTCCAATTCAGTGCAGGAATCGTGCCAGATCGGACTTTTCGCGATTCTCAGGCGCTTGGCCACAGATGCAAAATGCAACCTGTAAACAAGGCCGACAGTGATCATGATTTTTATTGCAAATTGAAAAGCTTGTCGATCCGTTGCCAATCAGGAAACTGGTTGCGCATCCAGGTCTGCTGGCGCTTCTGATACTGGCGGGTGACGATCAGCGCCTGCGCCATCGCCTCTGCCAGCGGCACCTCACCGGCCAGATGCGCGGCCAGTTGCGGCACTGCCAGCGCCTTCATCACCGGCGCATCGGCTGGCAGGTTCAGCGCCAGCAGCGCCGCCACTTCATCCAGCGCGCCGGCCGCCAGCATCGCCATCAACCGGGTTTCGGCACGTGCGTTCAGTTCAGGGCGCGGGCGATCAATCACGAAGCCCTGCACCGCCGCTTCGCCCAGCCCGCCTTCCCGGCGCTGCTGCCAATGGGCCAGCGGCCGCCCGGTGGCGCGCACCACCTCCAGCGCGCGCAGCGTGCGTTGCCGATCTGCCGGCATCAGCCGGGCGGCGGCTTGCGGGTCTTCGGCTTCCAGCGCGGCGCGCGCCGCGGCCGTGTCCAGCGACCGCACCGCGCTGCGCACATCATCCGGAATGGCCGGCACCGGCGCCAACCCGTTGATCAATGCCGCCAGATACAGGCCGGTGCCGCCAACGATGATCGGATGCAGGCCATCGCGGCGGGCAGCCGCGATGGCGGCCTTCGCCATTTCGGCCCAGCGCGCGGCCGAACACACATCGTCGCCGGCCAGCACGCCATAGAGAAGGTGTGGCACGGCGGCTTCCTCTGCCAGCGATGGCCGCGCCGTGACGATGGCCAGATCGCGATACATCTGGCTGGCATCGGCATTGATGATCACGCCGCCCACCCGCGCCGCCAGTTGGAGCGCCAGCGCGGACTTGCCGCCGGCCGTCGGCCCTGTCAGGACGATCACCCGTTCAGGATCGAGAGATATGTCAGACGCGCTCATCATCACCCTGGTTGCCGAAGGCGCCTTGTCACCCGGCGACGTGTCGGCCGCAAGCGATGTCGTGCGCGGGGTGGGAGCGCAGCCGGTGGCGCAAAGCTGGCTGGAAGCCGGCGACGCCTTCGACATGTTGGCGCGCGGCGATGCCAAAACCGTGCGCGCCGCCCTGGAAGAGGCGCTGCCAGCGGTGGACATCATCGTGCAGCCCGGCACCGCCCCACGCCGCAAGCGGCTGATCGTGGCGGACATGGATTCCACCATGATCCAATGCGAATGTATCGATGAACTGGCCGATTATGCCGGCATCAAGGCGGAAGTGGCCGCCATCACCGAAGCCGCGATGCGCGGCGAACTGGATTTTGCCGGCGCCCTGAAGGCCCGCGTCGCCCTTCTGAAAGGCCTGCCCGTCGCCACGCTGGACCAGTGCCGCGCAGAACGCGTGCGGCTGATGCCCGGTGCGCAGGCGCTGGTGCGCACCATGGTGGCGAACGGCGCGCGATCACTGCTGGTATCGGGCGGCTTCATGCCCTTTGCCGTGCCGGTGGCGCGCGAAATCGGCTTTGCCCGCGCCATTGCCAACCGGCTGGATGTGGAGGCTGACGTGCTGGCCGGCACGGTTGCCGAACCCATCGTCGATGCGGCCGTGAAGAAGGCGCTGCTGGAAGCCGACGGCACGCCTCTGGCCGCTGCACTGGCGGTGGGCGATGGCGCCAACGACATTCCGATGATCGAAGCGGCCGCCGGCGCAGGCGGCCTTGGCATCGCCTATCACGCCAAGCCGAAAACCGCCGCCGCCGCGATGGCGCAGGTGCGCCACGGCGACCTGACCGTGCTGCTGCGCGCCCAGGGCTATCGCCGCGCCGATTGGGTGCAGGCCTAAGCCGGGAAGAAGCGGTTCATCACCCAGCCGGTGATGAAGGTGCCGGCCGCCGCGGTGCCGCCGGTGAGCACGGTGCCCCAGATCAGATCGAGCACCGTCACCTTCAGGCTCCACACCTTCAGCGTGGCATAGTTGGTGAAATCATAGGTGGCATAGCACAGGAAGCCGAGGACGGCGCCCTGCAGCGCGGCGCGGGCCCAACCCGCGTCAGCGCCTTCCGTCAAGCCTGGCAGTACCGCGAAATAGAGGATGCCGCCAATGTAGATGGCATAGAAGATCATCGCCGGCACCAGCCGGAAGCCGCTTTCCATCATCACCGGGCCGATTTCCGGCTTGTACAGGCGCGGCGCCATGTTGATCAGCCACACGCTGTCGATCGCGGCAAAGGCGATCAGGGTGGAAAGATAGGCGATGATGATTTTCGTCATGCGCCCGCCATAGCGGGGCAATGCCGCATTTGACACGCCCCCATGCCATCCGCGATGCTGTGTCGCTGGGGAGAGAAGAAGGATGATCGCCGCATGACCGGCACGGAAAAGGGCTGGCTGTCACGCCTGCTGGAATGGCTGCTCGTCCGCTTCTATCAGCTCAATGGCTGGAAGGCGGTCACCTATGGCCCGGTGCCGGCCAAGGCGGTGATCATCGCCGCGCCGCACACCTCCAACTGGGACTTCATCTATTACATCGGCCTTACCCGCCACCTGGGCATCGAAACGCGTTTCATGGCCAAGCGGCAATTGTTCCGCTGGCCGCTCGGCCGTTTCATGCGCGACATGGGCGGCGTGGAGGTGAACCGCGAACAGGGCGGCAATTATGTCCAGTCGATGATCGACGAATTCGCCCGGCGGGACCAGTTCCTGCTCACCATCGCGCCCGAAGGCACGCGCAAATCCGTGGGCCAGTGGAAAACCGGCTTCTATCACATCGCGCTGGGCGCCAAGGTGCCGCTGATCGTCGGCATGATGGATTATGCCAAGAAAACCGGCGGGCTGGCGATGGCCTTCATGCCCACCGGCGATTATGCCGCCGACATGGCGCGGGTGGAGGAATTCTACCGGTCCACCACGCCGAAACACCCTGAAAAGGCGATGAAATCGATTCTGGCCGCCAGCGTGCAACCCTTCGACAAGGCCGCCTGAACCTTTCCCATGCTGATCGATCTTGCAATCACCCTTGCCGCCGTTGTCGGCCTGATGGCGCTGTGCTGGCTGTACAGCATCCGCATCCGCGACGTGTCGTTCATCGATGCCATCTGGGCATTCGGGATGGTGTTTGCGGCAGGCGTCGCGGCGCTTTTGAACGGCGGGCCGGCGGGCACCGCCGGCTGGCTCCTGCTGGGGCTGGTGGCCTTGTGGGGCACGCGGCTGGGCACGCACCTGCTGGCCCGCTGGCGGCGGCTGGGCCGCGATCCGCGCTATGAGAAGATTCTGGGCAACGCGATGAAAGGCTCGGGGGACAAGCCGGGCATGAGTTTTGCCAGGGCCGCCTGGTGGCGCGCCTTCGGGTTGCAGGGGCCTTTGTTGTGGGGCGTCTCGCTGCCGGCACAGGCCGGCGTGCTGGCCGATGCGGGCGCCGCGCTGCCCGCGTGGGGCTGGGCCGGCGCGGCCATCGCGCTGTTCGGCATCGCCTTTGAAACCATCGGTGATGCGCAACTGGAAGCCTTCCGCAAGAACCCTGCCATGAAGGGCAAGGTGCTCGATACCGGCCTGTGGCGATACACGCGCCACCCCAATTACTTCGGCGATTTCACCGCCTGGTGGGGCATCTTCATCGTCGCCATCGCCGCCGGTGCGCCGTGGTGGACGGTGGTGGGCCCGCTGTTCCTGTCCTTCACCCTCACCCGCTGGTCGGGCGCGCCGCTGCTGGAACACGGCTTGAAGAAGCACCGCCCCGGATACGAGGAATATATCCGCCGCACCTCCGGTTTCTTCCCGTGGCCGCCACGCGCCACGTGAAAATTGCACTGAGATCGTGAAATCTGGAACGGATCGGCGGGCATTCGCCCTTGTGGACATGTCCTCCGAGTGAAATGATCGCGCGCCTCGGCGATGCCATTGCCGGGGAACAGACGGTGGGGACCGTGACATGATCGGAAAATGGGCGAGCGGCCTTGCGGCCGCGACGGCGACACTGCTGGCCGGCTGCACCACGAGCCTGGAAACGCGGCCGGATGTGGCCAGCGACACAGGCGCCCTGCGCGGCATCCCCTATGCGCTGCCCATGCGCCAATATGACATCGCGGTGACCCGCAGGTTGGCCAGTTGCAACACGCCGCTGGAGATCAAGGGCGCCGACGGCAAGGTCATCAGCAACGGCGACTATGTTCTGCCCACACTCAGCTTCGCGCTCAGCGCGGCGCATGAAAGCGCCCTGGTGGAGGGGGAGCGCTATCTGGTTGATTACGAGCAGCTGAGCGGCGGATCCAAGATCACCAGCTTCACCATCGAATATCACGAGGGCACGCAGCTGCTGAAAGGCATCAACGCCAGCGCCGACGATCAGACTGGCGAGATCATTGGCAAGACAGTGGGCGCGGCGCTGGCGGTGGCCGGCCTGGTTTTTGCACCGGGGGCGGTGGCGCTTACATTGCCGGCGGTGATGGCGGTGCCGCAAGGCGAGACCGCGGCCCCACGCGAGGAACCCATCCAGAATGTGCTTGCGGAATTGTTGAATAGGCATGGTTCGATGGGCCGGATGGATTGCACGCCCGCCGCAGCCCAGCTGATAAAGGACCGCGCCGCGCTGGGTGAGACCATCAAGCGGCTGAGCACAGGCTCGATCGAGCAAGAATGGAAATCCGTCGCCAACAGGCACAAGCGCCCCAGCGGCCTGCCTGACGGCGACGTGACATTGACCGACCTGACCGAACGCCTGTCAGCGTTGCAGCCGTATGCGGGATTGCAGCCGATGCCCCTTGAAACAAGCGACGACATCGCAGCGTTGCTGGCTTGGCAATCGCAGGTATCGGTGAGCATCAGGGCAGCCAAGGCGAAACGGGCGGCCATTGACGAAAAGCTGGCGGCGAGTTCGACTGCGACCTGGCCCGCCCGGCATGCAGACCTTGAAGCAGCGCAGATTGCAGCGCTTGATCCTGCCGGCGGCGCCACCCTCGCCAAATTGCTGGCCGCCAGCAGCAAGCGGGTGATCGATCCAAAAGCAATGGCCAGCGCCTTGTCTGCCAACGCGCGCATCGCCGAAATCCGCTCGGCCTTCCCCGATTTCGTCAAGCTGTTCCTCGATCAAGACAACAGGCCCCTACCCGGGCTTGTCGATCCGACGCCGCTCGCCGGCTGCTTTGGCCCAGGCGCAAATGCCAACGCCTGCATCGCCACCATCCCGGCTGTAAGCGCCAGTCTTGTGCCGGTGGCGGGGCAAAAGGGCGAACGGCCGGCAAGCGAGCTCAAGAAGGATCAAGGCTCGCGCCGCAACAAGGCGCTCTTCACAGCCGCTGTCCCTGACGGATCATACCCGACCCAAGGCCTGCTTGTCCGCCCGCCGGTGCTGGGGGAGCTCCATCTGTGCAAGGCTGGTGGTGATCAGCCCTGCAAACCCGGCGACAGGCTCAACAAGGCAGAGCAGGAACTGATCCCGCAGCTGGGGCAGTTGCGGTTGCTGCCGCTGACCAACCGCGGCTTTGCCAACAACGGCATCGAGGTCAGCCTCGCCAAGGATGGCAGGCTGACGAAGTTCACCTATGCCAACAAGCGCGCCATTGCCGCCGCCATGGCCGCTGCGGCGGCCGATGCCGGCAAGCAGATACGCGGCTTCCAGGATGATCAGGAAAAGCGCCAGAAGACGGCCAACGACGCCCGCATCGCCGAGCTGCAGTATCAGATCGACCTGTATGACAAGCAGAAGAAGGTCGTTGCACTGGGGGTGCCGGCGGCGGAAAAGACCGCTGCCGAAGCACAGGCCGAGATCGACAGGCAGGAAACCGCCATCCTGAAGGCGGAACTGACCCGCTTGCTGGTCCAGCAGTGCCTCGATCGCGCCCGTGCCAATCCCGGCAGCCCCCAGCCCTGCCCGGCCTGAGCTAAACATCGCGCCGTCGCCGCCGTTTCCTCCGATGCAACCATCGGGATGAAGGGAGCGGACGATGATGAAGCGCATGGGATTGATGCTGGCGGCAGCCGGCCTGATGACAACGGTGCCGGCAACGGCGGCGGTGGTGGTGTTCGGGCCAGACAGCTGCGGCGGACCTGCCACCTGCGTCGATTTTGGCCTGATCAGCCAGGGTTTCGGTGACACGGCCGATGTGAACATCAGCTATCGCGGCGTGTCCGCCCCCGGGAACAATGCCACCGTGGCCAACCGCCCGTGGCGCTATTCCGATGGCGGTTTGAGCGGCGGCAATGGCGCCTTTGTCTCGCCCAGCAGCAGCGCCCCGCAACTGTTCGCCGAATTCCGGCTGGATCCGCTGCAGCCGGGATCGGTGACGCTGAACAGTGTCGATTTCGGCACCTATTTCGGCATTGCCGAAACGCTGGAATATTTCGTGTTCGATACCGCCTGGAACCCGCTGGGCAACGGAACGGTGCTGCTGGATGAAAATGCGCTTGTCCGGGTGCTGCTGGGCATCACCTCCAGCAACGGCCTTATCCTGCAATTCGGGGCTGCCAGCCTTGGCGGCGGCATCCAGAACATCGATTTCACCTTCAACGCGCCAGCACCGCCGCCGCCGCCGCCTGCGGTGCCGGAACCGGCCAGTTGGGCCATGTTGATGGCCGGCTTTGGCCTGATCGGTGCGGTGCGCCGTCGCCGCCGTGCCGTCGCTGCCTGCTGAGGCATCTTCGGGAAACCCCTGACTGGCAACGGGCCGGGTGGTGCGTGATGCTGATCGCATGATGCATCGCCCGGCCCTTCTGCTGTTCGCTCTGCTGGCCGTGCCCGCACTGGCGCAATCGCCGGCTGTCCCGCTGGAAGGCGCTGCACTTGCCGTCGCCAGCGCCCGCGCCGGGCGTGCCGCCAGCCAATTGCAGGGCAAGCTGCAGGGCGAACTCGCCGCCGCCATGAAATCCGGCGGGCCGGTGGCCGCCATCGCGGTGTGCCGCACCCACGCGCCGGCGATCGCCGCCGAGGTGAGCGCCGCCACCGGCGTCGAGGTGGGCCGCACCGCGCTGCGCTGGCGCAATCCGGCAAACAGGCCGACCGGCTGGGAAAAGCGCACGCTGAAACTGTTCGCGGCCCGCCAGGCCGCCGGCGAACCGTTGGCCACAATGAGCGCCATGCGCGAGCATCGCGGGCATCTGGAATGGCTGAAGCCCATCCCGATGGGCCAGATGTGCCTTGCCTGCCATGGCGGCGGCGAAGTCGCGCCGGAGACCGCCGCCGCCATCGCCGCCGCCTATCCGAAGGACAAGGCGCGCGGTTTTGCCGCCGGCGATCTGCGCGGCGCCTTCCGCGCAAGGGTACCGCTGGATTAGGGGCGGCGCGCCCGTTCGAACAGCCACACCCGGATGGCGCTGGAAAGATTGGTGGTGCGCGCCTCGTCAATCTCCGCCACCAGCCCGGCGAGCGACTTGCCTTCCGCTGCCGCCGCTTCGTTCAGCGCCTGCCAGAAGACAGGCTCCAGCGTGAGGCTGGTGGCATGGCCCTGGATGGTGAGCGAATATTTGCGCGGCACTGCGATCAGCGTGTGATGCGCCGGACAAGGGCAACAATCAGCATCATTGAAACTATCGACAAGAAAGCAGCACCTGCCCATTCGGGTGCCTTGAGTGCCGCTG
>Ga0209278_1001380_pt1 | contig 14924 bp, 13 predicted proteins | sample JI81BgreenDNA_FD_187504 | JGI IMG/M metagenome (GOLD analysis project Ga0209278, IMG submission 187504) | Wastewater effluent complex algal communities from Wisconsin, to seasonally profile nutrient transformation and Carbon sequestration -... | ecosystem: Engineered > WWTP > Effluent > Algae... | reverse complement strand
CCGTGCAGGGCGCGATTCATCGCCCGCTCGGCCTCCACGCACACGCGGGTGGTGCCGTCGTCCAAGCCGCGCAGCAGGCGCGCCGTGTCGGCATCGCCTTCTCGGCACTCGATGGCGATGGCCCCTTGCGCCACCGCCGGCAGCAGGCGCGGCGGCGTCAGACGCTCACGGATGCGGGCATCGAAGCCGAGGCGCTGCAGGCCGGCGCAAGCAAGGATGATGGCGTCGTACTGGCCGGCGTCGAGCTTCGCCAGGCGCGTGTTGACGTTGCCGCGCAGGTCGAGAAGCTCGAGGTCGGGGCGCAGCGCACGCAGCTGCGCCTGCCGGCGCAGCGAGCTGGTGCCGACCCGCGCGCCCTTTGGCAGCGCGTCGAGCGAGGCGAACGCGTTGCTCACGAAGGCATCGAACGGATCGGCGCGTTCGAGGATGGCGGCCAGCACGAACGGCCCATCAAGCTCCATCGGCACGTCCTTCAGCGAGTGCACGGCGGCATCGGCGCGGCCTTCGAGCATCGCGACCTCAAGCTCCTTCAGGAACAGGCCCTTGCCACCAACCGCCGCCAACGCACGGTCGAGGATCTGGTCGCCCCGCGTGGTCATCGGCACGAGCGCCACCTCGAGCCCCGGATGCAGGGCGCGCAAGCGCGCGGCGACGTGTTCGGTTTGCCAGAGCGCGAGCGCGCTCTCGCGCGTGGCCAGTCGGATCAGGGGCATGTCGGTTTCCGTGGGGGCGCCGTCGCCGGCGCTAGAGGTGTTTCAGCTCGTCGCGAAGGCCGGGCAGGCAGCGCCGGCTCACTTCGAGCACCGCCCCGCCGTCGCGGAGCACGGCATGCACGACGCCTTCGGGCGAGCGGCGCAGCTCGCTGAACTGCTCCCGGGCGACGAGGCAATTGCGGTGGATGCGGAGGAAGCGTCCGGCGAACTCGGCTTCGAGGCCCTTGAGGGAATCCTCGACGAGATCCTCGCCGCGCGCATGGTGCACGACGACGTACTTCTCCTCCGCCTGCAGGTAGCGGATGTCGGCGACCGGAATGAGCCGCAGCGAGCCGCGAAGCCGCGCCGCGAGGTGGTTGCGCGCACGACCGGCCAGGGCGGGCACGCCCACCGACTGCCGACGGCCGGCGCGGCGCTCGGCCGCGCGCTGCAGGGCCGCGGCCAGGCGCTCCGCGCGCACGGGCTTGAGCAGGTAATCGACTGCCGCGGCCTCGAAGGCGGCCAGCGCGTGTTCGTCATACGCAGTGCAGAACACCACGGCCGGCGGGGAGGCCATCCCGGCCAGATGGCGGGCGGCCTCGAGGCCGTCCATCTCGGGCATCTCGATGTCCATCAGCACGACGTCCGGCGGCTGTGCCTCGCAGGCGTCCAAGGCACTCCGGCCATCGCCCACCGCCCCGATGACGCGATGCCCGCCGAGCTCGGCGAGCAACGCGGCGAGGCGCTCGCGGGCCAGTGGTTCATCGTCGGCGATCAGGACATCCATGGCGCCATCGTAGCGGCGCCCCCGTGCCCCGTCAGCCGCTGGAGGTCAGGTCGCCGCGGCCGGCACCCAGGACGGGCGGCTCGGCAGCGCGTGGCGGAAAATGCGCCACACCACTTCGCCGAACTGCTTCGGCAGCGAACCCGTGTTGTAAGGCACGCCGTACTTCGCGCAGAGCGCCTTCACCTCGACGGCCATGTCGGCGTAACGGCGGGCCGGCAGGTCGGGGAACAGGTGGTGCTCGATCTGGTGGCTCAGGTTGCCGGTCATGAAGTCCATCAGGAACCCGCCGCCGATGTTCGACGAGCCGCGGATCTGCCGCTGGTACCAGCCGGCGCGCGTCTCGTCCTTCACCTGTGCCGGGGTGAACGTGATGGCATCGGCGGTGAAGTGGCCGCAGAAGATCACCACGAAGGTCCACAGGTTGCGCACGAGGTTCGCCGCCATGTTGCCGAGCAGCACCGGCAGGAAGAAAGGACCGGCCAGCAGCGGGAAGACCACGTAGTCCTTGCCGCCCTGCCACGGCAGCTTGCGCAGCAGCGGCTTGGCGTCGGCGAGGAAGTAGCGCCACGAGCGGCGGCCCTTCAGGTAGCGACCGAGCTTCAAGTGCTGGATGGCGATGCCGGTCTGGTAGAAGACCGCCAACAGCGCCGCGTAGATCGGCTGGCCGAGCGCGAACGGCGTCCAGCGCTGCTCGGGGAAGATGCGCAGCAGGCCGTAGCCCACGTCGTCGTCCTTGCCGCGCACGTTGGTCCACTGGTGGTGGCTGTGGTTGTGCGTCTGCCGCCACCAGTCCGAGGGGCAGAGGTGGTCCCACTGGAAGCGGTCGCCCTGCAGACTCGGGTCGTTCATCCAGTCGTACTGGCCGTGGATGACGTTATGGCCGAGCTCCATGTTGTCGACGATCTTCGAGATGCCGAGCAGCATCACGCCCAGCACCCAGAGCGGCCACAGCAGCCAAGGCGCCGGGGCCGAGCCGTAGATCGCGAGGCGGCCGAGCACTTCCGTCCAGCGCACGACGTGGCGGACGCGACGGATGTAGGTGGCGTCGGCGGCGCCCAGGTCGCGGACGTGCTTCTCGCGCAAGGCATCGAGTTCGGCGCCGAAGGCTTCGAGGCGCTCGCCGGTGAGCAGGGGGGCGTGGGCGGTCATGTCAGAGGTCGATCGCAAGGTCGGTGCGGGCCGCGCTGACGCAGAGCTTCAGCGCGGTGCTGGCTTCGGGATGGGCGCTGTCGTCGCGCAGGTCGACGTGCACGCCGCTGGCCTTCGCGCAGGTGCAGCGGCCGCAGAGGCCCTGGCGGCAGCCGTGTTCGGGCTTCAGCCCGGCCGCCTCGAGGGCGGCGAGCAGGGGCGTATCGGTGGGGATGCTCAGGGTGCGGCCGCTCTTCAGCAGCGTGAGCTGCACGGCCGCGGCAGGCACGTCTGGCACGCGCAAGACCGGCGGCGTGAAACTCTCGGTGGCGATGCGTGCCGCCGCTTCGCGCAGCAGGGCTTCGACGCGGGCCACGAACCCGGTCGGGCCGCAGGCCAGCACCTCGGCGCCCTGCGGGCTGCCGGGGAGTGCCGCGAGCGTGGCCTCGTCGAGGCGACCTTCGGCTTCGTGCGCCGCGGCCGGCGCCTCACCGGTGAGGAACAGGCGGAATTGGAAATCCGGGAAGCGCGCCTGCAGCGCGCGCAGCTCTTCGACGAAACAGGCCTCGGCACGCTCGCGCACCCAGTAGGCCAGCGACAGCCCGGCCAGCTGGCCGCGCTCGGCCGCCGCGCGCACCTGGGCGATCGCCGCGGTGATGCCGCTGCCGGCGGCCATCAGCATCCGCTGCGGCGCCTCCGGCAATTCGAAGGCCATCCCACCCCAGGGCTCGCTGATCTGCAGGCGGGCGCCCTCGCGCGCCTCGGTCAGCCAGTCGGCAAAACGCCCGCCCGCCACCTTGCGCACCGTGATGGCGATCTCTCGCTGGCCGGGGAGGCTGGTCAGGGTGAAGCTGCGCTGGAAGCGGCGGCCGTCCACCTCGAAGCCGAAGCTCAGGTGCTGGCCGGGCTGCCAGTCGCGCAGCCGCTGGAAAGGCTTCAACCAGAGCGTTTCGCTGTCCGCCGAAGCGGCCTCGCGGCGGATCAACCGCGCGGTGTTGCCGTAGGGGCTCCAACCCGGCTGCAACAGGCCGCGCCAGTAATGCCAGGCGGGGCGGAACGGGGGCGGCGCAAGGGCGAAGGACATGCGGGACTCGGCTGGGGTGGGCGGTGGCGCAGGGAAATACTATACAGTCGTGCAGACAGACGTATAGACAGCCATCCCGGAATTCAATCGCGCCGCCGGCGGGCGTTCATCCGGGAACGAGCCCGCCCCGCCACCTACACTGGGCCCCATGAGCGATCCGATTGCCCTTCATTCGGCCCGCGCCGCGCCCTCGGGCCCCGGCCGCAAGCCGCAGATCAGCCGCGACGACCTGATCGCGGCCGCCCTGCGCCTGCTGGGGCCCCACCGCAGCGTCTCCACGCTGTCGCTGCGCGAGGTGGCGCGCGAGGCCGACATCGCCCCGAACAGCTTCTACCGGCACTTCCGCGACATGGACGCGCTGGCCATCGCGCTGATCGAACTCGGCGGCCGCAGCCTGCGCACGATCATCCGCGAGGCGCGCACGCGCCTGAAGCCCGGGCGCAGCGTGATCCGCACGTCGATCGAGACCTTCATGGAGCAGCTCGACGCCGACGAGCGCCTGCTGCACATCCTGCTGCGCGAGGGGATGGTCGGCTCCGACGCCTACAAGGCCGCCGTCGAGCGCGAGCTGCGCACCTTCGAGGAAGAGCTGTGCATCGACCTCGTGCGCCTCTCGGAGGCCGGCGGCCGGCCGGTTCACGCGCCGGCCCTCGTGGCCACGGCGATGACGCGCCTGGTGTTCGCCATGGGCGCCACCGCCATCGACCTGCCGCGCGAACGCCGCGGCGAAATCGTCGAGCAGCTGGTCGAGATGCTGAAGATGATCATGGTCGGCTCGCACGTGCTGGCCGAACACGAAGCGCGCTGACGCGCCCTCGCGGCGCGCGCGGATTCAGCCGGCGAAGCGCGCCGTCATCCAGTCACCGAGATCGCGGATCTCCTCCGCGCACACCGAATGCGGCATCGGGTAGCGGCGCAGGGCCGCGTCCATCCCCAGCGCCTTCAGCGCGTCGGCGGACTTCTGACCGGCCGCCAGCGGCACCACCGGGTCCTGCGTGCCATGCGCCATGAACAGCGGCGTGGCGAGGCCCTTCGGCGTGGCTTCGCCGGGCGTGTCTGCCGCGAGCGGCAGGTAGGTCGAGAGGGCAACGAGGCCAAGGAAGGGCTGCTCGCGCCGCAGGCCCGCGGCGAGCGTGATCGCGCCGCCCTGCGAGAAGCCGGCAAGAATGATGCGGTTCGCCGGCACGCCGCGATCGCGCTCGCGGGCCACCAGCGCATCGACCTCGGCGATCGAACGGCGCACGCCGGCCGCGTCCTCGCGCACCTTCGAGAAGTCGAGGCTGACGATGTCGTACCACGCGCGCATCGCGTGGCCGTTGTTGATGGTGATCGGCATCACCGGCGCATGCGGGAACACGAAGCGCAGCGCCGGCCAGTCCTTGCGCACCAGCTCGGGCACGATCGGCGCGAAGTCGTGGCCGTCGGCGCCGAGGCCGTGCAGCCAGATCACCGAGAAGACCGGCTTGGCGCCAGTGGTGGTTTCGATCGCGTCGAGCATGGCGGCATCACCAAATGAGGGCGCGGCATTGTGCCCGAGCCCGCGGCCCCTGCCCGCGGCGGCCCGGGCACCGCACAATGCGGGGATGAGCGCGATCACCACGCCGTCCTGGCGCCTCGACGACGACACCCCGGCGGAAACGCTGGCCGCGCAGGGCTTCGCGCGCCTGTCGCCCGCCGCCAGCGCCCGCGCCGCCGGTGTGCCCACCACGGCACTCGCCGGCCTCGCGCAACACTGGGCGGGCCTGCCCCCCGACGAACACCTGCGTGACGGTGGCCGCTATCGCTTCCGGCGCCATGCTTCGCTGGTCATGGGGGACGACGGAAAGCGCATCGCGCGCCGTGTCGAACGCCCGCATTGGCAGCCCACCGACTACAACGCCCTGCACGGCGGCTACGAGCGCTGGTTCGCCCCGGTGCTTGAGTCGACGCTGGCCGACCCGGCCTTCCTCGGGCTGGTGACGGGGCTGGGCGCCGCCTGCGCCGCCGCCGCGGGCCATGCCCTGCCCTTCGTCGAAGTGCACCAGTTCCGCATCGACACGGCCCAGGGCATCGGGCGCCCCACGCCGGAAGGCGCGCATCGGGACGGCGTCGATTTCGTGGCGGTGGTCCTCATCGACCGGGTGGCCGTGCGCGGCGGGGAAACCCGGGTGTTCGCCGCCGAGGGCCCGGCCGGTCTCCGCTTCACGATGGTCGAGCCCGGCACGGCCCTGCTGCTCGACGACGCCCGGATGATCCACGAGACCACGCCGCTGCAGCCGGACGGCGGGGCCGGCCACCGCGACACGCTGGTGCTCACCTGGCGCCGGGACGGCTTCCTCGATCCGGTCTGAGCTGATCAACGGCTTTCCGGCGCCCCCAGCGCCCGAAAGTTGACGCCCATCACGCCAATAGACTGGCACGGAACTTGCTGCACTCCGGGAGACCCGCCCCGGAGCCCGCCATGTTCGACACCACCGCCGACGCCCCCGCTTTCGCCACTCGCAGCGCGGGCATGAACGAACCCGGCATCTTCAAGGGCTGCACGGACGCCGACGGCCCGCTCGCGGCGGCCACCAAGGACGCCATCCTCGCCTACCTCGGCAAACCGAACGCCGCGGCCTGGGAGCGCCTGCGGACGCGCGCCATCGCCGGGCGGACCACCCTGGGTGAGGCCTGGACCCTGGCGAACCCTACGGCCTTCCGCCGCTTCCCCACCTCGGCCGAGCTGATCCGCGCGATGCGCGTGGCGGTCGTCGCGCAATGGGCGCACAGCGACGCGACGATCCGGACGCATTGATGAGGCTGGTGGGCCCACCAGGACTCGAACCTGGAACCAAGGGATTATGAGTCCCGTGCTCTAACCATTGAGCTATGGGCCCGCGTGGCGCGATTGTAGCGATGCCACACACCGCCCCGCGCCCCTGACGCGGGGCGCTTCGTTTGCGAGGCTTCAGCGCAGCGGGCCGGGCGCAGGCTCCGCGGGACCCACGGCCTCGATCAGGTCCGGATTCGCCTCGCCCTCGGCGCGCAACTGCCCCTCCCACTTCGAAACGACGGCCGTGGCGACGGTGTTGCCGATGACGTTGGTCGCCGAACGCGCCATGTCGAGGAAGTGGTCGACGCCGAGCAGCAACAGCAGGCCGGCCTCGGGGATGTCGAACTGCGCCAACGTGGCCGCGATCACCACCAACGAGGCACGCGGCACGCCGGCCATGCCCTTCGAGGTGACCATCAGCACCAGCAGCATCGTGATCTCCTGGCCGAGCGTCAGGTCGATGCCGTAGGCCTGGGCGATGAAGACCACCGCGAAGGTGCAATACATCATCGAGCCATCGAGGTTGAACGAGTAGCCGAGCGGCAGCACGAAGGAGGCGATGCGGTTGCTGCAGCCGAACTTCTCCAGCTGGGCGAGCGTCTTCGGATAAGCCGCTTCGCTGGAGGCCGTGGCGAAGGCCAGCAAGGTCGGCTCGCGCACGCTGCGGAACAGCGCCACGGCGCGCTTGCGCAGGATGGCGAAGGCACCGAGGAACAGCAGGCCCCAGAGGATGATGATGCCAAGGTAGAACTGGCCCATGAACTTGCCGTAGACGGCCAGCACCTCGAGGCCGCTCTTCGACACCGTCGCCGCCACCGCGGCGAACACCGCGAACGGGGCGAACCACATGACGAGCATGGTCACCTTGAGCATCACGTAGCTCAGGCCCTCGAGCGCGTCGACCATCACCTTGGCCTTCTCGCCGACGCCGGCGCAGGCCACGCCGAAGAACACCGAGAACACCACGATCTGCAGGATCTCGTTGCGCGCCATCGCGTCGGCGATGCTGGTCGGCACGAGGTGGGTGACGAAGTCCTTGAGCGTGAGGCCGCTCACCGCGATGCCGCTCTGCGCGCCGGCGTCCGGCAGCACGATGTCGAGGCCGACGCCGGGCTGGAAGGTGTTGACCAGCAGCAGGCCGAGCGTCAGCGAGACAAGCGAAGCGAACAGGAACCACGCCATCGCCTTGATGCCCACGCGCCCGACCACCCCGAGGTCGCCCATCTTCGCGATACCCACCGCAAGCGTGGCGAAGACCAGCGGGCCGATGATCATCTTGATGAGGCGAAGGAAGACCGTGGTGACCAGGGTCAAGCCTTCGACGATGGCCGTCGGATCGGGGACCGTGGCCTTCACGGCCGCCCCCGCGACGATGCCCAGCACCAGCGCGCCGAGGATCCACCAGGTGAGCGTGCTGCCTTTCGACGCCGTGGTCGCCGCGTCGCCCTTTGCCGTTTCGATCGCCATTTGCCGGTCCTAGTCCTTCGAGCGCGCCGAGGCGCGGGTGGCCCCTCGTCGGGAGCCGCGAGGATGCATGAAGGCCGCGTCAATTCACAGCGCCAGCCACCCCTCCGAGCCCGGAAACGACGACGCCCCGCGCTGGGCGGGGCGTCGGGTGCCGTTCGCTGGCGGCGAGGCTTACTCGAGGTCGAGGAAGCTGCGCAGCTGCTCCGAGCGGCTCGGGTGGCGCAGCTTGCGCAGCGCCTTGGCTTCGATCTGGCGGATGCGCTCGCGGGTGACGTCGAACTGCTTGCCGACTTCCTCGAGGGTGTGGTCGGTGTTCATGTCGATGCCGAAACGCATGCGCAGCACCTTGGCCTCGCGCGGAGTCAGGCCGGAAAGCACGGTGCGAACGGTCTCGGACAGGCCGGTGGTCGTCGCGTTCTCCAGCGGCGACTCGGCGTTGGTGTCCTCGATGAAGTCGCCGAGGTGGCTGTCCTCGTCGTCGCCGATCGGCGTCTCCATCGAGATCGGCTCCTTGGCGATCTTCAGGACCTTCCGGATCTTGTCCTCCGGCATGTCCATTTCCTTCGCCAGCTCCTCCGGCGTCGGCTCGCGGCCGAACTGCTGGAGCATCTGCCGCGAGATGCGGTTGAGCTTGTTGATCGTCTCGATCATGTGCACCGGGATGCGGATGGTGCGCGCCTGGTCGGCGATCGAGCGGGTGATGGCCTGGCGGATCCACCACGTGGCGTAGGTCGAGAACTTGTAGCCGCGGCGGTATTCGAACTTGTCGACCGCCTTCATCAGGCCGATGTTGCCTTCCTGGATCAGGTCGAGGAACTGCAGGCCGCGGTTGGTGTACTTCTTGGCGATCGAGATCACGAGGCGCAGGTTGGCCTCGACCATCTCCTTCTTCGCCTTGCGGGCCTTGGCCTCGCCGTAGGCCATCGCGCGCGCGGTGTCCTTGATCTCGCCGAGCGTCAGGCACAGCGCGCCCTCGAGGGCGATCAGGGCGTTCTGCTGGGCGAGGATGCCGTCACGGTGCTCGCGCATGCCCGACGACCACTTCTGCTTGCGACGGATGATCTCATCGGCCCACTCGAGGTTGGTCTCGTTGCCCGGCCACGCCTTGATGAAGTCCTTGCGCGGCATCTTGGCGAGGCGCGTCGAGATGTCGAGCACCTTGCGCTCGTGGTCCTTGATCTCCGACACCACCTCGCGGACCTTGCGCACCAGCGCATCGATCAGCGCCAGCGGCAGCTTGAGCTTCATGAACTCACCCGCCATTTCCTCGCGGGCCTTGACCGTCTTCTTGTCGGCCGAGCCGTACTTGGCGTGGGTCTTCTCGAACTTGCCGAAGTGCGACTTCAGCAGCTCCATGCGGCGCGCGACTTCGACCGGATCGGGGCCGGTCTGGGTCTCGCCCTCCTCGTCGTCGCCGCCCTCGACCTCGACCTCTTCCTCCTCGTCGGCCACCGCTTCGATCGGCGCGCCGCCGAACAGCTCGGGCGTCTCCAGGTCGGCGAAGCCGGTGACGATCTCGGACAGGCGCTTCTTGCCTTCCTGGTGCAGGGCGTAGTCGTCGAGGATGATCTGGATCGTCCACGGGAACGCGGCGAGCGAGTTCTGCACCTGGTGCAGGCCTTCCTCGATGCGCTTGGCGATGGCGATCTCGCCCTCGCGGGTCAGCAGCTCGACCGTGCCCATCTCGCGCATGTACATGCGCACCGGGTCGGTGGTGCGGCCGCCTTCGGCGTCGAGTGCCGTCAGCGCGGCGGCGGCTTCCTCGGCGGCGGTTTCGTCCGCCTCGCGGGTGCTCGTCGCGTCGGTGAGCAACAGGGTTTCGGCGTCGGGTGCGACTTCATGCACCTCGATGCCCATGCTGTTGATCATGCCGATGATGTCTTCGATCTGCTCCGGATCGACGACGTCGTCGGGCAGGTGGTCGTTGACTTCGGCGTAGGTCAGGTAACCCTGTTCCAGACCCTTGCTGATCAGCTGCTTGATTTCGGACTGCTGCTCCGGACGCGGAGTTGCCATGGAGGGGGTACCGAGAGGAGAGAGCGGGAACCCGCTATTATACCGGCGCCCCCGGCCTTCACGCCAAATTGTTGATTGGCAAGGGGTTTTCGTTCAGCCCTTCGGCAAAACTCAGGTCTCGAGCCAGAACGTGACGGGCCCGTCGTTGACCAGCGACACCTGCATCTGGGCACCGAAACGGCCGGTTTCGACCACCGGCAGGCGCTCGCGGCAGGCCGCAACCAGGGCCTCGAAGCCGACCCGCGCCTCGTCCGGCGGCGCCGCGGTGGAAAAGCTCGGCCGCAGCCCGGAGGCGGTGTCGGCACCCAACGTGAACTGGCTGACCAGCAGCAGGCCGCCGCCGTGGTCCTTGAGCCCGAGGTTCATCTTGCCCGCGGCATCGGCAAACACGCGGTAGGCCGCAAGGCGGTCCGCCATCTTCGCGATGCGCACGGGCGTGTCGCCCGGCTGCACGCAGGCGAGGACCAACAGCCCGGGGCCGATCGCGCCGACGGTTTCACCGTCGACATCGACACTGGCGCGAAGCACGCGCTGGATGAGAGCGATCATCGCCGCATGCTCGCGAGCGGGCCTGCGGGGCGTCAAGCCGGCTCCGCTAGACTCGGCGGATGCGGTTTCCTCTCTCGGCCCATGCATTGCGCGCCCTCGCCTGGCTGGCCGGGCTTCCCGGCCCGCGCCTGCGCCTCGCGATCGCCGAACGTCTTGCGGCGCGCCAATGCCGACGCCGCGGAGGCACCGTGCGGGTGGTCGAGTGCAACCTGCGCCTCGCCGGTCTGGATCCCGCCCTGACCCATCCCGCACTGGTGCAGACCTACCTGACCCTGCTCGAAGGGCTGCGCTTCTGGACGCGCCCGCGCCGCCGCAACCTGGAGGCGGTCGCCGAAGTCGAGGGCCTGCCCTGGCTGGAGGACGCCGAGCGCCAGGGGCCCGTCGTCATCGTGGCCCCGCACTACGGCAACTGGGAGCTGCTGGTGCAGTGGCTCGCGGCGCGACGCCCTCTCACCCTGATCTACACGCGAGGTCGGTTCGCGGCGGTGGACGCATTCCTGCGGCTGGCCCGCGAGCGCGGCGGGGTCAACGCCGTGCCGGCCGACGTGCATGGGATGAAGCCCTTGCTGCGGGCGCTTCAGCGTGGCGAGACCCTCGGCATCACGCCAGACCAGACCCCCGATGCGGCCGGCGGGCAGTGGGCGCCGTTCTTCGGCGTGCCGGCCCTGACGATGACCCTGCTGCACCGCCTCGGCACCCGCCATCCGCAGGCGCGCTTCCTGCTCGCGGCGGCAGAGCGTCTTCCCGACGGGCGCTTCCGGATCGCACTGCAGCCGATGCCGGCGGCCGTGACCTCCGGGCCTGTGCAGGCCGCCGTGGGCGCGCTGAACTCCGCCGTGGAGGCTTTCGCCCGCCGCGACCTCGCGCAGTACCAGTGGACCTACAAGCGCTTCAAGGGACAGCGTCTGCACGAGGCGCTCGTGAACCCCTATTGGCCGGAATGCTATTGATGACCGACTCGCTGCTCGACTGGCCGGGGAACGCGCCCTGGCAACCGCTGCCCGACGATGCCCGGCGCTGCTTCCGGCTGTCATCCCTGATCGCCGGCGCGGTGTTGGGGCTGGCCTTCGGCGCCCTGCCGGCGGGCGCGTTCGCTTTCGCCGACGGCCCGGCGTGGTGGCACCTCGGGCTGGCGCTGGGCGTCCTCGGCCTCTGCTTGGCGCTGGCCCAATGGCGCGCGGTCTTGGCGTTCCGTTACACCCGCTGGCGGCTCGACGCCGACGGATTGCGCGTGCGCCGCGGGCGCTTCTGGCGCACCGAGGTGCTGGTGCCGCGCGCGCGCGTCCAGCATCTCGACATCGAGCGCGGGCCGATCGAACGCCGCTACGGGCTCGCGACGCTCGTCGTGCACACCGCCGGCACCCGCCTGAGCGCCGTGCGCCAACCGGGCTTCGACGAAGCGAGTGCCAACCAGCTGCGCGATGCGCTGGTGCCGCGCCAGCGCGAGCACGACGACGCCCCGCATGGCTGAGTCGAACGGAACGCCGGAGGGCGACGAGCGCGAGGCCCTGCAGGCCGTCGCCACCCAGCGCCTGCACCCGCTCTCCTGGCTGTTCACACTGATCGCCCAGCTGCGGGCCTTCGCCCTCCCGCTGATCGTGCTGCTGCTCGGCGGCAGCCGCCAGGACGGCGACGACATCGGTGACTTCATTGGACTGGCTGCGGCCGGCGTGCTGGCCCTGGTGGCCGTGTGGCAGTACTTCACCTACCGCTACGGTTTCCTCGACACCGCGCTGGTCATCCGCAGTGGCTTGCTCCAGCGCAACCTTCGCCTGATTCCCTTCGACCGCGTGCAGAACGTCACGCTCCACCAGAACCTGCTGCATCGGCTGGTCGGCGTGGCCGAGGTGCGCCTCGAATCCGCCGGCGGCATGGGCAAGGCCGAAGCGCAGATGCAGGTCCTGAAGCTCGAACAGGCGCACGCGCTCGAGGCCCTCGTCCGCGAGGGCGCGAACCGGGCTCGCGCCGCGCAGGCCGCGGAAGCGGGAGACACGGCCACCGACGCTGCCCCAGCGCTGTGGCTGGCCCTGCCAACCCGGGAGCTGGTGCGGCTCGGGCTGATCTCGAACCGCGGCATGCTGGTGGTCGCGGCAGGATTCGCCTACCTCACGCAGGCCGGCGACGTATTCACCCAGCGCTTGAGCAACGGCATCGAATCGGTGGGTCGCGAAGGCATCGCGATGGCCGAGGCCTGGCACCTCGGGCCTGTTGCCTACGCCACCCTCGCGCTCGGCCTGCTGCTGGCGATGATCGTCGTCGTGCGCCTGCTGTCGGTGGCACTCGCCATCCTGCAGTTCCACGATTTCCAGCTGCATGCGGGCGAACGCGAACTGCGCGTGGAGCGCGGCCTGCTCAGCCGCGTGCGCAGCCACCTGCCGAAGCGCCGCATCCAGGCCTATTCGCTCAGCGAGACCCTGCTGCACCGATGGTTCGGTCGTCAGAGCCTGCGCGTGGACCGTGCCGCGGTGGAAGCCGTGAACGAAAGCCAGTCCGTGCGAGACCTCGTCCCCTTGGCCACGCCCGGGGGCATGGACGGCATGCTCGCCGCCCTCCTGCCGGACGGAAGTTGGCCCCTGAGGGCTTGGGAGCCCCTGCATCCACGCGCCTGGTGGCGGGTATTCGCTCCTTGGGCCACGGCCGTGCTGGCCGGGACCGCGCTGCTGGTGTTCTTCGAGGGACCCGTGGGGCTGTGGGCGTTGGCGCTGCTCGCGCTCGTCTACCTGCGGGCCCGCGTCTGGGCCCGCTACTCGGCCTGGGCCCTCACTGGAGGCGTGGTTGCCTTCCGCCACGGGTGGCTCGACCGCCACTGGCGCTTCGCCGAAGCGCGAAAGCTTCACGCCCTGCAGCTCACGCAATCACCGTTCGACCGCCGCCATGGCATGGCCACCCTGCACCTCGACACCGCAGGCGCTTCGCCCATGGAGCCACCGCTGCGGATCCCCTACCTCGACGTCCGCGACGCCGTCTCGCTGGCGGAGCAGCTGCGGGCGCTGATGCCCCGCGACGGCACCATCAATCCCGCCAGAACTGGGGCGTCAGCAGCACCAGAAGCGTGAACACCTCGAGGCGTCCGAGCACCATCGCGAAGCTGCACACCCACACGGCGAAATCGCTCATGTCGCGGAAGTGCGAGGCCACCGCGCCGAGGCCCGGGCCCATGTTGTTCATGCAGGCGGCCACCGCGGAGAAGGCGGTGACGATGTCGACGCCGTCCGCCGTCAAGGCCAGCGTCATCACCAGGAAGCTGAGGATGTAGAGCGTGCAGAAGCCCGCCACCGAGATGACGACGCTCTCGGAGACGCGCTTCCCGCCCACCTTCACCAGGAACTGGCCTTTCGGGTGGACGAGCTGCTTGAGTTCGCGGAACCCCTGGCGCACCACCATCTGCACGCGAGCCACCTTCATGCCGCCGGAGGTGGAGCCCGCGCAGCCGCCGATGAAGCCGACCATCATCAGGGCCAAGGGCGCGAACCCCGGCCAGTCGACGAAGCCGGTGGTGACGAAGCCTGTCGTCGTGATGTTCGATACCACTTGGAATGTCGCATGGCGCAGGGCCTCCACCGGGCTCTCGAAGCGGCCTCCGAGCCAGATGGCGAGAGCCACCAGCACGCTGACCACCGCGCAGATCCAGAAGAAGCTGACGAACTCGGCATCGGCCTTGTAGTGGCCCAGCGTGGCGCGCCGCCACGCGTACCAGTGCAGGCCGAAGTTGAGGCCGCCGAGGAACATGAAGAGGATGGCGATGCTGTCCAGCAGCGGGCTGTTCCAGTAGCCGAAGCTGGCGTCGTAGTTGCCGAAGCCGCCGGTCGCCACCGTGCTCATGGCATGGGTGATCGAATCGAAGAAGGTCATGCCGCCGACCCAGAAGGACAGCGTGCACAACAGCACGAGGCCGGTGTAGACCAGCCAGAGCGCCTTGGCCGTGTCGGCGATGCGCGGCGTGAGCTTGCTGTCCTTCTGCGGGCCGGTGGTCTCGGCGCGGAACAGCTGCATGCCGCCGATGCGCAGCATCGGCAGGATCGCGACCGCGAGGATCACGATGCCCATGCCGCCGAAGTAGCACAGCGAGGCCCGATAGAACAGCACGCTCTTGGGCAGGTGCTCGATGCCTACGATGACGGTCGCGCCCGTGGTGGTGAGCCCGGAGGCCGCCTCGAAGACCGCGTCGGTGTAGCTGAGGTTGGGCTCGGTGAGCATGAACGGCAGGGCCGTCACAAGGATCGCGATGACCCAGACCCCGGAGACGATGAGGAAGCCGTCGCGCAGCCGCATCTCGTAATGGGCGTCGCGCACCGGGAACCACAGGATGAACCCGGCGATGCCGGCGACGAGGAAGCTTTCGAGGAAGGCCGTGGCGCTGGGCTCGTTCCACCACCAGGCGAGCACCAGCGGCGGGAGGGAGATGGT
>Ga0209278_1001379_pt1 | contig 14968 bp, 10 predicted proteins | sample JI81BgreenDNA_FD_187504 | JGI IMG/M metagenome (GOLD analysis project Ga0209278, IMG submission 187504) | Wastewater effluent complex algal communities from Wisconsin, to seasonally profile nutrient transformation and Carbon sequestration -... | ecosystem: Engineered > WWTP > Effluent > Algae... | reverse complement strand
TTTGGAGTTCATGGAGAAGGGTGAAACTGGTAAACTCCCGCGACTGTTCCACCATTTGTGGCACGATCGCATTAACATGGAATTTGCCGAAGAGTGCATGAGGTCAATGCTTTGGCACCGGGGCTTGTACGTCCCAACCAATCAATTCGATCCTTATTTGGACAGTGACGAATATAAAGCTAATGCCGATCGCGCAATTAAAGCTTACTTCAAAAAAGACCCGTTCATGCTGGCAATTCACAAAGCATTTCCCGAAATGTTTTTAGAACAGTGCCGCCAAATGTCTTATTACAGCAATCTCGGTTTATTCTGGGAAGTAATGGCACCGGTGTTTTTTGAAGTTTCCGACTTGTACGACGAAGGGAAAATTACCACAGTCCCGCAAGCGATGGATTTCCTAGTAAATGGGATATTTGCGATCGCCGGAAGGCCCATTTACCACCATGTCCAAATCGACGGTGAAACCTACGAAATCATCCCCAAATCTAAAGGTTTTACTTGGCTTTACGAAGCAGCGTTACCTTACGTGGAGGCTGTATTTTATCGCACTTCGCCCTTCCGAGGCACCAAATCTTACAACGCTCAAGCTAGAGAAGTTCCTGACGACCAAAAAGACTTCCACTACGGAGTTTTGTATGCAGACAAATTCCCGGTAGGTACGGCGGGGATTCCGCCGACTTTGCTAGCACAAGATATGCTGCATTTCCTGCCACCTTATTTGATGGATTTCTACAAACAGCGCTGCCGCGGCGAAGATGATATCCTAAATCAAATTGGGGTGACATTCCAGCGATCGATGTACTGCGTAACTTCGGCGGTGATTCAAGCGTTACGGACTGCTCTTTTGTATCCTTTAGATGACCCGAATCCAAAGCATTTGAAGGCAAATCGGGCTTTCTTTGAGTCTCAGATCGATCGCTTCTGTCGCCCGGAATACGGCATGAAATATGCTGCGAAGCTCAAGAATATTCAGACTTCGGATTATAGGTAAAAGATGTTTGCGGGAGGCATATTAGCTTCCAAGTCCGCCAATCCGTTAGTCCGCCAGGGGTTTCAACCCCTGGCTCAAAGCTCAAGTCGGTTGAAACCGACTGGGAAAAATCAGAGCTTTTTAAGCCGTTTCAAAAGTCCTATAATATTAGATTAGTTGGTCTCAGAATTATTCATCTCTCTCTTCTCTTCCTCTGCGTTCTCTGCGTTCTCTGCGGTTTAATCATTCCGATATAAAAAATAATCAATAACTATGGACAGCAAACAGCTAGCCAAATATATCGAAGCAACCGATGGGATTTCCAAACCTTGGCTGTTGGTGCAACTGCGGCTGAAAAAATTGCAAGAAAGGCGATCGGAGATTTCTGCTGAAGAGTATATGACAGAACTTACCGATATCCACAAAGATTTAATGAATCTGGGGGAATGGTGGCTGGGAATCGAAGATGAAGTGTTTTAAAATTTAATTGAAAGTTCAAGTAGGATTAAGTCGAGCGCACTTTAAAATTTATCCATCAAATCTTTTTCTTGGGCATAGACATCTCGTAGCTGTTGCAGCGCGGGCCCAGAAATGACCGATTTAACAGTAGCTACCAATTGGCCCCACTCTAGCAAGCTGTCAACGGAAACAGCTTTTTTGAACTTGTACGTGTAGAATTTAGTCCAAAATGCTGGTGCTTGCTTGCTTTTCCAGCGTTTGTACCATCTGCCAAAATCTTGAAGTGCGATCGGCTGTACTTGTAAAATAGGAGGAAAATCGGCGTAGCTAACAAAGCGGCTGATGCCTTTGGCGTGAACGTACACCATGTAACGACAGCATTCGATGCGGTAAATCTCGTCTGCTGTGATATTGAACAGGAGTGCAACTGTTTCTTCGGTAACGAATCTCGCCAGCGGATGCAGGATTGGCGATTTGTGAATTATTCTGGATTCTGCGATCGTCCGCGATTTTGCCGGAGTTTCTGATATCATGGCTAGTACACCTCTGGATATGGTTAGTAGACTTCTGGATATGGCAAATGCACTTTTTGATAGAAAGAAATAATCTGTCCAGATTAGGTTTTACAGACGATCGCCCTTTAGTTTTCCAGGCCGGGGGGCGATCGCTCTTTACATATAAAATTGTACGACGCAATTGCATCAACTGTCAAGCATGGGTTTAGTCAGGCTAAAAATTCGGGAACTAGCGGCGGAGAAGGGCTGGACGCTTAAGGAAGTATCCGATCGTTCCGGGGTAATTTATAGCACTGTCAGAAGCTATGCTCGTCGTCCTGAAATGGCAATGGTTGACTTTACTTGCCTGCGGAAGTTAGCTCGGACTTTTGATGTGATGATTGAGGATCTGGTTGAGGTTTTGGAGGAATAGGTCGATCGACCTTAAGTTGTCTAGACCGGGGGCGATCGCTTTTTTAGATGCAATTATCTTAAAACGCAACTGCATTATTTGTCAAGCATGGGTTTAGTCAGAGTTAAAGTGCGAGAGCTAGCGGCCGAGAGAGGCTGGACATTCAAGGAGGTGGCTGAGCGATCGGGCGTGATCTATAGCACCATAACCAGCTATGCTCGTCGTTCAGAAATATCAATGGTTGACTTTACCGCCCTGTACAAGTTAGCGCGGGCCTTTGATGTGATGATTGAGGACTTGGTGGAGATTATTGAGGAATAGGTAGATCGTCCGCGATTTTGCCGGAGTTTCTGATATCATAATAGACGCATCTCTTGATTGTAGGTGTGTACATCTTTTTGTTGTAGATGTGCAGGACAGAGATTATCTGTCCTGATTAGGTTTAATAGGCGATCGCCCTTAGTTGTCCAGACGTGAGGCGATCGCTTTTTCAGATATCTAATATTAAACGACAGCAGATTGTCATTTGTCAAGTCAGTATGAGCAAAGGCTTAGTGAGGTTGCGGATTCGGGAGTTTGCGGCCCAGAACGGCTGGACACTTAAGGAAGTTTCCGATCGATCGGGCATTGGTTACAGCACCATCAGAAACTACGCCCAATGTCAAGGCATGACAACCGTTAATTTTGCCTACTTGCACAGGCTGGCTCGCATTTTCGATATTATGATTGAGGATTTGGTGGAGATTTTAGAGGAATAGGGCGATCGCCAGTTCAAAAATTTTGCCGCCAGTATTTTTCGGGTGCATCAGATGCAGGTGAGTCAACAACTCACCGCTAAGTTCTAAGGAATTATAGCGGGGGCTTGAAATAAAGCTCTAGTTGACCAGACTAAGGTTCTTGAAACCTACGTTATTTGAATCATGAAACCTGAAAATGCCTGCCAGTTTTCAGCTCTTTCGTACAGCTTTAAACAGGTGTAATGAGTTAAGCCAGTGAGCTGTACCTCACAAGTTCAAATAACTTTGTCGAGGCCCACTTTACCAGTAATGAGAGGCTCAAAGTAATGCGAGTTTTTGTGCTAGATAAAAACCAGAAACCTCTTGACCCCTGCCATCAGGCACGAGCGAGAGAACTACTGAAAAAAGGGAGGGCCAGAGTATTTAAAGGTTACCCGTTCACTATCGTTTTGCAAGACAGAACCCTTGAAGAGTCTATGACTCATCCGCACCGCATCAAAATCGATCCTGGTAGTAAGGTGACTGGTTTTGCGGTGATTCAAGAAAAAACTGGACGGGTAACATCTGCCTTAGAAGTTTCTCACAGAGGGCAGCAGATTAAAAACTCCCTTGAGTCTCGCAAAGCCTTAAGAAAAGGTCGCCGCAATCGTAAAACCCGTTACCGTAAGCCTCGCTTCTTCAACCGAACTCGTAAACAGGGCTGGCTACCGCCGTCTCTTGAAAGCCGAATTGCCAACATTGAAACCTGGGTGGAGCGAATTAGGAAAGTTTGTCCTATTACCGCAATTTCTCAAGAGTTGGTCAGGTTTGACTTACAAAAACTCCAAAATCCTGAAATTCGCGGCGTAGAGTACCAACAAGGTGAACTGTTCGGTTTCGAGGTTAAAGAATATCTGCTGCAAAAATGGGGCAGGAAATGCGCCTACTGCGGTGTTGAAAATGTCCCATTTGAGATTGAGCATATTCTTGCTAGAAGTAAAGGCGGTTCTAACAGGGTGAGTAATCTTTGTCTTAGCTGTCAAAACTGTAACCAAGCCAAAGGGAACAAGCCCGTAGAAGAGTTTCTTCTTCAGAAACCTGAAGTCCTCAAGCGAGTTTTGTCTCAAGCTTCATCACCTCTTAAGGATGCAGCAGCAGTTAATGCTACCCGATGGGAGTTGTATAGAAGACTTCAATTAACGGACTTGCCAGTAGAGGTAGGTTCTGGAGGTCGAACAAAGTTCAACCGCAAGCGTCTGTTAATAGAGAAAACCCATTGGGCTGATGCTGCTTGTGTTGGGGCATCGACACCAGCAAGACTCCTTCTCAACCAAGTTAAGCCTTTAGTTGTTAAAGCCAAAGGACACGGGACTAGGCAACGATGCCGACCTGACAAATACGGATTCCCAAAAGCTCATGCGCCCAAGGCTAAATACTTTCAGGGTTTTAGGACTGGAGACATCGTTAAAGCTGATATTTCTTCAGGGAAATTTGCAGGTTTATATACAGGGCGAATTGCTATCCGGTTTAGACCTAGTTTTGTTTTACAACTACCGGAAAGGAAATTTGACGTGCATCCTAAATACCTTCAAACCATTCACAAGGCCGACGGCTATGAATACCAATCCTGAAAGCAAGGTAAGCCAAGCGGACGTTGTTCTTGGCAGCAATTCCTCTCCCGTTAACCAAGAGCGGGTATAACGGGAGTCCCCTTGCCCCATCTCAGATGGTGACATTTGAGGGGTTGAGGGCGATCGGGCTTTTGGTGAAGTGAGGGAATGCTATTGAGCCGATCGTCAAAAATTGTTGTGTCGCTGTCAAGGATTGTATTCCATAAAGCGCGAGCATCTCAAGCCAATCCAATCACCGCGTGCACTACAGCCAAACTGGTATCCGCATCCAACATCCCAAAAGCAAAACATATATTGTTTTTGGTGTTGCAGATATTCATGCACTAACTATAGTAGCAATTGTTTCTTGCGCTAACTTCGCCATAAAAAATATTCTTCATTCTCAACACTTCACCAACATATCAAACAAAATCTCTGCCCGAAATATTAGACATCTCCTAAAAAGCCAGTCTTGAACAGGCATTCTGCCTGTTCCACAAGAATTATGGGAGATGTCTATTGACAAAGCAACTGGCTTGTCTTTCCACCAATTTGTTACCCTGATCGATAGCCTGTTTAAAAACTTTAGGCGTGACTGACACTGCCTATATCTGGCTTATAGCATATAGTCCTGGTTGCTTAGGGATTTCTCCAAGCCCTAATTCAAGCTCAAGCCACTCCCAATCGGGGATGCTTTGAAGGACGCGATCAATATCAGTCTGATTGTCAGTTACGCAGTTAATGACTATTGGATGGAAGTCATCCCAATGTCCCTTCTGAACATTTCCTTCGTACAAAGCGATAGTAGCCAACCTCATACCAACTGGTGGGATTCCCATCTTAGTTCGTTTAAGTGGCTGAGGCAAAACTTTAATTACCTGATGTGGCGTTTCACCTGTCCTGAGATCGGTAAAAACTGCAACAAGAGTTGGGTTTGAGTTAATAACAATTCCAGGATTAACACATCCATATAGGCATCGTTCGCGGATATGTATAGCTAGGACTCTAGCCTTGTGCATGATTGGAGATATAACCTTCCAGAAAGCCGAATTAATCGGCAGAAAAAGTGTAATCAAAATGAATGGCAAAATCGGTATGCGTTCATGTAAAAGAGCGGATATGCCACTCCACAAAGCCCAATTGACTAACAGAGTGCATCCAATTGTTACGGTTAATGAAGAAATAAGACAAACTGGTTCTTGAGGAAATGAGCGAATCCAACATAGATAATTTACATTAAGCCCTCCGGGATTTGAGGCTTGTGTATTGTTATCCAATGTGAAGGTGCGGTTGGGATTAGCTGTCATTGTTATATTAGGGGTATTAAATTAGAGTTTTTACTCAGGGTAACACAAACAACAAGGTAGATCCCTACAGCCATGTCGCTACCGAAAATCTTTACTCTACTCATTTGGCAGAGGCTGTAAATCCATTCAATTTTAACTGACACCTATCAAAAAATCCCCCGCCAGAAGGCAGGGGATTTGATTTAATTACCTACAAAACCAGACTTCGGAATTATCCGAATTTCCCGGCTGTCGAGGCAATTACAAAGGCCGCGTAAGTGAGGACGTTGCCCACAGTAAAGTGAACTAAGCCAACCAAACGACCTTGGACGATCGACAAAGCAACAGGCTTGTCTTTCCAGCGAACCAAGTTAGCCAAAGGAGTGCGCTCGTGAGCCCAAACCAAAGTCTCGATCAACTCTTGCCAGTAACCTCTCCAAGAGATCAGGAACATGAAACCAGTTGCCCAAACAAGGTGTCCGAATAAGAACATCCAAGCCCAGACTGACAAGTTGTTAGTACCATACGGGTTGTAACCGTTGATCAACTGAGAAGAATACAGCCAGAGGTAATCGCGGAACCAGCCCATCAGGTAGGTAGAAGACTCATTGAACTGAGCCACGTTACCTTGCCAGATGCCCAGGTGCTTCCAGTGCCAGTAGAACGTTACCCAAGCTAGGGTGTTCAACATCCAGAATACAGACAGGTACATCGCGTCCCAAGCAGAGATGTCGCAAGTACCGCCACGGCCGGGGCCGTCGCAAGGGAAAGCGTAACCGAAGTCTTTTTTGTCCGGCATCAGCTTAGAACCGCGTGCATCCAGAGCGCCCTTGACCAAGATCAAGGTGGTGGTGTGCAAGCCTAGTGCGATCGCGTGGTGAACCAAGAAATCGCCAGGTCCGATCGCCAAGAACAGAGAATTAGTACCGCTGTTAATCGCATCCAACCAGCCTGGGAGCCATACGTTGCCGTAGTTGGGCCAAGCGGTAGAAGCAATGCTGTCAGGGTTAGACAACAGCACGTCCATGCCGTAGAGAGCTTTTCCGTGAGCAGCTTGGATGAACTGTGCGAACACTGGTTCAATCAAGATTTGCTTTTCAGGAGTTCCGAAAGCAACTACAACGTCATTGTGAACGTACAAGCCGAGAGTGTGGAAGCCCAAGAACAGCGACACCCAGCTCAAGTGAGAGATAATCGCTTCTTTGTGCTGCAACACGCGATCGAGCACGTTGCCTTTGTTTGCTTCAGGATCGTAGTCCCGCACCAAGAAGATAGCTCCGTGGGCGAAAGCGCCGACCATGATAAATCCAGCAATGTACTGGTGGTGAGTGTAAAGCGCAGCCTGAGTCGTGAAGTCCTTACCTATAAAAGCGTAGGGAGGCATCGCGTACATATGCTGTGCTACCAAGGAGGTAATTACACCCAAAGCAGCGAGGTGAAATGCCAGTTGGAAGTGCAGCGAGTTGTTGTAGGTTTCATACAAGCCTTGGTGAGGCAAGTTGAACTGTCCTTCACTCTTGCCGCCGACCAAACCAGCCTTAGAATCCAACATCTCTTTGATGCTGTGACCGATACCGAAGTTAGTCCGGTACATATGACCGGCAACGATAAACAGAACTGCGATCGCCAAGTGGTGGTGAGCGATGTCTGTCAGCCACAGGGATTCTGTTTGAGGGTGGAAGCCACCCAAGAAAGTCAGAATTGCGGTTCCAGCGCCTTCGGAAGTACCGAAGACATGGTTCGCTGCATCTGGATTCTCGGCGTATACGCCCCAGTTACCACTGAAGAACGGAGCCAAACCGGCCGGGTGAGGTGGGGTAGACAAGAAGTTGTCCCAACCTACGTGCTGTCCGCGAGATTCGGGGATAGCAACGTGAACCATGTGACCAGTCCAAGCCAAAGAGCTGACACCGAACAAACCAGCCAAGTGGTGGTTGAGGCGAGATTCAGCATTTTTGAACCAAGACAAGCTGGGGCGGTACTTGGGCTGGAGGTGCAACCAACCTGCGAACAGGAAGACAGCCGCCAGTAGTAGCAAGAAGATAGCTCCTTGATACAGGTCGGCGTTTGTCCGAATCCCTTGGGTGAACCACCAATGGTAGACACCAGAGTAAGAGATATCCACCGGGTTAGAAGCGCCCCCTTGAGTGAAAGCTTCTACTGCAGGAGCGCCGAATTGCGGGTCCCAAATCGCGTGAGCGATCGGGCGGACGTTTAGAGGGTCTTTAATCCACTGTTCAAAGTTACCTTGCCATGCTACGTGGAACAGGCTGCCCGATGTCCACAAGAAAATGATTGCTAGGTGGCCGAAGTGAGAAGCAAAAATCTTTTGGTAAAGATTTTCTTCGGTCATGCCATCGTGGCTTTCAAAGTCGTGTGCTGTGGCAATCCCGTACCAGATCCGCCGTGTGGTCGGGTCTTGGGCAAGGTCTTGGCTAAATTTTGGAAATTTCGTTGCCATAAGCCTTGATTAATCCTGAATCCTGAACAAAATTGAAGGGATTCGGTTCGGAGTTTGGATTCTCGATTTGAGATTCCTCCCAAATCGAGAATCCAAAACCTAGGGGTAGTTTACCCTACCGAAATGATTCGCGCTAGGAAAAATGCCCACGTAGTGACAATTCCTCCTAGGAGGTAGTGAGCTACACCCACAGCCCGACCCTGAATAATGCTCAGAGCGCGAGGCTGAATCGACGGAGCTACCTTAAGCTTGTTGTGAGCCCAAACAATCGACTCAATCAGTTCTTGCCAGTAGCCGCGGCCGCTGAACAGGAACATCAAGCTGAAGGCGAAGACGAAGTGTCCAGCTAGGAACATCAGACCGTAGGCCGACAGTGCCGAACCGTAGGACTGAATCACCTGAGAAGCTTGCGCCCAAAGGAAGTCCCGCAGCCAGCCGTTAATCGTGATTGCACTTTGTGCGAAGTTGCCACCGGTAATGTGAGAAATTGTGCCGTCTGGCGATACTGTTCCCCACACGTCCGACTGCATTTTCCAGCTAAAGTGGAAAATCACGATCGAGATGCAGTTGTACATCCAGAACAAGCCTAGGAACACGTGATCCCAACCAGAAACTTGGCAGGTGCCGCCACGGCCGGGGCCGTCGCAAGGGAACCGGAAGCCCAAGTTGCCTTTGTCAGGAACCAAGCGAGAACTGCGTGCAAACAACACGCCTTTCAAAAGAATCAGGACTGTAACGTGAATGGTGAAAGCGTGGATGTGGTGGATCATGAAATCCGCCGTACCCAACTCGATCGGCATCATCGCTACTTTGCCGGCGACTACTACTGCACCGCCGCCAAAAGCATGGCTAACGATTTCCGTAGCATTAGGCGCTGTTGTGCCCGGAGCCAAAGCGTGGATGTTTTGCACCCACTGGGCAAATATCGGACGCAACTGAATCCCGGTATCCGAGAACAAATCTTGAGGACGACCGAAAGCGCGCATCGTGTCGTTGTGAACGTACAAACCGAAGCTGTGGAAGCCCAAGAATATACAAACCCAGTTCAGGTGGGAAATGATCGCATCTCTATGACGGATCACGCGATCCAACAAGTTGTTGACATTTCCAGCGGGATCGTAATCCCGAACCATGAAGATTGCTCCGTGAGCGGCTGCTCCAACAATCAGGAATCCGCCAATCCACATGTGGTGGGTGAACAGGGATAGCTGAGTCGGGTAGTCGGTCGCGATGTACGGATACGGAGGCATCGCGTACATATGTTGGGCGACGATGATGCTCAAAGAGCCCATCAGTGCCAAGTTAATCGACAGTTGCGCGTGCCAAGAATTAGTCAGGATTTCGTAGAGACCTTTGTGACCTTCACCAGTGAAGGGGCCTTTGTGGTTCTCTAGGATTTCTTTCATGCTGTGGCCGATGCCCCAGTTCGTCCGGTACATATGACCAGCGACGATGAATAGCACTGCCAAAGCTAAGTGGTGGTGTGCTGTATCAGTCAGCCACAAACCGCCTGTGGTGGGGTTCAGACCGCCTTTGAAGGTCAGGAAGTCTGTATATGCGCCCCAGTTGAGGGTGAAGAAGGGGGTTAAACCTTTAGCGAAACTCGGGTAGATGTCAGCCATCAAGCCCGGTGTCAAAATCCACTCGTGCGGCAGGGGGATGTCGGCAACTGTTTTGATCAGCTTACCGCCGACTGTCAGCGGTGCACCTGCATCGATCGCGTCCATGCAAGCATTGATCGGCAGAGCCACGTGAATTTGTTGTCCTGCGAAGCCCAAGCACCCGCAGCCTAACAAAACTGCCAAGTGGTGGTTCATCATCGATTCCACGTTCTGGAACCATTCCAGTTTCGGAGCGCGGACGTGATAGTGGAACCAACCGGCAAACAGCATCAAAGCTGCCATTACCAGGGCGCCGATCGCAGTGCAATATAGCTGGTATGAGTTAGTGATGCCGTTGGCGCGCCACAGTTGGAATAGACCAGAGGTGATCTGAATCCCGTGAAAGCCGCCGCCTACATCTGCATTTAAAATTTCTTGACCAAAAATCGGCCAGACCACTTGAGCGCTGGGCTTGATGGCTGTAGGATTTGTCAGCCAAGCTTCGTAATTGGAAAATTTAGCGCCGTGGAAATATGCGCCGCTCAACCATACGAAGATTACTGCCAAGTGGCCGAAGTGAGCGCTAAAGATTTTGCGCGAAACGTCTTCTAAGTCACTTGTATGACTGTCAAAGTCGTGAGCGTTAGCGTGGAGGTTCCAAATCCAAGTGGTGGTTTTTGGCCCCTTAGCTAGAGTGCGATCAAAATGACCGGGTTTTGACCACTTCTCGAAAGAAGTTGGAACCGGATTTTTATCGACTACTACCCTAGCTTTTACCTCTCGCTCTGGAGGACTAATGGTCATGAAGACTCTCCTCTCGGTAAGACAAGGAACGAGAACTGAACACTGTACCGGACACTCCCCACGCTTGATTAGGCGGGGGATTCTCGAAAAAGCCGACACTTCACTGCACTTTACTCTTTGCAGAGCTAGACGCAGGTGCATCGTCTCCCCAAGCATTTTGCTTCTGTGAAGAAGCCAGTTTCCCAGTGTCGCTAACAATGTGACTGGGTACTGCCAACTCTTCTCGCTATCTGGAGCCGCCGATCGCCTCCTTGATTCAGACTTGATACGGCTGCTCCTTTTGAGGGAGTTTTATGAATTATAAGCTTGCTAGAGGAGTATTAATCGCTTGTTAACAATACTTAAAAAAGCCTCTATTCTTGATGTAATAACGCCTTTAAATCCCACAGTCGCTCTAAAAAGTCAAGGGGTACTGCCATTAACTTTACAAAACTCAAAGATAAGGTAATTTAGGAATACTCATTTGTAGATATATGTTTGGGAAAAAGGCTACAGCAATTAAAAGTAGGAGACGATGGGTTGCCCGCTGCTGCCTCAATCCGGGTTCCTACGCGGCTTGGGAATTCCAAAGCCGGCAATTCCCCAATACTAAATTCATTTTTGGGCTATAGTTCCCTATGAGAAGGCTTCTAGGAGTATGGTTGCGTGATTGGGATCAATTGGCACAGAACGGTTGCGGGCAGGCTGCTGGCATTGTTCGCAGTAGCAGTATTAATTTTGGGTTTAGCAAGTTGTGGCGCGGGCCATCCCGAATTGCCCAAACCAGGGAACAAGAGCGGCTCAGCTACCGCCCCAGTAAACAGAATCTCAGAGGTTTCTCCCCCAGAAGCCATTCAACAACTGCGTCAGGCTCTAGAAATCTACCAGCCTCAAATTAGTATTTTGAATCCAAAACCTGACGAAGTGCTTCAGGATATAAATGTATCTGTTGAGTTCCAAGTGAAGGACTTGCCCATTTTCAAAGATGCAAACTTGGGTTTGGGCCCCCATCTGCAAGTTTTATTAGACAACCAACCTTATGCAGCAGTTTACGACATCAACCAACCTTTAACGCTTTCCGACTTAGATCCGGGAACCCATACCCTGCAGGTGTTCGCCGCCCGCCCTTGGGAAGAAAGCTTTAAAAACGAAGGTGCGGTGGCTCAAACCACCTTTCACGTTTTTACCAAAACAGACGACAATAATCCCGATCGAAAATTGCCCCTATTAACGTACAACAGCCCCCAAGGCAGCTACGGGGCAGAACCCATCCTGCTCGACTTTTACTTGACAAATGCCCCCCCGCACGAAGTGGCGCAAGAAAATTTCCAAGATGAAATACTCGATTGGAAAATTCGAGCCACAGTCAACGGCCAAAGCTTTGCGATCGACCAGTGGCAACCTATATATCTTAAAGGATTCAAACCAGGGAAAAACTGGGTACAGCTAGAATTAATTGACGAACGGGGAAATATCGTCAAAAACGCCTTTAATAATACAGTCAGACTGATAAATTTCCAACCGCTCGGCCAAGAGCCTCTTTCAAAATTAGTGCGGGGCGAACTAACAGCAGCAGAAACTCGCGGTATAGTCGATCGTACCTACCAAGCCCCCGCTCCCACACCAACCCCAACCCCCGAACCGACACCGACACCTGCATTAGAAAAAACACCAGTTGTCCAACCCTCACCCACGCTTCCAGAAACCCCTGTTACCCAACCGAACTTAGAGCCCACAGTCGCTCCCGAAGTTGCTCCCATTCAAGCAATAGAACCGACACCAACAGCAACTCCACAGTTAGAAGCGCCGAAAATTGTAGAACCAATTCCAGTAATAGAACCGACACCAACAGCAACTCCACAGTTAGAAGCGCCGAAAATTGTAGAACCAATTCCAGTAATAGAACCGACACCGACAGCAACTCCACAGTTAGAAACCCCTAAAATTTTAGAACCAGTTCAAATAATAGAACCGACCCCAACAGAATCTCCCCAAACAAAAAAACAGGAATATAAAGGATACTACAATCGGTTCCGCAACTTCCTGCATCAAGAACCCCAACCTGCTAATCATTCAGAGCCACCAGCCCTGCCAGAAATAACAGAAAAAGCTCCAGTACCAAAAGTAGTCGCTCCCGCGATACCAGAACAGTCTCCCAATCTTGTACCGCCAACGCCACCAGTTGCCGCTGAAACTGCTAGCCAGCCAACCAGCGAATTAGCCCCTCCCGAACCAACAGTTTCCGAACCCAAAAATCAGCCAAAATCCGAACAAAAAGTCGAATTTGCCACCTAACAAAAACTTTCTGGGCTTCGTGGCATGGGCGTCCCGCCCGCGATCCAGTCGAATTTGCCACCTAACAAAAACTTTCTGGGCTTCGTGGCATGGGCGTCTCGCCCGTGCTCCATCTGCGGTCAAAAATCAAAAATTAGGACACTAAAAAATGACCTACCTCGAAACTGCAGCCAAATTCTACAGCGATGTTGCCGAAACACCCCAAATCGGACTTTGCTGCGTCCAAAGCAGCCCCTTGCAATTGCCAGGATTAAAAATTCCCGAACAAATGCAAGAAATGAATTACGGCTGCGGCACAACCGTTCACGCCGCCGAACTTGTAGGCAATCCCTTCGTGCTTTATGTAGGCGTCGGCGGCGGCTTAGAAGCACTACAATTTGCGTATTTTTCTAGACACAAAGGAGCGGTTATTGCCGTCGATCCAGTTCCAGCAATGCGAGATGCGGCTGCACGAAACTTGCAAATAGCCGCCCACGAAAATGATTGGTTCGATCCGAGTTTTGTGGAAATTTGTGAAGGCGATGCTTTTGCCTTGCCGGTGCCGGATGCTTCTGTAGATGTTGTCGCCCAAAACTGCTTGTTTAATATCTTTGAACCAGCGGATTTAGCTAAAGCATTAAAAGAGACTTATCGGGTATTAAAACCCGGTGGCAGATTGTTGATGAGCGATCCGATCGCAACTCGCCCCATTCCGCAGCATTTGAAGGAAGACCAACGCTTGCGAGCCCTGTGTTTGTCCGGCGCTTTGACATACGCAGAATACGTTCAACACCTTGTAGACGTTGGTTTTGGGCAAGTCGAAGTGCGGGCGCGCCGTCCTTACCGATTGCTGGACAAACACAATTATCAATTGGATGCGGATTTGCTGTTAGAAAGCCTGGATTCGGTGTCTTTCAAAGTGGATGTACCGGATGACGGAGCTTGCATTTTCACTGGCAAGACGGCGATTTATACGGGGTCTGAAGAGCTGTTTGATGACGGGGCAGGTCACGTTTTGCAGCGGGGAGTTCCGGCGGCTGTCTGCGATAAAACTGCTGGGAAGTTGGGGGGATTGATGCCGGATAAGGTGTTAATTACTGATTCGACTTGGCATTATAACGGTGGCGGTTGCTGTTAGATTTATTTCGGAATAATGTGGCTGTAATCTTTGGGGAATAGAGCATTTCTCAAAGAAGTGAGGTGTGGGCGCTTCCTATGCCCTCTTTTCACCTCATGTTAGTGAGCAATGGTATAAGCTGTCGCGCATTTGAATTGTATATTCAGGGCGGGCGGGACGCCCAACCCTACTCCCCACAAGACTTTGATTTTTTTTGACATACAATTTAAAGGCCGCAACAGCTTAGAGGTCTCTAATTTTAGACTTCGCCTCAAATTTTCATCAAATTTTTATTTCCCCCTGACATCCTAGCGGGAGAAGGTTCACAACTCTGAAGTAAGGAATAGATTGCTCTTGAGAGGAGTGGCTGTCTTCATCACCCCCGTTCGCTAAATGTGAGGAGGAAATTTCCATGCTATCGAAATCTTTAAATTCAAGTTCATTATCGATCGTCCGTTACGGGTCTAGTTTTGTTTTGGGATTAGTTTTGTGCACGGCTTCGGCCCCGGTGCTGGCGCACGTTGGGCATGACAACGAGTTTGCAGGTGGCGATGCGGCGAAGATTATGCAGCCGATCGAAGTTGATGCCAGTAAAGCAACCGCATTGGGAATTAAGACAGAGGCAATTGCCCCTACAACCGATGGAGGTATTGTCAAAGTTCCCAGCACCAGTTTGATTGATGCCAATGGGCAAAAGCTCGTCTACATCCAAGAGGGAACGACATACAAACCCATCTCGGTTCAGGCTGGTACCGACTCTGGAGATGTGGTGGAAATTAAAGAAG
>Ga0209278_1001378_pt1 | contig 14976 bp, 11 predicted proteins | sample JI81BgreenDNA_FD_187504 | JGI IMG/M metagenome (GOLD analysis project Ga0209278, IMG submission 187504) | Wastewater effluent complex algal communities from Wisconsin, to seasonally profile nutrient transformation and Carbon sequestration -... | ecosystem: Engineered > WWTP > Effluent > Algae... | reverse complement strand
TGGCGCATCCATCAAAGTTTTTGAATTATTAGAAAAAGATACATCACTTCGTGACAAGCTAGAATGGAATACCAATTACTTCAAAGAAGGCATGAAAAAAGCAGGTTTTGACATCATTGATGGAGATTCTGCAATCGTTCCTGTGATGTTATACGATGCAAAACTTTCCCAAATAATGGCAGATGAATTGCTTAAGAAAGGAATTTATGTAATTGGTTTCTTTTTCCCAGTAGTTCCAAAAGAAAAAGCAAGAATTAGGGTTCAGCTTTCAGCTGGTCACACAAAAGAACATCTTGACAAGGCAATCAATGCTTTCACCGAAGTTGGAAAAGCATTAAATATCATTTAATTAAGTATATTTTAACAATAACATTTTGATATTATCGCAATACGTATTACTTTTGCAATGTTATAATTATTATAATCTAATCAAATTAAGTATGAAACATCTTAACAAATTATTTGTTGCAGTAGCAATGTTAGCTGGATTAAGCTCGCAAGCTCAAGATAGCAACAACCCATGGGCAATCTCATTTGGTGTAAACGGAGTTGACACTAGATTTAGTGCAGCTTCTAAATTAGAAGATCAGTTTTCTGAATTTTTTAACGCTAAAGATCACTGGAATATACTTCCATCTGTATCTTATTTAAACGTATCTAAATACGTAGGAAACAATTTCTCTTTTGGTATTACAGGATCTGTTAACAAGATTAAAAAATTTGTACTTCCTAGAGTAGGAGATGCAGATTACACAGTAGTTAATCCAGGAGATTTAAGCTACTATGGTGTTGATGGAGTTATCAACTATAGCTTTATGAACCTAATTGGTTCAAAAGTTATTGATCCATCTGCTCACATTGGTGGAGGTTACACTTGGATGGGCGATGCCTCAGCTGGTACTGTTAATGGTGGTTTAGGTTTAATTCTTTGGTTTGGTGAAAATATAGGTTTATCTTACCGTGCAACTTACAAACATTCATTTGACGATACTAGAACTCCAGACGTAGATGTTGCTTCTCATGTTCAGCACTTTGCAGGTCTTACTTTCAAATTTGGCGGTAAAGATACTGACGGTGACGGAATCTATGACAAAGAAGACGCTTGTCCAGAAGTTGCAGGTTTAAAACAATTCAACGGTTGTCCTGATACCGATGGTGACGGAATCGAAGACAGCAAAGATGCTTGTCCAGATGCTGCTGGTTCAGTTGAAATGAATGGTTGTCCTGATACTGATGGAGACGGAATTGCCGATAAAGATGATGCTTGTCCAGAAGTTGCTGGCCCAAAAGCATTAAATGGTTGTCCAGATGCTGACGGTGACGGAATTGCTGATAAAAATGACAAGTGTCCAGATGTTAAAGGTCCAAAAGAAAACGGTGGATGTCCATGGCCAGATAGAGATGGTGACGGAGTTCTTGACAAAGATGACAAATGTCCAGATGTTAAAGGTACTGTAGCTAACAATGGTTGTCCAGAAGTGTCTGACGAAGTTGTAAAAAGATTAAATGATTATGCTAAAACTATCTTGTTTGACTCTGGTAAAGCTTCTTTCCAACAACAAACTTACCCAGTTTTAGAAGCTATCACAGCTATCTTAAAAGAGTACCCAAATTCTAATTTCTCTATCGAAGGTCACACTGATAGCGATGGTAAAGATGCTGCTAACCAAACTTTGTCTGAAAACAGAGCTGCTGCAGTTAAAAATTACTTAATCGAAAAAGGAATTGCTTCTTCAAGATTAACTTCAGCTGGTTTCGGTGAATCTAAACCAATTGATACAAACAAAACTAAAGCTGGTAAAGCTAACAACAGAAGAGTTGAAGTGAAATTAGTAAAATAATTTCTTCCAAAATATTTTCTAAAAAACGCTCCGAAATTCGGGGCGTTTTTTTATTTTTATACTATGTCAAATCCAACCTTTCTTCATCAACTTGCAAAAGAAATTCTGAAAAACAATTTTGATAATTTATCAGAACTTGTTATCATTTTGCCTAACAAAAGAGCAAAAGTCTTTTTACTGGACGAATTAAAAAAGCAAGTTTCAACCAATATTTTTGCTCCTGAAATCATCAGCATCGAAGAATTCATTCAAAGTATTGCTGGAATTCGTAGTATAGACTCGGTAGAAGTCTTGTTTGAATTCTATGAAGTCTATCTTTCTATAACCGAAAAAGAAAAACAAGAACCATTTGAAACCTTTGCCAATTGGGCAAAAACATTGCTACAGGATTTCAACGAAATTGATCGTTATTTACTCGAACCTGATAAAATTCTGAAGTATTTAGAAAACATCAAGGAAATTGAACATTGGTCGGTTGACATCAATAAGCGAACCGAATTAATTGATAATCATCTCATTTTCTGGAAAAAACTTCCAGAATATTACCATTCGCTTTACGTCTATTTATCCAAAAAGGGAATTGGCTATCAAGGTCTAATTTATCGTGAAGCGGTTGAAAATCTTAATCATTTTTCAGAAAACAATACTAAACTTTTTGTTTTTGCTGGATTTAACGCGCTCAATCAAGCGGAAGAAAAAATCATCCAACATCTTTTGGCACAAGGAAGTGCTAAAATTTATTGGGATATTGACGAAACTTTGCTTTACGACACGTTTCACGATGCAGGACTTTTTCAAAGACGTTTTAAATCGAGCTGGAGTTATTATAAAACCAATCCCTATGAATGGATTTCTAATCAGTATTCGGAAGAAAAAAACATTCAAGTCATTGGTACATCAAAATCGATTGGACAAGCCAAAATTGCTGGCGACATCATTCAAAAACACATCAACGAAAACAACTCCAATCTTCAAAATGTTGCCTTAGTTCTTGGCGAAGAAAATCTTTTGTTGCCCATTTTACATTCGCTTCCAGCCGAAATTGATGCGCTAAATATTACGATGGGTTTTACTGGAAAAAACAATCCAGCGCAACTGTTGATTGCAAAACTTTTCAAATTACATACCACGAGTTTATCCCGAAATGCATCCAGTTATGTGATGTATTACAAAGATGTACTAGATGTTTTGACCAATCCATTGATTGAACCTTATCTAAAAGCCGACGAATTAATTAACACCATAAACAGGAATAATTTTACATTCATTACCTATAAAAAATTAGAAGAACTTTACCCATTTGAAAGCGAACTATTTCAGTTGTTATTTCAAAAATGGGATACCAATTCGGTTACAGTTTTAGAAAATTTATCACAAATTTTACTAAAAATAAAAGCCAATTTGAGTTATGACAATGAAGAAGAAAAAGTAACCAATGCTTTTGTTTACGCTGTTTTTAAAGTTATCAACAAAATGATTTCCTATTTCAGCGAACATCAAAAAATTGACGACATTCAAACGCTTCACGCTATTTACAAACAAATTATCGATTTAGCCGAAGTTTCTTTTGAAGGCGAACCATTGAATGGACTTCAAATTATGGGCGTTTTAGAAAGTCGTGTGCTCGATTTTGAAACCGTAATTATTACGTCAGTAAACGAAGGAAAATTTCCAGCAGGAAAAAGCACCAATTCGTTCATTCCTTATGATGTAAAACGCGAATATGGTTTGCCAACTTTCAAAGAAAAAGATGCCATTTATACCTATCATTTCTATCATTTATTGCAACGTGCCAAAAACATCTATTTAATTTATAATTCCGATAGTGATGGATTTGATGCTGGCGAAAAAAGTCGTTTTATTACGCAACTGGAAGTAGAAAAACGACCAAAACACAACTTAACTTTTGATTTTTATAATCCAAATGTTCCCAACATTGCTTATGAACCAATTGTTATAGAGAAAAACGAAAGCGTCATCAACCGATTGAAGGAAATTGCCGAAAAAGGATTTTCCCCATCGTCGTTGACAACCTATATTCGAAATCCGATACAGTTTTATTTTCAACGTGTGTTGCGCATTTCAGAAGTTGATGAAGTAGAAGAAAATATTGCCGTAAATACGCTTGGAACCATTATTCACGGTGCTTTGGAAGAATTGTACAAACCTTTTGTTGGACGAATTTTGACAAAAACTGATGTTGAAGGTTGCTTCAAAAAAATTGATGCTGAAGTTTTAAACCAATTTAAAGAAGTTTATAAAGAAGGCGAAATCAAGAAAGGTAGAAATCTTTTGGCATTTGAAGTAGCGAAACGAAATGTGTTTAATTTTCTGAAAATGGAAATCGATTTGCTAGAAAACGGTGATGAAGTGCAAATCATTGCTTTGGAACAAACATTTGAGCGAATTTTGGAAGATAATCGTTTGCCTTTTCCGGTTTTAATCAAAGGAAATGTGGATCGAATTGAACTTAGAAACGGCAGAATTCGAATTATTGATTATAAAACAGGCAAAGTTGAAAAGTCAAATGTTACGCTAAAAGATTGGAATGGACTAACGGAAGACATCAAAAACGACAAGATTATTCAGGTTTTGGCGTATGCTTTTATGTTTGAAAAAGAAGCCAAAAACCGTGAAATCGAAGCTGGAATTATTTCGTTTAAAAATTTAAAATCAGGGTTTTTACCTTTTAATTTCAAACCCGAAAAAGAAAGTTTTGACGTGATTACAGTCGAAATCATGAACGATTATTTGGAACAAATTGTCATTTTACTTCAAGAGATTTTGAGTATTGACAAAGCTTTTGAGGAGAAAATTTAAATTTTAACCACAAAGAACACGAAGTTATTTCACTATGAACACAAAACTTAGTGAACTTCGTGCATTCCTAGTGTCTTCGTGGTTAAACCCTTTTCAAAAAACTCAAAAAAACCTTCAATAGTTCTTCTTGATTTTCAATATGCGACATGTGTCCATCAGGAAAAGTAGTCAGTTCAACTTTGGTATTTTCTATTTGGTCAAGATTATCATCATAATTTAAAACGCCATCTTTTTTTCCTAAAACCAACTGCATCGGATAAGGTGCAAAATGAAGAATAACTTCTCTGTCTTTACGGATTTTCATACCTTCTAAAGCGGCAACAATTCCTTGAAGTGGCGTTTTTAGTGCTTCGAGTTTTACATTTTCAATTTGTTCTTCTAATCGTTCTCGATTATCTTCATTAAAAAGATTAGCAATACTCATTCGAACAAAGTTGGTGTAATTCTGTTTTACGGCAACAATGGCTCGATCACGATTTATTTTTCGTTCATCGCTATCCGCACGCGAAGACGAATTTAACAAAAACAAACCTTTTACATTGTCAGGATACAATTCAGCGAAAGCCAAGGCAACATAACCGCCCATCGAATGACCAATCAAAACTGCTTTTCTAATTTTCAATTCGTGTAAAACCGCTTGAACCATATCGGCTTGATCTTCCATGGTGTGAACATAACCCAAACATTCGGTTTCGCCATGACCAAGCAAATCGATAGTTATAATGCGATGTTTTTTTGAAAGTTCAGGAACAAAAGCATTCCACATCGTTTTATTTTCCAAAAAACCATGCAATAGCACAACTGCTGTACCTTTTCCTTGGTCAGCAAATGAGATTTTAGTGTTTTTGTAGATGATGCTTTTCATAGATGCAAAAATAGGTTTTAACTGTAAAATCACGAATTGTTTTTTCACAAACTTTGTCATACTGTAAGCATCTTTTTTAGATTTCTATGGAATGATAAGTTATGGAAAAACAAGTTTGAAGTAAAAAATGTATTTTTGACCTCAAAAAAATTTAATCATGTTCACAGTTCAACAAATCCATGAAGCACATTCTAAAGTAAAAAGCGGTGCCGATTTTCCAAAATACATGCAAGATATAATTGCGCTTGGCGTTACATCTTTTGAAACTTTTGTATTTGATAATCATACCAATTATTACGGAAAAGATAATTATCAAACGTCATCTGAAGGTTTTCTTGAACCGTTAACTATTGCCGATAAAAGCAACATCGAACAATTCAAAGCTGATTTAAAAGCACACCAACAAGGCAAAACTGATTATTTGACTTTTTTGAACGATTGTGCCAAATCGGGTGTAAAAAAATGGATTGTTGTCATGGATAAAATGACTTGTAGTTATTACGACAAAGATGGAAATGAAATGGTTGTAGAAGTAATTCCATCAGTTTAAACCATTTAAGTATGTAAGGTCATATAAGAAAAACTTAAATGCTCTTACATGCCTCGTATGGTAAACAAAAAACGACTCACTTTCAGTAAACCGTCTTTTATCTATTTGTCTATTTTCTTAAAGTCTAACTATTCATTATCGTTTCAATTTCATCTACTTCAATAGGAATATTTCGCATCAAGTTGAATGCTTCGCCTTTTTCTTGAATGACTATATCATCTTCAATTCTGATTCCGAAACCTTCTGCTGGAATGTAAATTCCTGGTTCAACGGTAAAAACCATGTTGGCTTGCATTGGTTCGTGCAATAATCCATAATCGTGTGTGTCTAAACCTAAATGATGTGACGTTCCGTGCATGAAATATTTTTTGTATGCTGGCCAATCTGGATTTTCATTTTGAACATCAGCTTTGTCAATCAATCCCAAACCTAACAATTCAGAAGTCATGATTTTACCGACTTCAACATGATATTGTTTCCATAAAGTTCCCGGAACCAACATTTTTGTAGCTTCGTTTTTTACGTTTAAAACCGCATTGTAAACTTGCTTTTGTCTATCTGAAAATCGTCCAGAAACAGGAACCATTCGCGTCATATCGCTTGAATAATTAGCATATTCTGCACCAACGTCAAGTAAAATCAAATCGCCTGCTTTACATTGTTGGTTGTTTTCGATGTAATGCAACACATTCGCGTTATTTCCCGAAGCAATTATTGGCGTGTAAGCAAAACCTTTAGAACGATTTCTTAGAAATTCGTGAGCAAACTCGGCTTCGATTTCATATTCCATTACATTTGGTTTTACGAAATTCAAAACTCTGCGATAACCTTTTTCGGTAATATCACACGCTTTTTGAATTAAATCGATTTCTTCACTTTCTTTAACCGAACGCAATCGTTGCAATATAGGATTTGACTTTTCCACTTTATGCGCAGGATAATTTTCCTTCCACCATTTTACAAATCGTGCTTCGCGAGTTTCAGTTTCAATCGTTGCACGATAATGTTCGTTGGTGTTGATATAAATCGTTTCAGCATACGCCATGATTTCTTTCAGCGTTTTGTGGAAATCTTGCAACCAAATCACAGTTTTTACTCCAGAAACTTCAAAAGCTCGTTCTTTTGTCAATTTTTCGCCTTCCCAAACAGCAATATGTTCGTTAGTTTCTTTTAGAAATAAAATTTCTTTCAAATGTTCGTAAGGTGCATTTGGAAAAAGCAACAAAATACTTTCTTCTTGGTCAACACCCGATAAGTAAAAAATATCACGATGTTGCGCAAACGGCAAAGTCGAATCCGCAGAAACTGGATAAATATCGTTAGAATTAAAAACAGCAACACTATTAGGTTTCATTTGCGCCGTGAATTTTGCTCTGTTTTTTATAAACAAATCACGGTCTATTTGATGGTATTTCATTTTGAAATGATTATTATTGTAAAGTTCAAAATTAAGCATTACACTTTAAAGAATTTCAAAATGAAACCAATAATTTTTCTCGTAAGCATATTATTGACTGTTACAGCAAATAGTCAAGACAAATCGCCGTATCAATTATTTGACAAAAACGGAAAGAAAACTACGTATGCAAAACTTCTAAAAAGTTCCGAAAATACCGAAGTTGTATTGTTTGGCGAATATCATAATAATTCGATTGTGCATTGGTTACAATTAGAGTTGACGAAAGATTTAGCCGAAAAAAAATCGTTGGTTCTTGGTGCCGAAATGCTCGAAACCGATAATCAAAAACAACTAGATCAATACTTAAAAGGAGAAATTAATCAAAAGCAATTGGATTCTACAGCGCGACTTTGGAACAATTTTAAAACCGATTATAAACCGTTAGTTGATTTTGCCAAAGATAAAAAACTACCATTTATTGCAACAAATGTTCCTAGAAGATATGCTTCAACCGTTTTTAAAAAAGGAATTGAAGAATTAGAAAAACTACCCGAAGAAGAAAAAGCTTGGATTGTTCCGCTACCAATGGAATATGACGATAATTTGCCTGGTTATGCCGGAATGATGAAAATGATGGGGGAACATACAAGTCCAAATATGCCTAAAGCACAAGCGATAAAAGATGCAACCATGGCGCATTTTATTATCAAAAATCTTCAACCAAATTCGGTTTTTCTACATTATAACGGAACGTATCACAGCGATAATTTTGAAGGAATATTTTGGTATTTGAAAAAATCAAAACCCGAATTAAAAATTCTAACCATTGCAACAGTGGAGCAAAAAGAGATTTCAAAACTTGAAAAAGAACATCTAAATAAGGCAGATTTTATATTGGTTATCGACGAAGATGTAACGAAAACCTATTAAATTCAAAAATTTGTTTAACATTTTTGGACAAAACAAATGATTTAAGTCGTTGAAAATCAACAAACGTTAAATGCATTTTAAAATCATTATAAATTAGAGCGAAAAGGTTGTAGTTGTGTTCAATTAAACCTATTTTTGTGTGTCTTTTTTAAAACAAATTATAAAAAATTATGGCAAAATCTGCACTTTTAAAGTCATCACTAGCAAAGAAATATTGGATGGCTTTTACGGGTTTATTTTTATGCTTATTTCTAGCAGGACATTTAGCTGGAAACCTCCAGCTTTTAGTTCCAAATAATGCGCTGAATTTCAACAAGTATGCATTATTCATGACTACAAATCCAGCAGTAAAAATTCTCTCTTATGTAACCTATCTATCAATTCTTTTTCATGCCATTGATGGAATTATGTTAACCATTCAAAACAAAAAAGCAAGACCAATTGGTTATGCAAAAACAGATGGTTCGTCTAGTAGCTTTGCTTCAAGAAACATGGCGGTTTTAGGAACTTTGATTTTAGTTTTTATTGTAACTCACATGGTTAATTTTTGGGCAAAAATGCATTTTGACAAAAATATGCCGTTGCAAACTATTACAGTTGAAGTGATGGGACAAAAGCAAGAGTTGTACATGATGACAAACGATGGTTACATGGCAACAGCTCAAGTAGCAAAATCGAAAGAAGAAGCAACAAAAAATGGTGCTCAAATTTACATTAAAAACAGAACAGAGTTTTATAACACACAAGCCGATGTAAAAGTGGGTGAAGGTTACAAAGATTTATACAAGATTACCGTAGCATTTTTCAAAGATCCAAAATACGGTTTAATTGTTACAATATCATATGTTGTTGCAATGGGAGTTTTAGCATTCCATTTGCTTCACGGTTTTCAAAGTGCGTTCCAATCTATTGGACTTAATAGCCCAACTTGGACACCAAAAATCAAATTATTTGGAAAACTATTTGCAATCATTGTTCCTATTTTGTTTGCAATAATCCCAATTTACTTACACTTTATACTTAAATAATCAACATCAGAATATATTATGAAGTTAGATTCTAAAATACCAGAAGGACACATTTCAAAGAAATGGACCGATTATAAAGATCATTTAAAACTTGTAGCACCAAACAACCGTCCAAAAATTGACATTATTGTGGTTGGAACAGGTTTAGCTGGAGCTTCGGCTGCTGCTTCACTTGGCGAAATGGGTTATAATGTAAAAGCTTTTTGCTTCCAAGACTCTCCACGTCGTGCGCATTCCATTGCTGCACAAGGTGGAATCAACGCGGCAAAAAATTACCAAAACGATGGTGATAGTACGTTCAGACTATTCTATGACACCATCAAAGGTGGCGATTATAGAGCTCGCGAGGCAAACGTTCACCGTTTAGCAGAAGTTTCAGGAAATATTATTGACCAATGTGTGGCTCAAGGTGTTCCTTTTGCTCGTGATTATGGCGGATTGCTTGACAACCGTTCATTTGGTGGAACGCAAGTACAACGTACATTTTATGCTGCTGGACAAACAGGACAACAATTGTTACTTGGAGCATATTCTGCTTTATCAAGACAAATTGGACTTGGACGCGTACAACAATTCAACCGTCACGAAATGTTGGATTTAGTAAAAGTTGACGGAAAAGCTCGTGGAATTATCGCTCGTAACTTGGTTACAGGAGAAATAGAAAGACATTCGGCTCACGCAGTAATCATTGCTTCTGGAGGTTATGGAAACGTGTATTTCCTTTCAACAAATGCTATGGGAAGTAACGTAACTGCTGGATGGAAAATACATAAACAAGGTGCGTTATTTGCTAATCCTTGTTTTGTACAAATTCACCCAACCTGTATTCCTGTTCACGGAACAAATCAATCCAAATTAACTTTGATGTCTGAATCGTTAAGAAATTCAGGGCGTATTTGGGTTCCAAAGAAAAAAGAAGATGCAGAAGCAATTCGTGCCGGAAAATTAAAACCAACACAAATAGCTGAAGAAGATAGAGATTATTTCTTAGAAAGAAGATATCCTGCTTTTGGAAATCTTGTGCCACGTGACGTAGCTTCAAGAGCAGCAAAAGAACGTTGTGATGCAGGTTATGGAATCGAAGCCAATGATACTAATGAAGGTGTTTACCTTGATTTCTCTACCGAAATCCAAAACAAAGGAAAACAAGCTGCCTATGCAAAAGGAAATCATAACCCTTCAGCTGAAGAAATTACAAAACTCGGAAAAGCTTGGTTAGAAGAAAAATATGGTAACTTGTTTACCATGTATCAAAAAATCACTGACGAAAACCCATATGAAACCCCAATGAAAATTTACCCAGCGGTTCACTATACCATGGGTGGAGTTTGGGTTGATTATAATTTACAATCTACCATTCCTGGTTGTTTCGTTGCTGGTGAAGCTAATTTCTCTGATCACGGTGCAAATAGACTTGGAGCTTCGGCTTTGATGCAAGGTTTGGCAGATGGTTATTTTGTACTTCCTTATACGGTTTCTAATTATTTGGCAGATGATATTCGTACTGGAAAAATTTCTACCGATTTACCAGAATTCGTTGAAGCAGAAAACAGAGTAAAATCTACCATTGATAAATTCTTAAACAACAACGGTTCTAAATCAGTTGATTATTTCCATAAAAAATTAGGTTTAATCATGTGGAACAAAGTGGGTATGGCAAGAAATGAAAAAGGATTAAACGAAGCCATTTCTGAAATTACTGCTTTAAAAGAACAATTCTACAAAGATGTTTACGTTCCTGGAAGTGCTGATGAATTAAATCCTGAATTAGAAAAAGCAATTCGCGTTGCCGATTTTATCGAATTAGGACAATTAATGGCAATGGATGCTTTGCAACGTAAAGAATCTTGTGGTGGACATTTCCGTGAAGAATATCAAGACTCTGAAGGAGAAACACTTCGCGACGATGAAAACTTCTCTTTTGTTGGTGCTTGGGAATATAAAGGTAACGACATTACTAAAGAAGAACTTCACAAAGAAGAATTGAAATATGAGTTTATTAAAATAGCGGCAAGAAATTACAAATAGTAACTAGTGAAAAGTAAAGGGTAAATAGGATTTAATACAATTTATAGCGAATCACTACTTACTATCACTAATCACTCAAAAAAAATACATTATGGCTTCTAAAAAAAATATCAATATAAAACTCAAAGTTTGGCGTCAAAAAAACGGCAAAGAAAAAGGGAAAATGGAAGATTATAAATTGGATAATGTTTCTACAGATAGTTCTTTCCTAGAAATGTTAGACCAATTAAATGAGCAATTAGTTAACGAACGCAAAGAACCAATTGCTTTCGACCACGATTGTCGTGAAGGAATCTGCGGAATGTGTTCGTTATTCATCAATGGTCGTGCGCACGGACCAGATACAGGAATTACAACGTGTCAGCTTCACATGAGAATGTTTAAAGATGGCGATACTATTTTTGTTGAACCATGGAGAAGTAAAGCTTTTCCAGTAATCAAAGATTTAGTGGTTGACAGAAGTTCTTTCGACAGAATTCAACAAGCTGGAGGTTTCGTTTCGGTAAATACTTCAGGAAGAACAATGGATGCAAACGCTATTCCAATTCCAAAACCTGATGCTGATAAAGCTTTTGAAGCAGCAGCATGTATCGGTTGTGGTGCATGTGTGGCAACGTGTAAAAACGGTTCGGCTATGCTATTCGTTGGAGCAAAAGTTTCGCAATATGCTTTGTTACCACAAGGAAAAGTAGAAGCAACTCAACGTGTTTTAAACATGGTTCGCCAAATGGATGAAGAAGGATTTGGTAACTGTACCAATACTGGAGCTTGTGAAGTGGAATGTCCAAAAGGAATTTCTCTTGAAAACATCGCTCGTATGAACAGAGAATATTTAAAAGCAAGTTTGAAATAATATTTCAAGTTTTATAAATACAAAAAAATCACAACACTTGTTGTGATTTTTTTGTTCCTTCCTTTTTAAAACAACTTATATGAGGCTATTAATGAAAAAGAACCTGTATCAATGTTTGATAATTTTTTCCCTATGAAATAATTTAAAGATAGAGAATATTTTTTATCATAATTAAATCCTAACCCTATTCTCATTGATGTTGAAAACGATTTTGACTTTAATTCATCATTAAAACTTAATGAATCACCTTGATTGGTTATAAAGCTTCTACTTTCTTTTACACTTGTTAAGAATGTTAAGTTATATGCTCCATCCAAAAATATTTTATAATTTGCATTTAAATTAAAATAATGCCTGACTCCTACAGGAATATCAATATAAGAATAAGAACCATGTAAAAATGCAGTTCCAAACGCTCCTAATGGATTTACATTATCTTTAGATAACTCATATTTTGTTTGTTGATAATTTGGCGATATAAAAATTGCCCATTTATTTTTGTTAAAAGGTAAAAGTGTTTCTAACTCAAAACCTATCAAAATATTAATTTTGTTTTTTGACTCTAGATTTGCATCTTTTAACTGAATTCCACCACCAGATGAGGGTGGATTTATGTATAACCCAGACATAGTAAAATTACCTTTTGTAAAATTTAAACCTGCCAAAATATTAAAGTTAAATTTAGCTGTTGTTTCTTTATTGGTAAAAACTATATTATTTGAATTAATATATTTATTATAACTGCTAAAAAATTTTATTAAAGCATTTTTTTTATATTCAAGTTTTCGTATTTCGATTTGATTTTGAGCGGTTTTTAAATTGTTATAAAGTTCAGCTCTAAATAAATTATCTTCTTTTATAGATAAATTATCTATTTCTTTTTTATAAACAAGCTGTTTAATCTCAGAATTATTCAATTGATAAAAGAAAATAGCATCATTATAATATAGTTTAGCATTGCCATCTACTAAAACTTTTAAAATTATAGTTTCTAATTTAGGATTGTAATTACCACTTATATTCTTATCAACATTTAAAACTGATTTAATATAATAATGAGATGTTTCATAGATTTGGAATGAATTTAATTGACTAAAATTAAGAGTTTCTATCTGTGATTCTTCAGTCAGTTTGTATTCAATTTCAGATGGAGAACCAATCCAATCCTTGTTTTTTATCAGACATTCTACTTTTTTATTTTGGCTATCAATAAAATAACCTCTTTCAAATTTCACTTGTGCGAATAGATTAACCGTAAAAAGCAAAAGAATTAGTAGCTTTGTTTTCATAAAAATGTTTAAAATTAAGTTTTTCAAATATATAAATATAGATGTAATAATCTATAGCTATGTTTTTACAATTACATACTTTTGATACAATCAAACCTTTTCTATGAAATACATTATTTTCCTGCTAACATTTGTTACTACTATTTCCGCACAAAACCTAAAATTAATGACCTATAACATTCGTTTAGACCTCGAATCTGATGGTGAAAACAAATGGTCAAACCGAAAAGAGTTCTGGGCTTCACAACTAGCTTTTTATGAACCCGACATTTTCGGAATTCAAGAAGCATTGCCACATCAAGTAACCGATATTGCTTCGGCTTTGCCAAAATACAGTTATGTTGGAATTGGTCGCGATGGCTTCGGAAAAGGCGAATCTTCTAACATATTTTACAAAAAAGACAGATTTGAATTGTTACAAGAAAACACCTTTTGGCTTTCAGAAACTCCAGAAAAAATGTCCAAAGGTTGGGATGCCGCATTAAACCGAGTTTGTACGTATGCATTATTAAAAGACAAAAAAACCAAAAAAACATTCTGGATTATTAATGCACATTTTGATCATATTGGCGAATTAGCCCGAACAAATTCTATTCAATTAATCCAATCGAAGATTAAAAGTTTGAATACTAAAAATTATCCTGTCTTTCTGATGGGCGATTTCAACTCTGAACCTTCCGAAGAACGAATTGTAAATCTCAGCAAACAAATGGACGACAGCTATGCGATTTCCAAAGAAAAAACATTTGGTCCAACGGGAACTTTCAACGCATTTCAATATTTTGAACCAGCAACAAAGCGAATCGATTATATCTTTTTATCCAAAAACAATCCGTTTAAAGTACTGAAACATGCTGTGCTAACCGATGCCAAAAATTTGAAATTTCCTTCCGATCATTTTCCAGTTTTGGTTGAATTACAACTTAATTAAACGCTTTCAGTAACTTTGGTTTTCAAATAACACAATGAAACCATCACAAGTCATTTGTAACAATGAATAAAAAAAGGAATAAAAAGTAAATTTTTCGCATTTATCAAATAGAAGAACCAGTATAAGTAATTAATCTGACGCATACTTTTGAAAGAGAATTTACATAACAAAAAAATCACCTTGAGCTAGTGATAATGATAAAATTAAATTCATTTTTCTAGATGTGTTTTTTAGGAGTAATGTGTTGAAGAAACAGCTAGTACTTTCTGTCTCACTTTAAAAACTTTCAACGGTAAATTATTTTCATTTTTGAACATAATTATTTCTCTAAAAAAACTTTGCCTTTTTAATTGAACATAAGGATTTGAAAATTAACATATTATTTCTATTGAAATAATTATACATTTGTAAAAAAAATGAAAAATGAAAAAAAATTTACTTT
>Ga0209278_1001375_pt1 | contig 15003 bp, 11 predicted proteins | sample JI81BgreenDNA_FD_187504 | JGI IMG/M metagenome (GOLD analysis project Ga0209278, IMG submission 187504) | Wastewater effluent complex algal communities from Wisconsin, to seasonally profile nutrient transformation and Carbon sequestration -... | ecosystem: Engineered > WWTP > Effluent > Algae... | reverse complement strand
AGAAATTGGGAATTTAGCCGATCGCATTAACAAGAACAGTGTCACACCATATCATATCAGAAACTTGCCAGCTACTTAAAGGAAAAAGGCAAAAGGTCAAAGACAGAAGCCAGGAAAAAATTATCCCTTCTGCCTTCCACCTTCTGCCTTCAAAGGCACTAATCTCCCACTTTAAGCTGGATATATCCGCAGGCGGCGATTAGGTTCTTCCCCAAAACTGTGGGATTTCAGGTGATAGTGTTCCACAAGTTCGTGCTGCATTTTGCGGACGTTGGGAGAACGGGGCAGGAGTTCCACCGGCTGTCCCTTGGGAATGACAATTTGCTCGACTGCTAAGCGCGTTTCTTCGAGAGCTTCGAGCTCGTCAGAAGAACCGCTGCGGGCGAATAAGGCGAGGTCTGCCACTTCCGGGGTACCTGGGTCATCCATGTCCAACAGGCGCCGCAAAGCTCTCGCTACGTGGGGAATAGTGGCGGCCTTAATTGTGTGCAGGGGAACTTGGCGAGTTTTGGCCAAGTGCCTCAATTTCGACTGGTTCCGAACGTTCGATCGCAAAGCCAAAACCACGTCAGCACTCTCAATATCCTTCGTCAGCAGCACCGGCAGGTTCAGCGTCGAAATCACCTGTTCGAGCTGGTGACGAGGTATGCCGTAAGGATAAACGTGGAGGGGCAAATCTTCGCCGTTAGGGCCGACATTCTGGGAAAAACGTCCGGGCTTAGGTACCGGCTCGACGGACAGGGATTCTTCGAGCAGTTGCTCGAAATACCGAGTCTCAGAAACCGGCGCGCTTTTAGGAGCCAAGTTCTCGCCTGGAGCGGGCATCGGCACCATTTTGCCAGCACTCCGCCACCCAGAGAGCGGTGTGACGGGCCGGATTGCTGATACCGCAGCCGTGCTGCTGGAAGCGGCCATCCCCGGAAACCGCGCGGGGGGAGCGGCTGACTCGCGCTCGATAATTACTTCTCCTGTCTCGCTGACGCTTCTGATTTGCTGGCTCGGTTCGCGTCCCCGCAGCAGAGTGTCGATCGAATCTGCAACTCGCTCGTGGATTACCCAGCGCTGGCGTTCCAGCATTTCGATGGCAATTTCAAAAGTTGGCGGTGCTTTGCGCTCCAAAACCGTCTTTTGAGAACCGCGCCGTCTTGCTTCGTCATCTCCCAGCGTCACCGCTTGGATGCCCCCAATTAAATCTGCCAGAGTCGGGTTTTTCATCAAGTTTTCGATCCGGTTCCCGTGGGCGGTACCTACCAACTGCACGCCCCTTTCGGCGATCGTCCGAGCCGCCAAAGCTTCGAGTTCCGTGCCGATTTCGTCAATCACGATCACTTGCGGCATATGGTTTTCCACTGCTTCGATCATGACTTGGTGCTGGAGTTCGGGGCGGGAAACTTGCATTCTGCGAGCTCTGCCGATCGCCGGGTGCGGGATATCTCCATCTCCGGCAATTTCGTTGGAGGTGTCGATGATTACCACCCGTTTTTCCAAGTCATCGGCGAGCACGCGGGCAATTTCCCGCAGGGCCGTGGTTTTGCCGACTCCGGGGCGGCCGAGCATCAAAATTGACTGACCGGTTTCCACCAAATCGCGGATAATGCCGATCGTCCCGAACACAGCGCGGCCCACCCTCAAAGTCAAGCCGATAATCTCGCCGCTGCGGTTGCGAAGGGCGCTAATTCGGTGCAGGGTTTGCTCGATACCGGCTCGATTGTCGCCGCCGAAGTGGCCGACTCGCTCGATGCAATAGTTGAGGTGTGCTTTGGTAATCGGAGTTTGGGAAAGAGGTTCGGCCAAGGATGGAAAACGAGCTTCTGGTTGGCGGCCCAAATCCATGACAATCTCAATGAGATTGTTGCGCTGCGGGTGCTGCTCTAAGGGCTGCCGGATCTCATCTGGCACGATGTCTAATAATTTGTTGAGGTCGTCTGTAATCTGCATTCGCCTCGATGTGTTCGGTGACGTTTTCAACTTTTTAGTCAGTTGTCAGTTAACAGTTGTCAGTTGCCAGTTGCCAGTTGTTATGTGTCAGTTGCCAGTTGTTGTTGAAATTAACTACTAACTACTAACCACTAACTAATGACTAATGGCTAATGACTACTGACTACTGACTAAAATTCTTTGAGCGGGGAAACTAGAGAACTAGCTAAACTCACGGCCTCTGAGAGAAGTTCTGGGACGGCTTCGAGCTGAGGTAGCCGAGATGTTTGAACTCCGGCTCCTGGCTGCGCGACTGCCACCGGAACGGCATAAGCTCGATCGGTCTGCATTGTTTCTAACTGTTCTAAAATTGGCGATAGCAAAACCCTGGCATAGCTGCCGTAAGCTACACCTGCAATGTATGGGACAGGGGGAACTGACAAATTTTTCCCGGCATCCTTCATCAGTCCCTCGGCTCTCAGCTTGCTGACAGTGTGAGCATTAGTGCCGCCTGCAAGTTGCACGTATCCCGGCAACTGGGCAGCCAAAACTTTTTGACCGAGTTTGACTGCTGCTCTAGTAGTTCCTGTTCCGATATCTCCGCTCATTGGCCTACCGTCCGTTTGCCAAATTAGGGGACAAGGAAGGGGGGAAATTATTTGATAGAGTGTCCGCAAATAATCAATCAAACCGTCTCCATCGGGGCAACTAATTGCTATTACCTTGAGTTGAGCGACCCAGGGAGCTATGCTCGACCAAAGTCGCGCAAAATCTGCCTCTCTGCCTACTTGCGTGTGGATTTCTAGGGCGTCCGCACCGGATTGCAAGATTAAAGGTGCGATCGCGGCGGAAGCAGACACGTAAGAACGAGTATAAATCAGTTGGCTCGGACAAATCGGCAGACAGCGACCGCAGCCATAGCATTGCTGGTCTATCACCCCGGAAAAACCACTGCCAGCACTCTGAAAAACTATTGCTTCGGCTGGACATATTTTTTCGCACGGCCGCCAGCAGTCCGCCGGACAATCGGCTGGGTTGAATTCGGCTTTGCGAAAATGCGGGTCTTCCCCATCGTTTAAACTCACCATCAGCAACGGCAACCCTTTGCCGCCAAACCTGCGGTTTTGAGTTCTTGCCTGTAATTCGCTGGCCACTTGTAGGGCTTCTTTCGCTGCGGCGACGGCGGCGGGATCTGCCGCAACATCGATACAGTCAGCGCCTGCTAGGGTGTAAGCCAAGGTGAGATTCCGTACAGCAGGCAGGTGTTGAAAGCTGGCCCCACAGATCAGCTTGAACCAATGGCCGCCTTTTAATGAGTTTAGGGGATGATAATGTTCTGTCACCCTTATATGTTAATCCTTTGAGCTAAAAATTACGAGGCAAAAATTTGTACTGAGTTTTCCGACTCAGCCAGATACAAGTATCAAAACGCTACCGATAGGAGTGGGACTTGGGGGAGCAGCCCCAGATGTGGAGTATCGGCCGTAACTTTTTTGGCAATCTAATTTTTTTAAGAGTTTTTTTTACGGGTGCGATTTTTAATTTTTGGCTGAGGTTTTAATTGCAGCCAGACTTATAATAATATCATTTGTTAGCGGTGGGTGCAAAATAAAAGCCGACTATTATTGCAGGATTGAGAGTTTGGGACTCGGAAAACTCGATTCGGAGCCATCTAGCGCTAACCAAAGCACCTGCGCGTATTGAGCGCACTCAAACCAAGGCAGAATGAAAGTTAAATAGCCGATCGCCACTGCTGATATGTCGGTATTTGGGGGCGCGATCGCGCATTTCAAGCAATATCCCCACAAAGCAACAGCAGCGATTAGTCCCAGAATGCCCGTAGAAACAGCAGTATCTAAAATCCAATTGTGAGCTTTATAACTCGGTATTTTTTCAGTGCGAACCCGTCCGTTTGAGGCAAGATAATCGTAAGAAAAATGACCTAAATTTACAATTTCAGGAGTGTTGTTCTGCACGGCAACAAAAGGATAGGCGATGCCAAATCCGTTAAAACCCCAGCCAAAGAGAGGCCGTTTTTGAATCCCGCGCACAGCAAGTTCCCACAATGGCGATCGGCTGGACATTACTTGTGCAACAGATACTCGATTCCAGTCCAGAGGTCTAGTAAAAGTCATCGCACTAATGGCCAGCAAACCAATAAAAATACCCGGAATTAATTGTTTGTAATATTGCCGTCCCAACAAGTAAGATAGTGATATTATTAAAGATAAAACTGCTGTGCGAGTGTTGGTAAATAGCAAAGCGGGGAGAATGAGAAATAAAGCGAGAGTGGCAGTGCGATCGCTAATTAATTTCCACTTCCAAGCTACCGCACAAATAACGGCTGTCAGAGCCAATACTATAGCTGCGTGGCCGCGGTGCGAGAAAAGTGCGATCGGCTGCTGTCCTCGAAAAATCGTACTAGCCAAAACTTCATTGGCGATAAGCTGACCGTTCGTTGCTGTATAATCAATTTGCCAGTTGACAACTTGCGGAAAAACGCTAACAGCTACAACCCCACCTCCTATCAGCAAACCCCGCATTTGAGAGAGAAACAGTTCGGGATGCAGTTTTAGTAGCAACCTATTACTCAGCGAAAAAATAGCAATTAACAGCCAATACAGCCAGCCATCGCCCATTTGGTCTTGTCCCCAAAAAGAACGCTCCGGGAAAGGACTGTTTAGGGTAGAAATCGCTCCCACCGTCAAAAAAACTCCCCACAAAATCAGGCAGACTTTCCACTGCCGGGAAAAAGTTAAAAATTTCCTTTCTTCCCATAAGAATGATAAATTTGAAAGCACAATCAGCAGAACAACAAAAACTTTAGGCTGCGTCCAAATTTCGCCGCGGCTGCCTCCCCAAGGGTTGATGAGAATGAGGCTGAAAGCATATAGCAGAGTGTAAAGATTTTTCATCGGAAAGATAGTTGTGTCATTGCGAGCTTTGTGTCAGTGCCAGCGAATCGAAGCAATCGCAGCATCTTCAGTTCATTCGATAGTGATTCCTGTAGGGGCGGGTTCACCAACAATATCTGCTAATAATTGACAATCTCAAAAACCCGCCCCGGTCTGGATATTAGGCTCATTCGATAGTGATTCCTGTAGGGGCGGGTTCACCAACAATATCTGCTAATAATTGACAATCTCAAAAACCCGCCCCGGTCTGGATATTAGGGTCTATAAAAATTATCCAGCCTGCCGCTTTTTTCGCAAAATATGCCGCATCCCAGCGAACCACAGCAGCATTCCCTTAGCCGCCAAAATACTCCCAGGTTCCGGTACAGCTTCCGCATCAATTGGCTTGGAAATTTGCCGCATCTTGAAACTTCCTTCCCGTTCCTGAAAAGCTAATTGAATCGGAAATGCTGTTTCTGCTGTCTCACCAAATAATGAATCAATCCCAGTGATTCTAAAATTATCTACTGGATAACCCAATAAAGAAACAAAGTCTAATTTATCTCCCGGACTGAAATTACCGAGAATCGAGTCTCCCACTGCAACAGTAAATTCCTGGTCATCGCCCACAGGAAAATCGAGAATTTCAGTAAATAAAGTGTCTTCCAGAGATTGGAATTCAAAGCCGTAAGTAGTTGGAGGATCAAACCAGCGACAGCCGGGAACTTTGTTGAAGACTTGCCAGCCATTTTGGATAGAATTGGGAAGGATGGGGTTTTGCTGTGTGAGGCCGCGCATTTCTTTTCCGAATCCGCCACCGCCGCTACTTGCTACGCTAAAATCTGGCGAGTCTTGCGGGTCGTAAACATCAACAAAAAGCTCGTAATTGCCTGTGTCTTGACCGCGAGCACCTCCACCAGCAGCACGGACATCGAAGTTGATATTGCCGCTACTGCCCACAGTACCGGTTAGTGCGGAGGCAAAGCCATTTCCTACAGGGCTACTGTCGTCGTCAAATCCTAACTGAAAACCTGAGTCATTGTCAGCGCTTAAGAATGTGTTGGGGTTGCAGCGATTGGAAGGGAGGTCGTTGTTTGTCCAGGCTATATATTTTGAACCTGGAGTAAGGTCAGAGAGGTTAAAGCGGTCTACTTCAAAACCGGAGGCGAGGCTGTCGGAAAACTTTTTAGAGGTTTTAGGAGGAGTGAATATGCTTTCCCAACCCCATGATATCCCATTATATATTGTCACTTCATTTGGGTTATTAATGGGATCTTTGACCTCAGCAAGATAAAGTTCTGCGCTCCAGTTTTTGTTGTTATAATAGATATCTTCTCGAGCTACAATATCTACAAAAAGAATTGTTTGATTTGGATACCTTACCACCTGACCATAGGTGTCGTAAAAAGGGTTAAATGTTGGTTTTTGGGGATTTCGAGGGTCGATAAAACCTAGTTGAGTTTGCTCTAGGACTGTATCAATTTTATCGTCAGGAGTTCCCGGCGGTTGCTGGATGGCTCCCTGCAGGGTAATGGTATTAGCATGATTGTTAACTACCCGTTGGATAAAATGGACGTTACTTCCTACTGGATCTCCGACACCAGGGTTATAAAGAACTTGTATTTCAGCTCCAATTCTTTCTGGGGTAGTAAGAAAAATAGAGGGAGCATAAACCCCAATATCAAACCTACCTGTTAAAGATTCTACAGGTTGCGCCTTGTTAAAAGTCCAACCATTTTGGGCCCAAACAGATGATGTGAGAAGGTTAAAAAAATCATTTGTGCCACCTAGTGGGAGTACAGAGACTGAGGTAGTAGAGACAGTCAAAGTACCAACACCAGGCTTTGTCTGAGATATTGAGGAACAGTAAGGCGAGGTAGGAGTGCATATCGGGTTTGGTTGTTGAGATGGCATTGTGAAAGAAAACGCGAAACTGGCTCTACCTGTGAGTAAAATCAGCAAGGGTGAACTTAATAAAATTGTCCAGTGTTGGGATAGTCTCATTGCTGACAACTCCTTTGTATGTACTAGGAAATAACAGTCTTGACCTGAAATCGAGTAAAAATTGCCACTTAAGTTTTATTTGGATTCAGATTGGACGATGCGAAACTTCACAAAGGGTGTGACTATTTGACCTGTCCAAATCCCTCGTGTTAATTTGTATTCAGTCATGTGTGGGTCATCACAGAATAATACTGACCTAGGATTGATGTATTTCAACCTAATTTGATAGTTACCAGGCCCAATATCGAAAGTCCATCCGCCACCCAATCCATCATTGCCTCCAAATAGAAGCTGATTGTTCTGCCAGAAAAGTTCCGCTTTCAAGAAAAAGGTTAGATTTTCTCGCGGTTGAACTAAGGGACAAGCCAGTTGCGGAGACTTGAGAAGCATACCTCTACCCCCAGAACTTCGTAATAAATTACCATCAGCATCTACTATTGCTAGTGGAAATACCAGCAGGGGATCGAGTGGAGGAAAGCGAATGGGGTAAGGTGTGTTGTTTGTAATTTGAAAACCGATCCGAACAGGAGTAGTAGCATCTTGTTTTTCAGGTATACGCCATACCCTGTCTGGTACTAAAATTTCCAACCGAATACCATTTCTTTCAACTGCATTGCTATCGATATTGCTATGTGTTGATTCAAAGGATGTCAATTCAGTTGCCCTCCCCAGTTCCGCATCAACAGCCCCAGCTAACAATCTGGGTACATGGCCGAGCGCAATTACACCGGAAGTGTCAGGTTGTTTTTTGGAAAGGGTCAATACAGGCTCTGGCATTATGCTTTCAAAGCGGATGCCATCAATTTCAGCGGATTTCAACTCAGTCACCCTGGTTATTCCTATATCAGAGGGCGCTGTCGCTCCTGCGGACACATGGCTCAGTGCCATTACACCCGAAATGATTAAAGCCAATAAAAACAAGGCAAAATGCTTAATCACATCAATTAGCTTTGCTTTCACAAAGTGACTCATCAATTACTTGGTTATATATTAGGACTAATTCATAAATGTTTTAACCGTAAAAATACTGATTTTTTACGTGATATTTTTATGATGAAACAATTAAAAATACTAAACTTCGATCGCCTCCAAAAAAAGTATCTTACACTACAATATATAATTTATCAATAAAGTTTCGTATGTTCATCAATTTACTAGGTGTAAGTCCACAAAAGGCATCGCTATCCAACCAGTCCAGACTTTTTCTAATACCTGTTCTTTGATGTTAGTTGCTCTTTGTGCGCCAATGAGGTATCTAAGTCCAAGATGATATTTACCGGGCTTGAGGTCATAAAAATAATAGAAGCCTCCAGCTTGGTATCGATGTTAGAACCCCGACTTCTTAGAGAAGTCGGGGTTCTGGGTGTTCTGTTTTTTTAGATTTGTCTGCTGGTTACTTGCTCAGCCGCTTGTAAACCGTAGCCAAAGCATGGCTATCCCCCACATTTCCCGGAAACAAAACAACTGGTAAATTGGGAAACAGAGGATGATTAGCCTCGGTTTTCACCACCGAACAACCTGCGATAATTTGACCGATTTGCCTGACACTTTTCAGCGACAAACCTGTACTCAAAACATCATTAGAAGTAATGCCGCCCTTGCTAATCAAAAACCCGATATCGGCAGGCAGTCCCCGCACCACATCCATCAATAAAGCAGAAACCGCCTCTCCAAATTTTAACCTGATTTCCGCATTGTCAAATTCGAGTTCCTTGCGGCTGGTATAAATTACAGGCGTTTTACCATCGGCATTAGCAGTCCGGGCTTTTTCGAGAATTTCATCGAGCATTTGGGTGCGAGACTCGGGTGAATCTTCTAACAAGTGAGATACATCTATTTCAATGCTAACTATATTGGGTTCTTTTAACAACCGCTCCAATTGTTCAGTAGTTTTCTTAACGTGGGAACCAACTATTACTGCACCCGGTTTGCCATCCCTCACGTATTTTGCCATTTCGTCGGCTGCTACTGGCTGGTGGCCGAGGTCAGCTAAGGATGTTAAAATACTCGCCCCGCTGCGGAATAAAAACTTTTTGCCTTGACTGGCTGCAGCGAGAATGTGTTTGGCAAATGTGTCTAAATCGCCTTGGCTTTCGCCGTCAACAACTGCACATTGGTTGTCTGTCATGTCCATCAGTCGATCTAAACTTCCGTAGCGAATGTCTGCGAGTAAAATGCGATCGACTGCATCAGCGGGGATGCGACCTTTGGTTTTTTCTTCTACATAGTCTGGCAGGTAACTGTGACTGTACCCGAAGACTGAATCTTTGGCAAATTCGGTTTCGTGTACTGGTGTCGGGACGCTGTTAACTATTAGGTAGTGTACGCTGTGGCGGGTAATTCTGCCTCCTTCAAAAAAGGCGGGAATTAGAAAATGGGCGTCGAAGGGGCCGAGTTCTTCGGCGATCGCGTCGGTTTCGATGGGATAGTGACCGCGCAGGGTAGAATCGGAACGACTAACTATTAGGAAGTCTTCGATTTTTTCGCTGGCGATCGCCTTTTTTAAATTTTGGCACACTTCGCGGGTGACGGAGGCTGCTTTTTCGGGAGTTAGCGATCGAGTATTTGTCAGTATGAAGAAAATCGGGCACTTGTCCCGCAGCCCCAAACGCAGGGTGTCTTCGTCCCAACGTGTCAGCAGCAAGCAACTGTGCACGGTTTGAGAACCTGTCGGATCGTCGTCGAGAACTATAATCTTGGGTTTGGCAGAAGACATACTGACCTGGTTGTTAACGTCACCTTTCCAAGATATCCTTACCTGTTACGTAACAGGAAAAAATTTACAATAATTATGATATTTTTTTAACTATTCTCCTCATTCATAATTTTAAAAATGTCTTTGAGTTCGAGTGGAACAGGCATCCTGCCTGTTGCGGTTCAGTAAGCTGTATATTGCTAATGGGTAAGAGGCGCCCTCCGCCGTGTACGCTACTAACTTCTGCCATTTTTTTAATTAGCAGCCTTTCGATCTTGCAACTTTTTCATTTCTGCTTGAACCCCCACGGCTATCTGCAAAGCTTCGTTTAGCAATCGCCCTTGTTCTGTGGCTCGATCGCTAATTTGCAGGGAATTCAAACTTTTCAAATTATTGGTAAACAATTCGGAGTTAGTAGCGACAAATTTTTTGTTTTCCCTGAGAATTCTTTCGGTTTTCAAAGCTCGAACTAAATCCTCTCTGATTAGCTGCAAGGCTGCAATAACTTTTGCTCGATCGCCGATTTTGACTGCCGCATTGCCGGCATCTTCTATCCTATCGTTAATTTCTATCGCTTCGATTATACCATTATAGCGATCGACATCATCAAAAAGATTAATTAAATGTTTGTTTTGGCGGCTGCACTGAATTTTCCACGCATCATCAAGGATTAAACCGACGATCGCAGCGAAGTGGAGGGCGAACCACAACAAATAAGCTCTAGGAAATATCGCAACTAGCAGCCAACAACTGATTAGAACCAAAACTATTAAACCGGCTGTTTTCAAAGCTTCGCGGGCAAACTTAGTCGCTGTCGGCGGGCGGTATACGCGATCGGGCCCCGCGCCGGTGAGGTGCTTGAGTTCACCAACAGTAATTTCTAATCCCTGAATGTCAGCTCGCATAAATCTTCACAAATATTTCTTAATTATAAAGTTTTGTAGTAGAACAAGGGGCTCGTCTACAATAAACCTAACACTTTTTTCAACCAAAACTGCACTATGTCCGCACGTCCTATATACCTCGACAACCACGCCACAACCCCCGTAGACCAACGGGTACTTGAGGCGATGCTGCCGTATTTTACCGAACAGTTCGGCAACGCAGCCAGCATCAGCCACGTCTACGGCTGGGAAGCAGAAGCAGCGGTTAAACAGTCACGACAAATCATAGCGGAAGCGATCAACGCCTCCCCCGAAGAAATTGTTTTTACCAGCGGTGCAACCGAAGCAAATAACTTAGCGATTAAAGGTATCGCTGAAGCTTATTTCAGCAAAGGAAAGCACATTATCACAGTAAAAACCGAACACAATGCTATTCTCGACCCCTGTACCTATTTGCAAAAATTGGGGTTTGACATTACTGTTTTACCAGTGAAAAGCGACGGGCTGATTGATATAGGCGATTTGATCAAAGCGATTCGGGCAGAGACAATTTTGGTTTCAGTGATGACGGCAAATAATGAGATTGGCGTCATTCAGCCGATCGCAGAAATTGCAGCAATTTGTCGCGGAAATGACATTCTTTTTCACACAGATGCGGCACAGGCGATCGGCAAAATTCCCCTGGATGTAGAGGAGATGAATATCGATCTAATGTCCTTGACAGCCCACAAAATCTACGGGCCAAAAGGCATCGGTGCTCTCTACGTGCGCCGCAACAAACCGAGAGTGCAGCTAGCGCCGCAAATGCACGGAGGAGGTCATGAACGGGGAATGCGATCGGGAACTCTCTACCCACCGCAAATAGTTGGGTTTGCCAAAGCAGTAGAATTGGCAATTGCGGAAATGCCATCGGAAACAGAACGAGTGGTTAATTTGCGGCAGCGTTTGTGGGAAAATTTGAGTGAATTAGGCGATGTTGTTCTCAACGGTCACGCTACGAAGAGATTGCCGGGGAATCTCAATATTAGTGTAGGTGGCGTTGACGGTCAAGCGTTGATGTTGGGTTTGCAATCGGCGGCTGCGGTTTCTTCGGGCTCTGCTTGCACTTCGGCGAAAATATCGCCATCTCATGTTTTAGCAGCGATCGGGCGATCGGACAAATTAGCTTATGCTTCAATTCGGTTTGGTATTGGCCGGTTCAATACCGAAGCAGAAATAGATGCAGTTTCCCAACACGCGATCGCAACTATTCAATCTCTCCGACAAGCTCAAAAAGTGATGAGTTAGAAAGTATTGGTGTCAACTTAAGCCTAAAACCCACTATCTCTCTCATTTTTATCAAAGTCTCGATCCCCCTAAATTCCCCTTAATAAGTGCGACTATGAAGATACTCTTGTCCCCCCCTTTATTAAGGGGGGCTAGGGGGGATCGGAAAGATGAAAAAAAGTCATTTAGTTACTTAGAACCAAATACCTCGCGCACCCGATAAATCGGTTTTCCCTGCGACTCGTGATAAGTCCGCATCATCACTTCCGCCAGCAAACCAAAACAAAATAACTGCACGCCAGTTAACAGCAAAACCACAGCCAAAATCAGCAAAGGACGATTGCCAATACTTTGACCGAGGCCAAATTTCACGAAAGTCAAATATATTCCTAAAACCGTTCCCAACGTCATAGAACCCAATCCCAAAAGTCCAAAAACGTGCATTGGTCGAGTCAGGAACTTTTTCATAAAAGAAATAGTTAACAAATCCATCAACACCCGAAAAGTTCGCCAAATTCCGTACTTACTTTGACCGAAACGGCGGGCGTGGTGTCGCACCGGCAGTTCTGCAATTCTCGCCCCTTCAATAAACGCCAACGCTGGCAAAAAGCGGTGCAATTCCCCGTAGAGATTCAAGTCTGCTACCAACTCGGATTTATAAGCTTTCAAAGAACAGCCGTAGTCGTGCAAAGTTACGCCTGTAACGCGACCAATTAACCAGTTAGCAATTTTAGAAGGAATCAACCGGCTAATAGTATTGTCTTGCCTATTTTTGCGCCAGCCACTGACTAAATCGTAGCCTTCATCTAACTTTTCCAACAATAGCGGAATATCAGCCGGGTCATTTTGCAAATCGCCGTCTAGGGTAACAATAGCACGACCGCGAGCGCGATCGAAACCTGCCGACATGGCAGCAGTTTGCCCGTAATTGCGGCGCAAAATTACAGCACAAAGGTCATCGCGAGTGCTGGCTAACTGCTGGAGAAGTGCACCCGAACCGTCCTTAGAACCGTCATCTACACAAATAATTTGATAGCTGAGTCCAGATGGTTGGATAGAAGAGGCGATCGCCTCAATCAAATGAGGCAAACTTTCCACCTCATTATACACCGGCACCACCACTGAAACGTCGAGAACAACCTCCGCGCCAGCCTGCTGTGCAGCCAATTTTTCCAAAAATAATGCAGCGTCCATTTTTTTATTCGATAATATTAACAGTCAACCGTCAACAGTCAACCGTCAACAACTAACTAGGTTGATAACTTGCCACAACTTTACCATATCCCCGCAATTGCTGGTAATAAGCTTGACTGACTCGATCGCCATCATCCCACAAAACATCGATACCGATACCATTGCGACCTTGTGCTTGTCCCGAACTGTGAATGTAGCGATTATCTCCGAGATATAATCCTACATGAGTTGCTTTTTCTGGCGTACCAAAAAATACTAAATCCCCCGGTTCTAAAGCACTGATACTAATCGGTTTAGTAAAAGCTTCCTGCTGATAAGCATCCCTCGGCAACCAGATGCCCGCAGCCACAAAAGCAGCTTGCATCAAGCCGGAACAATCATAATTTGGCCCGACTGTACCGCCCCAAAGATAATAATTGGATTGGTGCATAGCCTCGCGAGCGAAAGTAATTACAATTGGTAATTTTTCCTTGATTTCTGCCTCAGAAACCACCAGAGGATGATACACTGTTTCTGCCACATCGAGCAACTCGACATCTCGAAGATCCAGCCATCCCGGATAATCATCTTCGCACAGTCGCACCATCACAGCCGTTGTATCCCCCTCAACAACCGAGTCTATGGCATTTCTCCCCCCCTTGATAAGGGGGGGCTGGGGGGGGTCAACAACTCGCAAATGCCGCCCCAGCGCTGCTTGAGTTGCCAATCGATCGCACTTTGGGGAATCGTAAATATTTATGTGCGATCGGGCCCGGTACTCCACAACATCAGATAATTGATAATTGGCCATTGCTAATTGCTCATTGTTTGCTGTTAATTGTTCGCATTTATTGTTCGCATTTAACGATAGATTGCCATTAGTTAGCCGTTAACCGTTAACCGTCAGCCATTAACCATGACATTTTTTCACAAAGACGAACAATTAGAAACCCTCGGCAGTAGCATTATAGACGCAGCCAAAGCAGAATTTACAGGATTAAGCGGCGATCGTACAGCCATTACCTGGATAGTCTACGATCCCCCGGTGCGAGTCAATACAGGCGGCGCCCTGAGTCCAGAAGAATTTTGGAAGTATCAACCGCGAGGTTTTAGCGCCAGAGGTTCCGAACGAATTTATCCAGCCAGCATCGTCAAATTATTCTACCTCGTTGCCATCTGGGAATGGGCGCAAAAAGGCATGATTCAAACATCGCCAGAATTAGAACGCGCCGTCCGAGATATGATAGTTGATTCCAGCAACGACGCCACAAGTTTAGTAGTAGACGCCCTCACCGGCACCACCAGTGGCCCAGAATTATCACCAGGCCCCTTTGAAAGTTGGAAACAGCAGCGAAACATCGTCAACCGTTACTTTCAATCATTGGATTGGCCGGAATTACAAAATATTAACGTCAATCAGAAAACCTGGTGTGACGGCCCCTATGGTCGCGAGCGAGCTTGTCTAGGAGAATTAATGGAACATAGAAATATGCTGACCACAAATGCAGCGGCGCGTTTGCTGCACAGTATAATCGGCGGCGTAGCTGTTTCTGCCCAAGCATCGCAAGAAATGATGGGTTTAATGAAACGCAGTTTAGCACCAGTAGAATTAGAGGCAGATCCTGAAAATCAAGTAACGGGTTTTTTAGGCGGCGGATTGCCAGAATCAGCAAAATTGTGGTCAAAAGCCGGACTGACAAGTCAAGTTCGTCACGATGCTGCTTATATTGAAATATCGGGTTTGCGGCCGTATTTGTTGGTTGTATTTACCGAGGGGAAAGAGAATAGCAAGAATGAAGAAATTTTGCCATTTATCTCGCGACAATTTGTCGAAGCGATGAAAGTGCTTAATTAGATTTAGTAGTTGATTATTGCGGCTAGACTAGAGTTGAATTGCCAAAATAATTTGGACGGGCTAGAAGCCCATCCCACAAAATTTTCTTGTGGGATGGGCTTCTAGCCCGTCCAAAAACTTGATTAAAAGGAACTTTTTCCTAGAAGCTCTAAAACGGAGAGGGAGGGATTTGAACCCTCGAAGGATGTTAACACCCTTAACAGATTAGCAATCTGCCGCTTTCGACCACTCAGCCACCTCTCCAAGATGACAGTAACTAACTATAGCACACACATCTTATTCTTGCCAACCCCTAATTTAAAAATTCCTCAATCC
>Ga0209278_1001374_pt1 | contig 15013 bp, 11 predicted proteins | sample JI81BgreenDNA_FD_187504 | JGI IMG/M metagenome (GOLD analysis project Ga0209278, IMG submission 187504) | Wastewater effluent complex algal communities from Wisconsin, to seasonally profile nutrient transformation and Carbon sequestration -... | ecosystem: Engineered > WWTP > Effluent > Algae... | reverse complement strand
CGTCGGAGAGGATGTCGCCGTAGAGGTTGGGGGTGACCACCACGTCGAAGTCGGTCGGGCGGCTGGCCATGCGCGCCGTGCCGATGTCGATGATCATGTGGCTGGTCGCGATCTCCGGGTACTGCGGTGCGATCTCGTCGAAGACCTTGTGGAACAGGCCGTCGGTGAGCTTCATGATGTTGTCCTTGGTCATGCACGTGACCTTCTTCCGCCCGTGCGCGCGGGCGTATTCGAAGGCGTAGCGCACGATGCGCTCGCAGCCCGGGCGGGTGATCAGCTTCAGGCACTGCACCACCTCGTCGCTCTGGCGGTGCTCGATGCCGGCGTAGGTGTCCTCCTCGTTCTCGCGGACGATCACGACGTCCATCGTCGGGTGCAGCGCGGTGACGTAGGGGTGATAGGACACGCAGGGGCGCAGGTTGGCGTAGAGGCCGAGGGTCTTGCGCAGCGTGACGTTCACCGACTTGTAGCCGCCGCCCTGCGGCGTGGTGATCGGGCCCTTGAGGATGATCTTGTGCTGGTCGATCGCCTGCCAGGTGTCGTCGCCGATGCCGGCCATCAGGCCGTTCTCGTAGGCCTTGAGGCCAACGGTGACCGCGTGGAAGTCGAGGGCCGGGTCGGCGGCCTTGAGGATCGCCAGCGTGGCGGCCATGATCTCGGGTCCGATGCCATCGCCGGCCGCGACAGGAATGGTGGTGGCCGGCAGGGCGGCGGGGACGTAGCGGGCCGGGGCGAGGGATTCAGCGAGGACGGCGGACATTGTGCGATCTCCAAAACACGAAAAAGAAGTCGTGAATAGTGAAGCGCGAAAATCAGTGCAGCGCAAGCGGTCGGGTGAGACTCGCGTGAAGCCGTCCTCCGAGGGCATCGCCGTCCCGTTCCAGGCGAAGGCGCCGGTCGCGGGGACGCCGAAGACGGCGGACGCCGACGCGCAGTGGACGTTCCTGAGCAACCACACCCATGTCCTCGTCTGCCTGGCCGCCGATGCGGAGCAGACGCTCCGCGATGTCGCCATGAAAGTGGGCATCACGGAGCGCGCGGTGCAGCGCATTGTTTCGGAGCTCGAGGCGGCGGGTGCGCTGACGCGCGAACGCGATGGCCGGCGCAACCGCTATCGCCTCGACACGAGCCTGCCGCTGCGGCATCCGCTGGAGCGACACCGCAGCATCGGCGACCTGCTCGCCCTCGTCCTCGGTAAGGGCCGATGAACGGATGGCGGTAACGGATCCGAGCCAGCGCGCCGGGAGCGAAGCGCCGCGGACCGGTGTGTTGCGTTGGCCGGGTGCCGAAGTGGATTTGCGTTCCGCCCAGGTGCGGCGCGGCCGGCAGCTCCTGTCGCTCGATCGATCGTCGTACGAGGTGCTTTTGGCGCTGCTCCTTCGCGCCGGCGAGGTGCTCAGCAAGGATGACCTGCTCGATGCCGCCTGGCCTGGTCGGGTGGTGTCGGAAAACTCGCTGGCCAAGGCGATCAGCCGACTGCGTCGTGACTTGGGGGACGAGGCCGGCGCGCCCCTGCAGTCGGTGCACGGCTACGGCTACCGCTGGGCCGGCGAGGTCCACTGGGTGGATGCCGAGGCGCCGCCGCCGCCGTCGGCGAGCGAGAACGACTGGATCGGCGTCATGGTGCCGAAGCGGCCGGGATGGACCTTCCGTCGTCTGCTCGGCCGCGGGCCGTACAGCGTTGTGCTGATGGCCGATTCCGACGCCGGGGAAGCGCCGAGGGCGGTCAAGCTCGGACTCGGCGAGGAAGGGCTGCGCCACGTGCGTCGCGAAGTGGCGCTCCATCGCTACCTTGCCGCGATCAACCATGCGGTGCCCGGCCTCGCGCCTGCGCTCGGTTGGCAGTTGGATGAGCCGCCGGTCTTCGTCGAATACCCGTTCTTCGAAGACGGCGACCTCGCGCAATGGATGGCCGCGAGGGCGGTCGGTGGTGGCGTCTCGCTGGAGCATCGTTTGGCCTTGGTGGCCCAGATCGCCGTGACGCTCGGCGAACTGCATGCCGCGGGTGTCGTCCATCAGGACCTGAAGCCCGGCAACGTCTTCCTGCGGCCGGACTCCACGCTGCCCGAGGGGTGGCGCATCGCGCTTGCCGATCTGGGGGGCGGCCATGCATCGCCGTTGCCTCAGCAGGCGGAGGTGCTGTTCGATGCGGACGTGCGCGCCGAGGCCCGACCCGCGTCTGCGCTGCGCGCCGATGCCGGGATCTATTGCGCGCCCGAAGTGCTGGCCGGTGGCCTGCCCACGCAGCGCAGCGATCTCTACGCGCTGGGCGTGCTTCTGTACCAGATGATCGTCGGCGACCTGAGGCGTCCGCTGGCGCCGGGATGGGAGTCGGATGTCGACGACCCGCTGCTGCGCGATGACATCCGTGCTTTGGCGGCGCTGCGGATTGAGGAGCGCACGCTGGTGGCACAGCTGCTGGCCTTGCAGCTGCGGCAGTTGCCCGAGCGACGCCTCGCTGCCGCTGCGCAGCAGGAGGCCGCAGCCCGGGAGCATCGGGGCGAGAAGCAGTTGCAGCGGCAGCGTATTCGGTTTCGGCTGCTGGCCGCCGCCAGCGGCGCCTTGTGCGTGGGCCTTGCCGTGGCGAGCTGGGCCGGCTGGCTGGCCTGGGAGGCGCGACGCGACGAATCACTCCGGCGCAGCGAAGCGCAGGCGGTGCTCGATTTCCTCACCGACGACGTACTGACTCGCGCCGACCCCTACCGGGGCGGCGACGTGGGAATCAGCCTGCGGGGCTCCTTGGACGCCGCGGCCGCACGCATCGACGACCGCTTGGGCGAGCGCCCGCTCGTGGCCGCCGCCGTGCATGCCTCGGTGGCGGGCGCCTACGAGGCTTGGGGCGAATACGCGAAGGCGGCGCGCCACCAGCGCTTGGCGATCGAGCGCACCGAGGCCGGCAGTCCGGGGGCCGACTCGCTGGCCGCCCAGCAGCGCCGGCTCTGCCAGTTCGAGCGGCTCGCCGGTGATCTCGAAGCGGCGCAGGCGGCCTGCGATGCCGCGGCCGAACAGGATCGACGCCGGCTGGGGGCCGTGTCCGATGCCAGCCTCGTCGAAGGGGCGAAACTGCTCTACGAGCGTGGACGCTGCAGCGCGGTGGTCGGTCCACTGGGGGCGTTGGTGCTCGATGACGATCGGCGACGCCGGCTCCCCGCCGGCGTGGAGGCCGACGCGCGCTGGTTCATCGGCCTGTGCCAGAGCCGGATCGGGGAGGAGGTTGCGGCGGCAGAGACCTTCCGCACGCTGGTGGCCCTGCGCGAGGCCGAATCGGGCCCCGACGACCCGCAAACCGCCTGGGCGCTGTCGGATTACGCGGAAGCGCTCGCGCGTGCCGGCCGGTTCGCCGAGGCGGGAGCTGTCCTCGAACGGCTGGACCAGCGGTTCGTTGAACGGCTCGGCCCCGACCACCCCGATGTGCTGGCCGTGGAGTATCGGCGGGGCCTGATCGCTGCCGGGCAGGGGCGGGATGACGAGGCGACGGGGGCGTTCCGCCGCGCGCACGAAGGGTGGAACCGGAGGCTGGGCGAGCATCACCTGTTGACGGTTCTGGCTGGCTCGGAGCTGGCCCGAAGTCTGGCTCGGCAGGGGGACCGCCAGCAGGCGACGGCCTTGCTCGCCCGTCTGCGGCTCGCCGGCCAGCAGTCGCTGGCCGGTCGGGATGCCCGGGTCATCGACATCCAGCAGCTCTGGGTGGAAACCTTGCTCGATCTGGGGCGGACGGACGACGCCGCGCGGACGCTGGCCGACTTCCTCGCCGTGGCTGTCGAGGCGTTGCCAGAGCAGCATCCGCGCTTGGCCGTGGCACGCTGTTACGAGAGTCAGATCGCCACCCAGCGCGGCCGGCTCGACGAGGCGGGAACGGCGCTCAGCGCGTGCCGGCTTGGGCTGGCCCGGCTTCCATCGGATGACTATCGACGGCGGACCTTGGCCGAAGCGGAGCAGGCGGCGGACTCGGTAGGCCGCTGATCAGTGCGCGAATCGCTTTTAAGCCATTGATCTAAAAGACTTTCATAACTCTTCAGAAATGCTCACGCTTGGGGAAAGCGTGGTCTGCCGGCGATTGGGCAAGGTGCGGACACCCGAGGACGCAGGGCGCGGATTCGAAGGGTGGCGACACCCGCAGGGCAGGGAGCCAGCAGGGAGGCCGATCCCGCCATCCGTCCGAGGGCGATTCCGCAGGACGCCGGAGTCAGGAGTTCCAGGGGTTCAGATGACCACGAAGGCGCCGGTTCGGAACCGGCGCCTTCGGCTTTTCTGGGCAGGCCCCAGGGGAGGGGCGTGGATGGCCGGCCTCAAGGTTGGAGGGTCGGGTGGTAGGCCGGGGGGCGCCGGGCGCCGGCCAGCGTGGCTTCGACCGCGGCTCCGAGTGACAACAGCGCGGAATCGCCGTCGCGGGAGCCCAGCAGGCTGAGGCCAACCGGCAGGCCGTGGATCTCGCCCATCGGCACGGTCAGGCTGGGCGTGCCGGCCACGGCGGCGGCCCCATACCCCGCACTGGTGAAGTGGTCGCCGAGCACCGGATCGATCGGCCAGGCCGGGCCGGTCGTCGGCGCGATCACCGCATCGAACCCCCCGTCGCGAAGCACCTTCAGCACGCCGTCCTCGCCCGCCAGCCGCCTCGCCTGCGCGCGTGCCTCCCGATACGCGGCGTCGGTCAAGGGCCCTTTCGCCTGCGCCTGGTCGAACAGTTCCTGTGCGAACCAGGGCATCGCCCGGTCGGCGTTCGCGGTGTTCCACGCGATCAGCGCCTCGAGGTCGGCGATCGGCGCCGGACCGTCGGCCAGGTAGCGGTTCAGGCCGTCTTTGAACTCGTAGAGCAGCACCGTGAGTTCGGCCTCGCCCCATTGGCCCCAGGTCGGGATTTCCGCGTCGACCACCTCGGCACCGGCCGCCCGAAGGCGGGATACGGCCGCCTCGGTCGCCGCGTCGAGGCCGGCATGGCGGCCCATGGCCTGGCGCAGCAGGCCGAAGCGCTTGCCGGCCAGCGGAGCGGCAGTGGCCACGGCCGCGTCGTCGGTCGGCTCCGCCGCCTCGGGCGCAGCGATCGGCTCGAGACCCGACATCGCTGCCATCAGGGCGGCCGCGTCCGCGATCGAGCGCGCCATGGGCCCGGCGGTGTCCTGCGAGGCCGAGATCGGCACGATGCCGTCGGGGGAGATCACGCCGACTGTCGGCTTGAAGCCCACCAGTCCGTTCACGGCGGAGGGGCAGAGGATGCTGCCGTCGGTCTCGGTGCCCACGCCGACCGTGGCGAGGCTGGCGGCGATGGCGGCCCCGGTGCCCGAGCTCGAACCGCAGGCGTTGCGGTCCAGCACGTAGGGGTTGCGGGTCTGGCCGCCGGCGCTGCTCCAGCCGGAGATCGAGTTCGTGGAGCGGAAGTTCGCCCATTCGCTCAGGTTCGTCTTGCCGAGGATGACCGCGCCCGCTTTCCGCAGCGAGGCGACCAGCGCGGCGTCGTCGGCGGGCACGTGGTTGGCGAGGGCCAGCGACCCGGCGGTGGTCGGCAGGCCGGCCACGTCGATGTTGTCCTTCACCAGCACCGGGATGCCGTGCAGCGGCCCGCGGCGTTGGCCCGCCGCGCGCTCGGCGTCGAGCGCTTCGGCGTCGGCGCGGGCCGCGGGATTCAGCGCGATGACGGCGTTGAGCGTCGGGCCGGAATCGTCGATGGCGGCGATGCGCGCGAGGTAAGCGTCGACCAGATCGGCGCTGGTGAACCGGCCCGCCACCATGCCGGCCTGCGCGTCGGCGACCGACAGTTCGACGACATCGACCTTCGGTGTCGCGGCGACCATGGCCGTGGCGCTGGCATCACGAGCGGCCGGCGCGTTTGATCCCTCCCCATCGGTGCGGTTGGCGCAGCCCGAAACACCGGCAGCGGTGACGAGGATGCTCGCGATCAGGGCGGGCAGGAGGCGCGGACGGTGTGGCATGGCGGGCTCCAATCACGGAAGCCTCGATCCTAATCGCGGCGGCACCTGCCGTGCCGTGAAGCGCTCAGCCGCGCAGCAGGTCGAAGGCGAGCTTGCCGATCAGCGCGGTGACCACGGCGAGGAACACGTAGCGCACGAAGCGCTGGCCTTGGCGGATGGCAAGGTGGCTGCCGATCCAGCTGCCGAGCATGTTGCCGAGGATCAGCGGCACGGCCAGCACCCAGACCACGAAGCCGCCGATGGCGAGCACCGTCCACGAGCTCACGTCGGCCGCGACATTGGCGGCTTTCGACACGCCCGAGGACTTCAGGAAATCGAGGCCCAACGCGCTGACGAAGGCGAAGACCATGATGGTGCCGGTGCCCGGACCGATCAGGCCGTTGTAGAACCCGCAGGCCGCGCCCACGCCGGTGGCGATGAGGGCTTCCTTCTCGAGCGGGAAGCGCCGCGATTCGACAAGGCCGAAGTCCTTGCGGAACGCGGTGTAGACGGCAAGCACGGCGCAGATCGCCAGCACCGTCCACTTCAGCAGCTCGGGGTCGAGCCGCTTGGCGAACTGCACGCCGATGGCCGAAGCCACGAGCGCGCCGACGCAGGCGGGCACGACGATCTTGCGCTCGACCGGGATCCGCGACAGGTAATTCCACGCGGCGACGCTGGTGCCGAGCATCGAGCTCGTGCGCTGCGTGCCGATCAGCTGGAGGATCGACAGGCCGGGATGCAGGTTGAGCATCGCCGGCGTCAGGATCAGCCCGCCGCCGCCGACGATGCTGTCGAGCAGGCCGGCGGCGAGGCCGGCCAGTGCGGTCAGCGCCAGCAGTTCGGGCGTGAGCTCGGCGAGCATGGAAGACAGGCGCCGGAAGGCCGGCGCCCGTGTTGGATCAGGCCGCGCGGCCGGCGCGCTTGCGCTCGTTTTCCGTCAGCAGCTTCTTGCGCAGGCGGATTTCCTTCGGCGTGATCTCGACCAGTTCGTCGTCATCGATGAAGTCCAGCGCCTGCTCGAGGGTGAACTTGATCGCCGGCGTCAGCTGGATGGCGTCGTCCTTGCCCGAGGCGCGCATGTTGGTCAGCGGCTTGGTGCGGATGGCGTTCACCGTCAGGTCGTTGTCCTTCGAGTGGATGCCCACGAGCTGGCCTTCGTACACCTGGTCGCCTTCGGCGGCGAACAACTTGCCGCGCTCCTGCAGCGGGCCGAGCGAGTAGGCCGGCGTGGCGCCCGGCGCATTGGCGATCATCACGCCATTCTGGCGCTTGGCGATCTGGCCGGCTTCCTTCGGACCGTAGTGGTCGAAGACGTGGAACAGCAGGCCCGAGCCCTGGGTGAGGGTGCGGAATTCGTTCTGGAAACCGATCAGGCCGCGCGCCGGGATCATGTAGTCGAGACGCACGCGGCCCTTGCCGTCCGGCTCCATGTTGGTGAGCTGGGCCTTGCGGGTGCCGAGCTTTTCCATCACGCCGCCCTGGTGCTGCTCTTCGACGTCCACCACGAGCTGCTCGATCGGCTCCATCAGCTGGCCGTCGATCTCCTTGATGATCACTTCGGGGCGCGACACGGCCAGCTCGAAGCCTTCGCGGCGCATGTTTTCGATCAGCACCGACAGGTGCAGCTCACCGCGACCGGACACGAGGAACTTGTCGGCGTCTTCGAGCTGCTCGACCTTCAGCGCCACGTTGTGCACGGCTTCGCGCTCGAGGCGGTCCTTGATCTGGCGGCTGGTCAGGAACTTGCCGCCCGAGAGGTCCTTGTTGCCGGCGAACGGCGAGTTGTTGACCTGGAAGGTCATCGAGATCGTCGGCTCGTCCACCGTCAGCGCCGGCAGCGCTTCCGGCATGTCGACCGCGCAAACGGTCTCGGAAATCGTCAGGTCCTGGATGCCCGAGATGGCGATGATGTCGCCGGCCGCCGCGGTGTCCTGCTCGATGCGCTCGAGGCCCATGAAGCCGAGCACCTGCATCACCTTGCCGTTGCGCTTCTTGCCGTCGCGGCCGATCACGGTCACCGGCATGTTCTTCTTCACGGTGCCGCGCTGGATGCGGCCGATGCCGATCACGCCGACGAAGTTGCTGTAATCGAGCTGGCTGATCAGCATCTGGAACGGGCCTTCCGACGAGACCGGCGGCGCCGAAACGTGCTTCATGATCGCTTCGTACAGCGGGGTCATGTCGCCGTCGCGCGCCGAGTCGTCGAGGCTGGCGTAGCCGTGCAGGGCCGAGGCGTAGACGATCGGGAAGTCGAGCTGCTCGTTGGTGGCGCCGAGCTTGTCGAACAGGTCGAACACCTGGTCGATCACCCAGTCCGGGCGCGCACCGGGGCGGTCGATCTTGTTGACCACCACGATCGGCTTGAAGCCCATCGCGAAGGCCTTCTGCGTCACGAAGCGGGTCTGCGGCATCGGGCCGTCCATCGCGTCGACCAGGATCAGCACCGAGTCGACCATCGACAGCACGCGCTCCACCTCGCCGCCGAAGTCGGCGTGGCCCGGGGTGTCGACGATGTTGATGCGGTTGCCCTGCCAGGTGATGGCGGTGTTCTTGGCCAGGATGGTGATGCCGCGTTCCTTTTCCTGGTCGTTGCTGTCCATCACGCGCTCGGCCAGCACGGTCCGCTCGCTCAGCGTGCCCGACTGCTTCAGCAGGCAGTCGACGAGGGTGGTCTTGCCGTGGTCGACGTGGGCGACGATGGCGATGTTGCGCAGGTTCTCGATGGACATGGTGGCGGCGGCGTCCACGGGGGACGCTGGGGCTCGGTCGGAAAGGAAGCCGGGGAGTATACCGGCCCGTGTTGACGGGACGTTAACGGCGCCCTGCCGGGGCGAGGGGGGAGCCGGGGTACACTGCGCGCCCTTTTCGAGCCCCTGCTGGAGCCCGCCATGAGCACCGTCACCGCCACCTTCCACACTGCCCGCGGCGCCATCCAGGTCGCTCTTCACGCTGATCAGGCCCCGCTGACGGTCGCCAATTTCGTGAACCTGGCCCGCCGCAAGTTCTACGACGGCCTGAACTTCCACCGCGTCATCGCCGATTTCATGGTCCAGGGCGGCTGCCCCGAGGGCTCGGGCCGCGGCAACCCCGGCTACCGCTTCGAGGACGAGGTCGGCACCGGCCTGTCGCACGAGCGCGGCGTCCTCTCGATGGCCAACGCGGGCCCGAAGACCAACGGCAGCCAGTTCTTCATCACCCACGTGCCCTGCCCGTGGCTGGACGGCAAGCACACTGTTTTCGGCAAGGTGCTCTCGGGCATGGACGTCGTGGACAGCATCAAGACCGGCGACCTGATCGAGAAGGTCACGGTGGAGGGCGATGTCGATGCCGTGCTGGCCGCCAAGGCCGAGCGCGTGGCCGAGTGGAACAAGGTGATGGACGAAGCCGCCCGCTGAGCCGCGGCCGTGCCATCCACGACGCCGCCTTCGGGCGGCGTCGTGCTTTCCGGCGTCTGGGAGCGGAGGGCCCGGTGTTACACTTTCGGGCTCACCGCCAACGCCGCCGAGGGGAGTCCGATGCCGCAGCTCAGCCGTCGAATGGGTCACGCCAAGCCCAGTGCCATCATGGCCGTGGCGGAGAAGGCGAAAGCCCTCAAGGCCCAAGGCCGCGACATCATCAGCTTCTCGATCGGCGTGCCGAATTTCCTGCCGGGCGAGCATGTCTACGCCGCCGCCCGCGAGGCGCTGGCCAAGGACAGCGGCCAGTACGGCAGCAACCGCGGCGCCGACGCCCTGCTTGACGCCTTCATCGCCCACATGGGCCGTCTCGGCCTGACCGGCTACGAGCGCAAGCACTGCGCCACCGGCGTGGGCGCCAAGCACCTGCTGTACAACCTGGCCGAAGCCCTGCTCGACCCGGGCGATACCATCGCCTTCGCCACGCCGTACTGGACGACCTACGTCGACATCGCCGACATCGTCGGCGCGAAGACGCTGCTGCTTCCGGCGCCGGCCTCGCAGGACTACAAGATCACCCCGGCCCAGCTCGACGCCGCGCTGGCGCAGAAGCCGAAGGTCTACCTGTTCAACAACCCGTCCAACCCGACGGGCATGGTGTATTCGAAGGACGAGATCGCCTCGCTGGCCGACGTGTTCGCGAAGCATCCGGACACCTGGATCATCAGCGACGACATCTACAACACGCTGGTGTTCGACGGCCTCGGCTACCACAACCTCGTCAACTTCCGCCCGGAGCTGCGTGATCGCACCGTCTTCGTCGACTCGCTCTCGAAGACCTACGGCATGCCGGGTTGGCGCGTCGGCCTGATGGCCGGCCCCGAGTTGATCGCACAGGCCGTCACCACGCTCAACTCGAACCACATCACCAACCTGCCGGAGATCGTCGTGGCGGCTGCCGTGGCCGCGCTGGCTGGCCCGCAGGACGTGCCGCAGCAGAAGTGCAAGGAGTTCGAAGCGAAGCGCGACATCGTGCTGGCCGCGATGGCTGCCATCCCGGGCGTGAAGTGCCCGCGCCCGCAAGGCGCGTTCTACGTCTTCCCCGACATCAGCTGCGCTTTCGGCAAGTCGCATGGCGGCAAGGTGATCGCCAACGACGTCGATTTCTGCAACGCGCTGCTCGAGATCGAAGGCGTCGCCTGCGTGCCGGGCTCGGCCTTCGGCGAGCCCAGCGCCCTGCGCATCAGCTACACCTGCCCCGACGCCCCGCTGAAGGAAGGCCTGCGCCGCATCCAGGCCTTCTTCGCCGCCTTGGTGTAGGTCCCTCTACACGAGCCCGGCCATCCATGGCCGGACTGTCCAAAAACGCCGAATCCCCACAAGGAGCCCGCCCCATGAAGACCCCCGTCCGCGTTGCCGTCACCGGAGCCGCCGGCCAGATCGGTTACTCGCTGCTGTTCCGCATCGCCTCGGGCGAGATGCTCGGCAAGGACCAGCCGGTCATCCTGCAGCTGCTCGAGCTGCCGATGGACAAGGCCCAGGCCGCGCTGAAGGGCGTGATCATGGAGCTCGAGGACTGCGCGTTCCCGCTGCTCGCCGGCGTGATCGGCACGGCCGACCCGATGGTCGCCTTCAAGGATGCCGACGTCGCCCTGCTGGTCGGCGCGATGCCGCGCGGCCCGGGCATGGAGCGCAAGGACCTGCTGCTCAAGAACGCCGAGATCTTCACCGTCCAGGGCAAGGCGCTCGACGCCGTGGCCTCGCGCGACGTCAAGGTGCTCGTGGTCGGCAACCCGGCCAACACCAACGCCTACATCGCCATGAAGTCGGCGCCCTCGCTGCCGGCGAAGAACTTCACCGCGATGCTGCGCCTCGACCACAACCGCGCGCTCTCGCAGCTGTCGGCCAAGGCCGGCGTCGCCGTCGGCGACATCGAGAAGCTGATCGTGTGGGGCAACCACAGCCCGACCATGTACCCGGACTACCGCTTCGCCACCGTCGGCGGCGCCTCGCTGAAGGACAAGATCGGCGACGAGAACTGGAACCGCACCGACTTCATCCCGAAGGTCGGCAAGCGCGGCGCGGCGATCATCGAAGCGCGTGGCCTCTCCTCGGCCGCCTCGGCCGCGAACGCCGCCATCGACCACATCCGTGACTGGGTGCTGGGCACGAACGGCCAGTGGACGACGATGGGCATCCCGTCGGACGGCAGCTACGGCATCCCGAAGGACGTCATGTACGGCTTCCCGGTGACCTGCACGAACGGCCAGTACGAGATCGTCCAGGGCTTGGCCATCGACGACTTCTCGCGCGAGATGATGAACAAGACGCTGGCCGAGCTCGAGGAAGAGCGCAGCGGCGTGGCCCACCTCCTCGGCTGATCGCCGGGAACAACGGAAAGGCGGCTTCGGCCGCCTTTCTCGTCATTGCACCAAGGAATCACGATGAGCATGAATTCCCCCGGCGCGCGCTTCCGCGCCGCCCTCGCCGCCGAATCGCCGCTGCAGGTGATCGGCGCCATCAACGCCAACCATGCCCTGCTCGCCAAGCGCGCCGGCTACAAGGCGATCTACCTGAGCGGCGGCGGCGTGGCCGCCGGTTCGCTCGGCCTGCCGGACCTCGGCATCAGCGGCCTCGAGGACGTGCTGATCGACACCCGCCGCATCACGGATGTGTGCGACCTGCCGCTGCTGGTCGACATCGACACCGGCTTCGGTCCCAGCGCGTTCAACATCGAGCGCACGGTCAAGGCGTTGATCAAGGCCGGCGCCGCCGCCTGCCACATCGAGGACCAGGTCGGCGCCAAGCGCTGCGGGCATCGGCCCGGCAAGGAAGTGGTGACAACCGAGGAAATGGTCGATCGCGTCAAGGCGGCTGCCGATGCCAAGACCGACAAGGACTTCTTCCTGATCGCGCGCACGGATGCCATCCAGGTGCACGGCGTGGACGCGGCGATCGAGCGCGCCGTGCGCTGCGTGGAAGCGGGCGCCGACGGCATCTTCGCGGAAGCGTCCTACGACCTCGAGACGTACCAGCGCTTCGTCGATGCCGTGAAGGTGCCGGTGCTGGCCAACATCACCGAATTCGGCAAGACCCCGCTGTTCACGCGCGAGGAGCTGGCCTCGGTCGGCGTCGCGATCCAGCTCTACCCGCTGTCCGCGTTCCGCGCCATGAACAAGGCCGCCGAGGCCGTGTATACCGCGATCCGCCGCGACGGCCACCAGAAGGCCGTGCTCGATTCAATGCAGACCCGCGAGGAGCTGTACGAGCGCATTGGTTACCACGCGTTCGAGGGCAAGCTGGACGCCTTGTTTGCGAGCAAGCAGGGCTAGCCGTGCGTCGTCGCCGCTGGACGGCACCTCAGCAGGCGGGTGGGGCGGGCGGGCCGAGAGGCTCCAGCAAGGTGACGGTGCCTTGGCGGTAGTTCCAGACGCTGCGGTAGTGGCGCAACAGGTTGTAGCCGAGGCGCATGGCGTTGATGGCCGAATCGCGGACGATCGGCGTTCCGGCGGTGATGGGGATGCCTCGTGCTCGCAGGCCTCGGATGGCCTTGCCGCAGGCATCGGGTTGCAGCGCCCCGGCGGCCTCAAGCGCGTTGGCGGCCTCGGCCGTCAACGCGAGGTCGCCCAGCGTGCCGTTGTCCAGCAGGGCATTGAATCGAATGCCCATGATCTCGACTTCGGTAAACGGCAAGTGGTGCTGCGAGCCCTCGCCTCGATGGAAGGGCAGGACCACCACGACGTCCTCAGGGTCAACGTGTGCGATGTGCGGCTCCCCGTTTTCGCCCAGACGGTGAAGTGACAGCCGCCGCTGCTGGTAGTCGAGCGTGATCTCATGCTCGACCAGCAGGGGGAGCCCGATGAAGCCGAGGATGTCGGGCCGGAGCCCGCCGTTCGCCATGTCGGCCACGTAGCCGAAATCGGAGCTCCTCACGAAGGCTTGCGCAGGCAATTCGCGCCCCGCGACGGCGATCGGTCCCACCCCGGCGTGCCGGAGCACGTCCTGCCGTCGCCCGGCCGCCCCCTGGGCCGAGCCCGACTGGCCGGAGGCCACCGGCTCACCGGGAGGCAACGCGATGCCGGCATGGTTGAGGAAGACGCCGTCGGGCGTGCCGGTGTCGAGGATGAAGCCCCCCGGCTGGCCGGCGACCGTGCCCTCGATGAAGGCATAGCCACGCACCACGTCGAAAGCGATGTGCGCCACGTCGGCGTCGCCGATCAAGGCATCGCCAAGGCTGGGTCCAGGGCTGTCGATCGATGCGCAGCCGAAACCCGCGGGGAGCAGCAGGGCCGCGATGAGCCAGGCGCGGCTCATGCCTCTCATCCACCCGCAACCGTCAACTCGCGCACCGTCTGCTCACGCGTTGCGCCGGTCTCCAGGATGGTCTTTTCGATCCGGCCGAAATCGATGGCCTTCAGGTCGAGCTTGCGCACCTGGCGGTCCCACATCGAGTGGAAATAGAACACGCGGTTGCGCAGGTCGGCCGCGGCGGTGATCTGCGTGGCGCTCACGATGTCCTCGGCGCGCTGTTCGGGCGCGCCCGTGCTGCCGACGGTGAGGTTGAAGCTGTCGAGGATGCGGAAAGCTTCGAACACGGCCTCCGGGCCGTCCTTGAGCGGGCGCGCCGAGGCGGTCAGGGCGACAGCGCGGACGAAGCGCGCCGGCGGCGTGAAATCGCCGGGCAGGCCGCGCAACCCGGTGCCCGCGCCGAGCGGCGAGAAGGTGCGCCCGTCGATGGTGATCGGCTTCTCGGCGGCCGGCGACAGGCCGATATGGTTGCGCAGGTTCGTCAGGTGCCAGTCGTAGGTGGGCGAATTGGTCACCACGCCGAGCAGGGCGTCGTGCACCTTGACTTCGCCGCCCTCGATGATCTCGATGATGATCGCCGCGCCGCTGGCATCGGCCACCTTCCAGTGGAACGGCAGCGGGGCGCCGCCGTAGCGCGGGTCCTCGACATTGACTACGGTGACGTCGCGCAGGTGCTCGCGCACTTCCGCCACCGTCGAGAACGACGAAAGCATCCACTGCATGTAGTCGCCGACGCTCAGCGACTGGCGGCGACGCGCCGGTTCGAACGGCGCGAAGCGGGCGAAATCCGGGAAGTAGTACATGCCCACGTAGAGCCCGGCCTCGTTGAGGCCATCGGGGCCGTAAGGCTCGCCATAGGCCATCAGCGACACGAAGCCGTGCCGGCCCGTCCAGGCGTGGCCGTTCTCGCCTTCCGGGGTGCGCCCGTTGAACTGGTGGCCGCGCGGGAACAGCACGAGGCGGTCGTGGCCGGCGTCGCTCAGGGCCCATTCCACGGTGCGCGCGGTCACGACGCTGCCATCCCCGGCACTCAGCGAGATGCCGGTGCAGGCGAGCGCCACGGTGGACAGCGCCGAAGCGGCGACGAGGCAGGCGGCGGCGAGGGCTTGGCGGGCGCGGCGGGGCATGGGGTGTCCGTTCGGGTTGGGACGGGAGGGATGCGGGGGAGTATCGCAGGCGTCGGAGGGGGGTACGAGCGCCGCGTGCTGGCGATACCATGCGCGCTTCGACTCCCTGCTGGAACCGACCCGATGAGTGACGCCGCGCCCACCCTCCCCAAGGCCAAGAAATCCGTCGCCCTGTCGGGCACCGCCGCCGGCAACACCGCGCTGTGCACCGTCGGCCGCAGCGGCAACGACCTGCATTACCGTGGCTACGACATCCACGATCTCGCCACCCAGT
>Ga0209278_1001373_pt1 | contig 15017 bp, 7 predicted proteins | sample JI81BgreenDNA_FD_187504 | JGI IMG/M metagenome (GOLD analysis project Ga0209278, IMG submission 187504) | Wastewater effluent complex algal communities from Wisconsin, to seasonally profile nutrient transformation and Carbon sequestration -... | ecosystem: Engineered > WWTP > Effluent > Algae... | reverse complement strand
TTATCTCCCTCTGTGTTCTCTGCGTTCTCTGTGGTTAAATCCTTCCGATCCAACCGGAAACGATATGAATCATAGTTTTGTATGAAAACTCAAGTCCTCACTACGAACCTACAACGTTTATGTTACCAAACTTGATATCATCTGCGGTGAAAATACCTCAAATCACAAAACAAGGCGAGCGGGTTGGCTCGCCTTGTTTTTTATCATAAAAAATGCACTTTGTCAACAGCAAAGAGCTACTTTTTTTTCCGTTTAGCCTTATCTAACCGCCTGCGATCGCGCCACTCAACAGAAGTCAAATAAGCCACCCCGCCAGTCACTGTCACTAGCAGTACAAAGGCCACTAAAACGAGAAAATTAGCAATCGAAAATTCCACAACCCCTCTTCCTCTGATTTTACATTTTCTACTTTCGATTTTAGATGAAAAATGTTAACAATTAACAGTTGAATTTAGACGGCTAACTGTTAACTGTTAACACTCCCTTCAAACTGCTGGCAACTCTGACAAAATGGTAAACCTAACATGATTAATTGCCAGACTTCCCACGGAAACCTCCTCCTTATTTAAAGGAAGACCGCCGCTAGTGAGACTTTGAAACCGAATTCCCTTGCCAATTTCTACGTGATACCAAGCCAAACCCATAAAAAATCGCAACGGATAAGGGCCTCTGTCTTGAATATCATCAGGATTAGATTCCATCGGCACCCAGCCAAAACCTGGAATGTAAAATTCCAGCCAAACGTGATTGAAATCCGGTTCCAGCGACACACCTTTTCTGTCACCAAAAGCGGGGCACTTGTAGCGGCCGATCGTGCGGCAAGCAATCCCGTTTAACCTAGCCAAAGCTAACAAAAGTCCCACATATTCGCCACAGGAACCGATACCACGCCGCAGCACAATATCGGGAGTGTCAATGTGAGGCCTAATTCCGTAAGAAAGTTGATCGTAAACAAAATTACGAATGCTCAGCAATTGCCTGAGAATGTTAGTTTCCGAGCCAATGGCAGCCACAGCAGCCGATCGCACAATTTCCGTATCCATCGCCAAATTGTCATTATCCACCAAATACTTAGCTGCAAACTCCGGCGACAGCTTCGGAATCTTTTCCACATCCCTCGGTGACAACTGATACTTAATCGATCGAACTTCTAACAAAGCCTTCCAGCCAAAAATTCGGCGTTCCCCAGGGTGCAGCCGATCGAACTTAAACACCGCCACCCGTTCCCCTTCCTGAATTTCCTCAGTAAAAGGCATTCCAATCGGCGTAATTTTCCTAACCTTTTGCCGGTGAGTTTGCGAAGGCAAAGCAATCCGCCACTCCAAATTTTCGATGTCTACCTCATCGAGAGGAGACAGTTCCTCCACATAAGACATTTCCATCAAAAAACCGTTTGACAAAGCGTAGCGATCGGCTTCATTGTAGTGAAAAGACAAAGGCTGAATAAAAGTGCGATCGCGCTTCGTCAACTGAAAAGGATCTTCCGAATTCGGGTCATCCCGGATGTAAAGTTCATCCCCGGCATAAGCCACGTACAGAACCTCCTCCCCCGTTTCCGAATCCTTGTGAAAAGCCAAACCCGAAGGCGACTCAAAGGGAGTCAAAACACTAAATTTAATCTCCCCAGTTCCCCGTTCCAAACAGTAAACAGTTTGCTCAGTCTTGTCGCAAACCCAAATTTCCTCATCCCGGACTGTGATATTTTCTACCCCAATACCGGGGGCGTAAAACCGAGTAATTTCCCGACCAGTTTTCAGGTCAAAAACCAGAATATAGCCCAATCTCTGGCAAGTCACATAAAGCGTAGATTTCCACACAGCAATCCCGTCAGCAGGATAAGAAAGCGAAACAAAATGTTCCGGTTTGAGTTCAGCGATCGCCCCGTCCAGAATTGCGCCCCGACAGCAACAAATATCCTCATCCCGCGCAAACCAGAGAGTATCTTCCGAAATAGCCAGCCCCGTTGCGCCGGCAAACTTAGCCGTTTGATAAGGATTCAAAACAGTAGTGTTGTCACTTTCTCGATCGATCTCCAATAGCAGCCCTTCGGCGCGATCGACAGCGAACAACCTATTTCCTAAAAAAGCAATGCCGTGCAGTGCCAAGACTCCGATGGGTCTGACCATCCGCAGCCCCGAAGGCTGTTTGTCCGAGAGAACAGGTGAATCGAGATTCATGCTAAATTTCTTGCCGGTATTGTACACAAAAACTGATTTGTAACTTGTAGCCGATCGCTTGAGGTTCACCAGCAAAATTGCCGAGTTTCCTGATATCCAGGACTGACGCATCAACCAGGTGTTTTTACCAAAAGACGCGTTGTAGCCTCTTGCTAGAGTTAAAACACCCCGAATATTAGGGTTTAACAAGCTCAACCCAACCTGCTGCTGTGAATGGAAGTAAGTATAACTACTAAGCTACCACTGACAAACGCGACAGAGAATTCTATGTTGAACAGAGCGACCCAAATAATCGTATCTGCCTGAAGATATAAATTAAGTACAACAGATTACTATATCGGTCAAAACCTTGGATAGAATAAAACCGTGCGATAAAGTTCCTAGGTTCATCAGAAGGCAGGTTCGTCATGGCTTTGAAGTCTGCTCTAAATATCAGTGCTCTTTCCTTAATTCTGTCTTTAAAGGCACTGGCCGCCGGTAGTTTTTTAATACCAGCAGAGGCTCTCAACAGCCCCGCAAACATTGTCCAGCGCGCATCACCACCGCAGCTACCCCTCAACTGGCAAACAGTTCAACCCGCCCAAGCAAGCGGAAGTAGACCCAACAGCGAGCAATTGGGATCCGCCTGGAATAGCTTTCAACCGCCACAGGACGGAGTACCCGGAAGGCGGGAAGGGGGAGGAACCCGTGGCTTAGAATGCCCCACGGCCACCACTGCCTTAACTGCCTTGATTCCCCAATCAACTATGGGGCAAACCATATCAGCAAAGCCAACATTTTTCTACTACCTTCCCGTAGCCCTAGACAAAACAGTTCAGTTTGAGTTAGCAGACGAAAGGGACAAAACACTATACAAAAAAAGTTTTCGCATGGTAACTAGCCGTGCAGGTGTAGTTAGCGTCAGCCTCGACTCCGACGACAACTCGCCAACCTTGGAAGTTGGCAAAAACTATCAATGGTACTTTACTATCAAATGCAACCCAAAAAATACAAAAGATGATGTTCTCGTTTCCGGGTGGATCAACCGCACCGCAGTCGCCCCAACCGTGAAAACAGAGTTGGATCGATCGTCCGATCTCACCAAGCTCAGCATCTTCGCCCAACAAAATCTCTGGTACGAGTACCTGGCAACTCTAGCTCAATTGCGTATCCAGTCTCCCAGCGATGCCAGTTTAGCGATCAAATGGTCAGCAGTTTTGAATTCAGTCGAACTCGGCAAAATAGCCCAAGAACCCTTAGTCGCAAGTGAGTTAACACCTATCACAAGAAAATAATTCGATACCAGCTTCACGCAAAGAATGCAGCGGTAGGCCCGTACCCCAAACCCTGATACCCATAAGTCAGTCGATTTGAGATTTGAGATTTGAGATTTTAGATTTACTTGCTGCATTGAATCTGGGAGCAGGAACAGGAGTCTAAAATTTTAGGATCTACACTGATGAACATTCGGGGCACGGTATCCGTTTTTGGGCGAGTCATTGCCAAATCTAAAATCTAAAATCTAAAATCTAAAATAGTATGAGGGGTGCAGCAAGTACGAAAAGCTCGGTTTCGATCGCGGTATTTGGCAGCGCCCCAAATGATTTTTGCCTGTTGCGGGTTGTTTGGTCGATCGTCCTAAATAAATTAAAATTTTTGTAACGATCGGCAGTTCGGACTTTTGGCATCTGGAAAGGCGGGCGGTGGAAATTTTGATGGTCAAATTTCGCCTAATACTAAATGATAAACTGGCATAGTCAAGCAGCCGACAAACTTATTTTAGAGAAATTATTAATTATGCGCCCGAATGCAAATATTGCACTATTTCGGTTGGGGATTTCACTTCTAACAGCGCTCCCGATGGCTTGCTTTTACGCCAATAAAGCTATATCCCAAACAAACGATATTTCTCAGTTGCCGATCGCCGCTGACAACTCAGCAGATACGGGCAATCAAGTATTAGCACTGCAAAAACTAGAAATCAAGCAGGATGAAACAGCAACAAACTTAAATCAGCTTCCCGATGCGATCGAGACCAACCCTGAACCAGAAACACCATCGAACCGGGCACAGAACAGCCAAGAAGCCTGTTCCACAAGCAGTTTGATAGATTGTGGTACGGGCTTCTTGCCCGAAGCAACAAATCTGGTTGACAACGATCGCCAATGTCAGAACCCGCTAGATTGTAATTTTTTAGCCCAGAACCCGCAGACGCCACCGGGAAACCTCCCGCCCGACTTAAACCGCGATCTAGTACCAAATCCGCTGTTACCGTCGCCGCCGACTCAGCCAGATCCCAATCGCGATCGATTTCTGCAACCGGCCCCGCAGCCTTCCCCAGAACCTCCCCAAGTACCGCCCACAGTAGCGCCGCCGTCTCCGTCGCCAGTTCCCCCAACGCTGCCGAATACACCAATTGATGTGCAGAAAATTCAAGTAGTTGGCAGCACAATTTTAAGCCAAGACGAAATTAATGCCTTAGTCAACCCCTTAGAAGGCCGTTCTACCACCCTAGAACAGCTCAAACAAATCGCCGACAAAATTACCGAAATTTACCTCAATCGTGGCTACATCACTTCGAGAGCAGTCTTGCCGCCCCAAACTATCACCGCAGGGGTAGTCCAAATTCAAGTGATTGAAGGCAAGCTAGCCCGAATTGAGGTAGAAGGAACTAAAAGATTGAATCCAAGTTACATCCGCAGCCGGATTCGACTCGGTGCCGGAAGGCCTTTAAGCACAGCTTTATTAGAAGACCAACTCCGGCTGCTGCGAGTCGATCCTTTATTTGACAATGTAGAAGCCAGTCTGCGGGCCGGGGATAATGAAGCCGAGAGCATTCTGATCGTCCGAGTCTCGGAAGCTAATCCATTTCAACCTACTTTCAGCATTGACAATTACTCGCCTCCCAGTGTCGGTTCCGAAAGATTGGGAGTTAGTTTGCGGCACCGCAATATAACAGGAAATGGCGACGAACTGGCAGCAGCTTATTATCGATCGCTCGGCGATTCAGACGTGTTTGATTTTAGCTATCGCGTGCCGCTAAATGCGATGAACGGCACTTTGCAATTGAGGGCGGCACCGAATCGCAACAGTATCGTACAAGCACCTTTTAACCGTTTTGACATTTCGGGAAAATCGCATTTATTTGAAGTTAGTTACCGCCAGCCGCTGCGGAGAACGCCGATCGAAGAATTTGCCTTATCTGCTGGTTTTACTTATCAGACAGGCAGAACTTTTCTCGAAGGCGAACCGTTTCCTTTTGGCACCGGCCCGGACTCCAATGGTGTCAGCACTACGAGTGCAATTAAGCTGGGACAGGACTACATTCGGCGCGACCCGCAGGGTGCTTGGGCCGTGCGATCGCAATTTACAATCGGCACTAGCTTGTTTGATGCTACTCAAAACGAAGGTTCCGATCCCGACGGACAATTTTTGAGTTGGCTGGGTCAAGTGCAGCGAGTACAGCGATTGAATGACAAACATTTATTAATTTTGCAGGCAGACTTACAGTTGTCAGCTAATAGTTTGTTGCCTTCCCAGCAATTTGTAATTGGCGGCGGACAATCTTTGCGCGGCTATCGCCAAAACGTCCGTTCTGGTGATAACGGCTTCAGAGTTTCCATCGAAGATCGGATTACTTTACAACGCGATGCTTCGGGAAATCCCAAACTTCAATTGGCTCCTTTTTTGGATGCGGGTACCGTATGGAACGTTGCGAACAATCCTAATACATTAACCAATCAGACATTTTTAGCAGGTCTGGGTTTGGGGGTAATCTGGGAACCAATACAGCGGGTGAACCTGCGAGTAGATTACGCTTTTCCTTTGGTGAGAATTAGCGATAAAGGCGACAATCTGCAAGATAACGGCATTTACTTCAATATAATTTATACACCCTAAAGGGACTTACTGATATCTGGCATCATTGTCAGCAACAGGCAAGATGCCTGTTCCACAAAATATAAATTTTCTTGTGGAACAGGCATCTTGCCTGTTCATAAAACCCACATTCCGCAGATGTGGGTCAAAAGATAATAACATCGACGAGCCAACGCCCCGCCGCCGATTCAAGTTACATCCCTTAAAGTCTTTTCCTCACCGTTGACGCAGCCAATGACAGACAAAGATTATAAAAAATGATAGAGTTTCTCTTTAACATAAATATTTTTTTTTGACAACTAACGCCCAGCCAATCTTAATTTTAATCACCTCGGTAAAAAATGAGCCAACGCTAAGCAGATTTGCCTATCCAAAAAGAAACTATAGCTTTTGGCTTTTACGGATTCGCTAGAGAAAGGTTTAGTTGACCCCCCTCTCCCAATTCTTAACTCTCCCAAAAAACAATTATGCTGCCAGATAAATACCGAAAAGTGCATCGCTGTCTCCCTCTGGTGATAGGAGTTGTATTCGCTACCACCTACAGCATCCCCATCAGCGGCCAACCCAGAACTACCAGAGTGTCTCAGTCATCAACAACAGAAAACCTTAACCCATCAGGAATAAAACAACCAGTACAAGCATTTGCTGGACAACTCGCCGTGTTTTTAGGACATGAGGCGGATCTCACCAGTGCTGTCTTTAGCCCCGATGGCAGTAAAATTTTGACGGCGAGTGAGGATGAAACTGCCCGTCTATGGGATATTAATGGCAATCATTTAACGGTATTTCGAGGTCATGACAAAGAAGTCAGACGTGCTATCTTTAGCCCCGATAGCCAGCACATTCTGACCATTACTGAGTATGAAGCCATCCGCCTGTGGGATCTCAAAGGCAATCTCCTCAAAGAGTTCCGAGGGGTTGAGAATGGCGATAAAGTCATAAATGCCGTATTTAGTCCAAATAGCCGGCAAATTCTCACCATTAGTCGGTTTTCCGAGCGAGCCGGTTTTAGGGATAAATTTCATTTGTGGGATATCAACGGCAATCTCCTCGCTGAGTTCCAAGGTCATCAAAAGATAACAAGTGGCGGATTAGTCTCCTCAAAAGCTGTATTTAGCCCGGATGGTCGCCAAATCCTTTCTGTCGATTCCCATGGAATTGTTTACTTGTGGGATATCAACGGAAATCTTCTCAAAGAGTTTCAAGGGCATAAGGATAGTGTCATTAATGCAAAATTTAGTCCCGATGGTAGCCAAATCCTCACGGCTAGTGCAGATAAAACTGCCCGTCTGTGGGATACCCAAGGTAATGGGTTAGCCGTGTTTCAGGGGCATAAAGAGTCGGTTTACAGTGCAGAATTTAGTCCCGATGGTCGGCAAATCCTCACCGCTAGTAGCGATACAGCCAGGGTTTGGGATACTAAAGCCAATCTTTTAGCAGAATTCCAGGGACATAAAGTTTATCGCTGGGGTGTCCAAGGATTTAGCCCCGATGGCCGGCATATTCTAACCAGTAGTCGAGATGGAACTGCTCAAATTTGGGATACCAAAGGCAATCTCAAAGCAAAGTTGCGGGGACATGAGAGTGCAGTGAGTGCAGTATTTAGTCCAGACGGTAAGCAAATCCTCACCTTCGGGTGGGATCGCGTGCCTCGTTTGTGGGACGTTTCAGCCTCGATTGCTGCTGAATCTGAGCAAATAGTTGCTAGGGAAACCCTTCTAGAAAGTGTGTCTGAAAATAATGCTCAACTGGCAATATTTCGGGGACATGAAAGTTTGGTCAGCAGTGCTGTCTTTAGTCCCGATGGCCGGCAAATTCTCACCGCCAGTCGAGATGAAACGGCACGATTATGGGATCTTAAAGGCAATCTCCTGGCAGAGTTTAAAGGACATGAAGAAGGCGTCTATCGAGCCATATTTAGCCCAGATGGGAGTCAAATCCTCACCACCAATGGTGAGAACATCCGTTTGTGGGATAACAAAGGCAATCTTCTCTCTGTATTGCAAGGGGGCAGTCACATCAATGCAGTATTTAGCCCGGATGGTAGCAAAATCCTCCCCACCGATTGTCAGTGCTATCCGGTTAGCTTGTGGGATAGCCAAGGTAATCTCCTCACTGAGTTGCGCGTACCCAGGAAAGTTGAGGACATAGAAGAATTGCAGTGGATGGTTAACGGTGCAACATTTAGTCCCGATAGTAGCCAAATTCTCACCGCCAGTGAGGATAAAATTGCCCGATTGTGGGATACCAAAGGTAATCTCTTAGCCGAATTCCCACTCGGACATGAGAAGGCCGTCAAAAGTGTCGTTTTTAGCCCCGATGGTCGTCAATTTTTGACAGCAAGTGATGATGAAATTGCCCGTCTGTGGGATCTCAAAGGTAATCTCTTGGCTGAGTTCCGAGGACATAAGGAAAGACTCGAAAGTGCTGTATTTAGTCCTGATGGAAGTCAAATTCTGACTGAGAGTTTACATGATACTGCTCGTCTGTGGGATCTCAAAGGCAATCTCTTAGCAGAGTTTCGGGCAGATGAAACACATCTTGGAAGTGCAATTTTTAGCCCCGATGGTCGGCAAATTCTCACGACTAGCAGTGAGACTTTCGGCCCTGGAATCGCCCGTCTGTGGGATACCAAAGGTAATCTCTTAGCAGAGTTCCGGGGACATGAAGGTGTCATTCACAGTGCAGTCTTTAGCCCAGATGGTCGGCAAATTCTCACTGCTGGTAATGAAGGCACTGCCCGGTTGTGGGATGTGTCAGTGGCAATTACTGCCCAAGCCGAGCAAATGGCTGCCCTACAAATTTTTCAGGAAAGCTTGTCCAAAAATAACGCTCAACTGGCAGAGTTACAGGAGAACAACGAAGTCCAGCGTGCCGTATTTAGCCCTGATGGTCGCCATATTCTTACCACGACCGAGAAAATGGTTCACCTGTGGGATACCAAAGGCAATCTTCTAACCGAGTTTCAAGTCCCTCAAGAAAGACTCTCCAGACCTGTATTTAGCCCCGATAGCGGACATATCCTTGCAGTGGGTGATGAAACTGCCTACTTGTGGGATATCAAAGGTAATATCCTGGCAAAATTCCAAGGACACAAGGGTTCTGTTACAAGGGCAGTATTTAGCCCAGATGGGAATCAAATTCTCACTGCTAGTATAGATAGTACCGCCCGTCTGTGGGATACCAAAGGAAATCTCCTGACTGAGTTTCGGGGGCATGAGTATCAAGTCAACACCCTAGTCTTTAGTCCAGATGGAACTCAAATCCTGACCAGCAGTTCGGATAAAACCGCCCGTCTGTGGGATACCCAAGGTAATCTCCTAGCAGAGTTTCGGGGGCATGAGTGGGTTGATAATGCCATCTTTACCCCCGATCGCCGGCAAATCCTTACCCTCGGCAATGATTCCCACGGGTATGCTCGTCTGTGGGATACCCAAGGCAATCTCCTAGCAGAGTTTCGGGGGCAGAAGGATGTAGAGAAAGGCTCTAGTTCTAGCAGCAGCGTCGTATTTAGCCCGGATGGTCGGCAAATTTTAATCACCAGTGGGGATAGACTCTCCCGGCTATGGGATATCAAAGGCAATCTGTTAGCCATATTCCGAGATCATGACAGTTCTGTCAACACCGCCGTATTTAGTCCTGATGGTCGCCAAATTCTCACCGCTAGTGAGGATAAAACCGCCCGCCTGTGGGATAACCAAGGCAATTTGTTAGCAATCTTCCGAGGACATGAAGATAGTGTCGAAAGTGCCGTATTTAGCCCAGATGGTCGCCAAATTCTGACTGCTAGTCGGGATAGAACCGCCCGTGTCTGGGATATCGCCACCGGAATCAAAGTTTCTGCGGCTGAAGTCGCATTTTTCAAGGGAAATCAACTGTCTAGCCAAGAAACCGCCGAATCTAGACAACTCGCACTTCAAAAGTTAGAAGAAGCCCTCGCACTCTATCGTGCAGAGCGAAACTACGCCCAAGCTGCACAGACTCTCTTATCCATTGGTAAGATTTACGTCAATTTCGGACAATTTCAATCTGCCTTAGACTCGTACAATCAAGCGTTGCCATTATCAAAACAAGCAGGTGCTAAAACAGAACAAGCAGCCCTACTCAACAGTCTCGGTCAACTTTACACTGATTTAGCTGACCCGAAAACAGCCCTGGATTACTATAACCAAGCGTTGCCCTTATTTTATCAATTAAATGACCAAGCGACAGTCGCCAACACCCTCAACAACATTGGTAATATTCACGCTGCTACAGGAAACTGGAAAAATGCCCTAGACTCCTACAACAAAGCCCTAGTCATCTCTCGACCCGCAGGTAATTTAGCAGTAGAAGCTACTGCCTTAGCTGGCATTGGTAGCACCTACATCGCTTCAAAAGAATGGTCAACTGCCCTGAATGCGTACAACCAAGCCCTGAGCATCTCCCGACACTTAAACGACAAAGTAAAAGAAACCACAGTCCTCAATCAACTGGGGAAAATACAAGCTGCTTTGGGGCAAAGTTCTACCGCCATTGAAAACTATAACCAAGCTTTATCTCTATCCCAACAACTCGGTTACAAAACAGAAGAAGCGCACATCATCTACAATCAAGCCATCTTAAACCGCCAACAAAATAACCTCACAGTTGCCCAAACCGAAATCGAAACCGCAATTAATATTATTGAAAACCTCCGCACTCAAATCGGTAGCCAAGAACTGCGGCAGTCTTACTTTGCCCGCAACCAAGATTATTACCAGTTTTACATCGATTTGTTGATGCAACTGCACCTGAAAAATCCCGATAAAGGTTACGACGCACAAGCCTTTCATGCTAGCGAACGTGCCCGTGCCCGCAGTCTGCTTGAACTCCTTAGCGAAGCGAGCGCAAATATTCGCCAAGGTGTTGACTCGCAACTGCTAGCCCAAGAACAAAATTTGCAACAACAACTTAGTGATTTTCAGACTCGCAAATACCAAATTGTCATCGCTAAATCTACCCAAGAAGCTGTGAATGAAATTCAACAAAAAATCGATACGATTCTCAAGGAACTTGCTCAAATAGAAGCTCAAATTCGCGCCAGCAGTCCTCGTTACGCTGCTCTAAAATATCCCGAACCTCTCAAATTGTCACAAATTCAACAACAGGTACTCGATGAAAATACGCTACTTTTAGAATATTCTCTGGGTGAGGAGCGCAGTTATTTGTGGGCGGTGACAAAAACTTCTTTCACCAGTTACGAACTCCCTTCTCGCACCGAGATTGAAGCCACGGCTAAGAATTTTCGCGATACTTTAACCAAAGCCACCACGAGAACCTCTCCTCAAATGGTTGCCGAATCTGCTGCACTTCTGAGCCAAACGATCCTCGCTCCGGTTGCTTCTGAGTTGGGCAACAAGCGCTTGCTAATTGTTGCGGATGGAGCCTTGCAATACATTCCTTTTGGCGCCCTTACTCTGGAAAAATCTGAAGCGCCGCTAATAGTTAAGCATGAAATTGTTAATCTGCCTTCTGCTTCAACTTTAGCAATTCTGCGGCGGGATATGGCGACTCGTGAACCGGCTCCAAAGGCGATCGCCTTGTTTGCAGATCCAGTTTTTAGCACTGACGATGAACGGCTCAAAGGCACGAGTACATCCTCTGTTGCGAAGAATCAAACTGTTGAAAATCTGCCAGTGGAAGCGCAACAATTACAGAGATCAGCCTCTGAGGCTAACATTTATTGGACTCGCCTACCTTTCTCGCGAACTGAAGCTGAGCAAATCTTGGCTTTGGTACCGGATGATTTGGAAAAACAAGCGTTTGACTTTATGGCTAATCGTACCACGGCAACCGATCCTGATTTATCTCAATATCGCATTGTTCATTTCGCTACGCACGGATTTGCTAATAGCAAACATCCAGAATTATCGGGATTGGTGCTTTCTTTGGTTGATGAGAAAGGTACGTTACAAAATGGCTACTTGCGACTGAATGATATTTTTAATCTCAATTTACCGGCCGAATTGGTGGTGCTGAGTGCGTGTCAGACGGGTTTGGGAAAAGACGTTAAAGGAGAAGGGTTGGTGGGTTTGACGAGAGGGTTTATGTATGCGGGGGCGCCGCGTGTGGTGGTTTCTCTGTGGAGTGTTGAGGATCAAGTAACTTCTGAGTTGATGACACGATTTTACAAAAAAATGCTCCAAGATAAGTTGGCGCCTGCTGCGGCACTGCGATCGGCGCAAATCGAAGTGCTACAGCTTCCAGAATGGCAATCTCCTTATTATTGGGCTGCTTTTGGGCTGCAAGGAGAATGGAATTAAGTGCGCTTGTGGCGGGAGAGGGGGAGAAAGTGGGGCGTTGCACAATTTGAGGATGATTATTGTGGGGTGTCCCGCCTGCTTTGACAATACACCGGACGGGCGGGACGCCCATCCCACAAAACAATCAAAATTATCCTGGAATTATGCAACACCGAAAGTGGGGGAGTGCGATAATAAGAAAATATTTCCCTCTTGCTTCTTCCCTCTTTCTTCCACATCCGATATTAATCGCCGACTTCCCCGACAACCTCCGCAGCAGCCTGAGTTTCGAGCCAGAGTTTGAGCAACAATAGTTCTGCCCGATCGCCCAAAACAGTCGCAAACACGCCCTGGGCCCCCTCAGACGCGTCAGAAATCCACGTACCGCGCAGAGTCACTTCTACAAAGTCAGCATCAGCAACACAAAGGGCGATCGCATCGTTGTCGTTTCGGCGCGCCTCAGATTCCAACAGAGGCAGCGCCGACAAATTCGCGGGCAGCAAAAATGCCGCAGTGCTCGGTTCGACGCTGATGCTTTGACCAACTCGCATAGCCAGCACAACTCGCAGCGCCACTAACTGTTCGGGAGATTGAGCCAAACGCTCGAGGTTAAAGCCCGTTTCAGTGTAAGTCAACTTCAGCATATTGACAGCCCTAAATTTGGAATTGAAAGTTGAAAATTGGTAATTGAAAATTGGCGATCGGGAATTTGGAATTGGGATTTAGGGCAGATTTTAGATGAGCATTACGCATCAATTTAAAATCTAAAATCTAAAATCTAAAATCTAAAATTCTTCCCATGCCCTATTCCCCTATTTGATATTCGTGCCAAAACAGTTCGGCAAAAGCAACAGTGGGGTGTATGGGGGCTTTCGGCTTAGTTCGCAGAGACATTCCAGCTTCTACGGGAGTTCGATCGCCCTTACGAGAGTTGCACCGTTCGCAAGCAGTCACCACGTTGTCCCAAGTATGCGGGCCGCCCTTCGAGCGAGGCATGACGTGATCTAGCGTCAAATGCCGATTGCTACCGCAGTATTGGCAAGAATGAGCGTCGCGGCGCAGAACTTCCCGGCGATTCACCGGGGGCACTTTCCACAGGCGTTCCCTGTTACCAAAAGTCAAGCGGATTTGTTCGGGTACGTGGATGCTGGTGCTGGGCGATCGTACCAGCCAGCCGTTGCCAATGCTAAAATCAAGAGGTTCAGCCTTGCCTGTTACCAACAGTACGATCGCCCGTTTGATGTTGACACGGCTCATCGGTAGGTAATTCTGAGAAAATACCACCACAGATTGCCTCAATACATCAGTTACTACGGTCACGGCTTGCTCCTCCTCATTTGGATTTTGGATTTTAGATTTTAGATTTTAGATTTTGAATCTTGCTTGCTTCGTCAGCATTGGCTACATCTGGTTTTTTCCCAGTTCCCCAAGCCGATCGAATTTCTCAAATATCCAATCAAAATGCCCCCGCTTCTCTTACGAGAGAAGCGGGGGCCAGAAAAACTGCTTTCATGCAAATTTTCATCCTGTCTTGGTACAGTAGTTTAGCTGTACCTCCCGCTTCGCCTCTCTCGATATGGCTGTGCCACTTGCAGACCGTCCCGGTCTACCTCGTTGTCATTAATTTCTGCAATTTGTCCTAATCCACTATAACCAGGTTTTATTAGGCCCAAGCCCGCCCACGAAGTCGCTGCAACAGTCGCAAAACCATTGCTAAAGACGTGCCGTGACGACTCTGAGCGACCCGTGGGGCGATCGCACTTCAGTTGATAGGTGGAGTAGGTGGGGAGAAATTTCAAAGTCGGCAGAAGGTGGTTAAGAGGCTTTCAATCTAGCTGTAAACATACTACACTGATATTACACATATGTCCACCCGTCACGGAGAAAAAATTATGCATACCCTACCTAGAACCTCAACCACCGAAATGGAAGTCACCAGCATTCGACTCGAAAGAGAGCTCAAGGAGAGACTTAAAGAGCTCGCGGGCAATCAAGGCTATCAAGCTTTAATTCGAGATTTGCTCTGGAATTACGTGCAGCAGAAGTCTGGAGAGTATCGGCAGATGTTTTCTCGATCGGATATTCGAGCTAGCATTAATGCCACAGCACAGCAGGAGGAACGCTGCGCGCTTACAGGAGAGTTGATCCGACCGGGCGGCCCGATGTTATTAGGCCTGACGATGCACGGCGAAATGGTGCCGCTGAGTATAGGGAGTATGGCCGGATAAACCAGTTTACCCTTAAATTTGTGAGAGCGATCGGCCTGGGGTGAAGGCCCCAGGCGCTGAAGATCAGACTATTTTAGATTTTAGATTTTAGATTTTAGATTTCAATACTTCAAACAGTTTTTGATTACCAACCGTAGAATAAGGGTTTCCCGGCTCCAAGGCAATCGAGATACCAACGAAAAATCGAGGGTTTCAGACTACGAACTAAAAACAGTCCGGACTATTGGTATAAAATTCCGCAGTCTTTAAACAATCTCTATTTAACCAACCGCGAAGACGCGAAGTGCGCGAAGAAAGATGGAGAAGGAAGAAGATAGGCAATTTTAGCGGTTCGGGAGTTTGGTAATGCAGATCCGGAGGCTCGCCCCACGCGCGAGAAGAATGCTAAACTTTCCATCGGGCGTGCCGAACAGACGATCGTACATTATGATGAAAAAAATTAAAGTAATGCTGAAAAACCGCTACTTGACTGCTGCGAGTTCGATCGCCCT
>Ga0209278_1001372_pt1 | contig 15027 bp, 9 predicted proteins | sample JI81BgreenDNA_FD_187504 | JGI IMG/M metagenome (GOLD analysis project Ga0209278, IMG submission 187504) | Wastewater effluent complex algal communities from Wisconsin, to seasonally profile nutrient transformation and Carbon sequestration -... | ecosystem: Engineered > WWTP > Effluent > Algae... | reverse complement strand
CGAGCAGGAGAGCCCAGCCAATCCTTTATTCAGTTGTGGGATACTAAATTGCGTTTGGATCAGTTGCGGCAAATGGGATGGCACAGCCCGCAAGTTGAAATGTTAGTTTTGAGTGCTTGCAAGACTGCTGTGGGCGATCGAGAGGCCGAGTTGGGCTTTGGCGGTTTAGCCGTGCAAGCCGGGGTTAAATCGGCTATGGCGACTCTTTGGTATGTCAGCGACGAGGGCAGTTTAGGATTGATGGCGGAGTTTTACGGGCAGTTAAAAACTGCTCCGATTAAAGCAGAAGCACTGCGGCAAGCGCAATTAGCGATGTTGCGGGGAGAAGTGCGAATTGAAGGGGGGATGTTGCACACTTCTGTTGGCAATCTGCCGTTACCGCCGGAATTGGCAAACACGACGACTCAGAATTTCTCTCATCCTTATTATTGGTCTGCTTTTAGAATGATTGGTAATCCTTGGTAATAGGGTTTGTTTTAGTCGATCGACTGTTTGACTTTGCGGGCGATCGACTGTTTGACTTTGCGGGCGATCGACTATGGGCCAATTGTGAGAGAGGAAGCGTGAAGGGAGGGGTACTGATAATTGCCGTTTTTGTAACGTCTCTTCCATTTTAAGTTAATCTGTGCTGCCATCACGAAGGCAATTCCCTATTTCCATTACTTGGCTTCAGCAACCCCACACGGGAAACAGACTCGCTTTTATCTATCATATTGCGTTAGCTCCTCAGCCAATTTGTAAACTTCCATCTGAGTCATAAAGTCAATCAAGTCAAGACAACGCACTTGTAGGTTTTTGTCTTGGCTTTGACTGTACAATTGCAGGACTAATTTACTAACTTTTTCTGCTTTAATCCTTCCACGCTGACGAATATCAGAATCATCTGACCTCAAGCCTTCAAGAAAGCGATCGCACACTCGATAAGTAACCTCATTTGGAAGTTTAGCTGTTGTCTTTTCCAAGGCATGAATTAAGTTGTAGTCGTCATTATAAAATGCTCGACTATCAACAAATGCCTCCACTAAACAGATGTAATCACCCAGTTCATCTCCCTCAAGATGCAAGAAGCACCTAGCTGCTTGAGAACGCACTTTTTCAGTCGAATCATCAAAAAAAGATATTAATTTATTTTCACAAAACTCACGAAAGTGTGCTATACGAAAGTTAGTTACAAATATTTCAGCAGCAGCGATGCGATGAGTTTCTGTACTAGACAGGCAAAGTTCTGCCAGCCAACGTGCCTCTTCGATATTTAGAGATGCTACACAGGCTTGTCTAGTCCCAACCTTTACTACTTCCGGTAACTCACACATAATCATCCGTTCAACAATCGATGCCAGCACTTTAAAATGCGTTTGTAAAGCATAGTACAAAAAATCCTCAACAGTGTGAGTTCCTAGAAGTGCATCTTCGGTATTGCAAAGTTGCTGAAACAAGCTGACAGCTAAGTCTCGGTCATAATTCAACATTGCTGTTAGTGCTTCAACAGCACACGATCTAACAGCAATGGAAGAGTCTTGAACTATCTGTTGGAGATGTTCCCGAAAGTAAGATGCGCGATTTTTATCCGCAAAAATTAGTTTGGCTATGGCACTTACATCACTACCTCGCGTGGAATTAATTCCAGCATTTAAAATATCACCACCATAGTAAACCTGTCCGTTGGAAGTCTCTTGTTCTGGGTTAGGGTCGTTTAAGGCATACCAAGTTACAATATCAAAAGCCTCTTGAGACCAAGCTAAATCAGCTAATTTCCCCATCAGCCAAGTAATCGAACGACCACAAGGATAATTAGGTAATTGGTGGCAAAGCTGACATACCATAAAAGCAGTTTCAAAATCTATATCAACTTCTGCAATACCGCGTAAAACTGCATTAAAATAAGATGAATTCGCGCTATCTGGAAACCGCCCTATTAATCCAGCAAAGCGCAAAGGCTCCTTTTTTACTTGGCTTTCTAAAAGTCTAGATAACTCATAAGCTCCACCTATTATTTGCCCAGTCCGCTGAAATCCAGTTCTAACATCATTGTAATCATAACAAGCAATAGCCTTTAACCATTGCTTATCCGTCATGTTGTTTGCTGCTTTATTAGGAATTGGAGAACCAACAAGCCAAGCTTCGCTTGACTTTGGAGGTTCTATTTTGCCGAGAGGCTTTAGCCACTCTAAGCTTGTGAACTTGCGTTTCCATTCTTGTAGCCGATGATTAATTGCGTCTGTGCGTCGAGAGACAGCGATACCATCTAATAAAACTAGCTGTGAATAACCTCGAAATTGACGACCTATATAATTTTTTTCATGATCTGTGTAGTAATCAAAAATGATTTGTTGAAGTTGTAACAACTTTTCTTCATTGCAATGTGGAGTAGTTGCTTCTATTAGCTGTCTGGTAGCCCAATAGGAAGCAGGCAAAGTATTTCCATTACTCACTAAATATCCTGTTTTGAGTCGTACTGGTTTTTCGCAGAGGTAATCAATGGCTTCATCGGCAAATATTTCTCCATTCGCAGTGTAGGCACGAATCAACAGAAACTGGATTGTTTCAAAATTGGAGTTACGAAGATGCTGCTCTGCGAGGAGCGAAAAGTCTTCAGGATGGTTCGCAGCCAAATTCGATATTGCCTCTTCCATTCCACTTAATAAGGCATCATGAATCTCATAGCCTTTACCATAAATTCGGCAATACCAGACCAAATCAGGCCAAGGTGGATTATTTTGCTTCAGAGAGGTTAGATCCATCACCCGAAGCATAAAAGGAAGTAAGTATTTAATAAAAGCTCTGGGAGCATTACGGACGCTTGCTATTAAAATTTCTTCTGAAAAATTGCTGTAAGGTAGGGCGCTAGAGCTTCGCTCGAACAAATTGGGTTGTCCAGCAGCAATACTTAAATCTAAATACCGATTGAAATAGCAAGCAATAGCTTCACAAGCCCATTCTGGACGATGTTTAGGTAAAGAATCTATTCTCATCCAGAAATCACGACTAGAATCGATTATTTCTCGTGGTTCGTCCAGAATCCCTTCACGAATCAGTCGCAGGAAAAAATCAAAAAAACGACGATCAGGAACAAGTTCGGCCCCTTGTATAAGGTGGTTTAGCCGATTCTGCCATGCTTCTGATACGCCAATAAAAGGCTCTGCTAGCTCAGCCACCCGCTCCGGTATCTGCCTCTGCATAATAGATAGCAGCGTTATCGTTTGCTCGATACGCTCGTCGTTCTCATCCCTGAGCCATTTTTCTATTAATCGTAGAGAGTCTAGTAGTTGGAACCAACGAACCGAGCTACGCAAAGTTCGCCAGACTTGTTGTGTGATAGGCTCGGATTCGTCACCCATCAAGGGGGCTATAATTTCCCACTCCTCTTGTGTGGGGTCATCTAGCGCTGCAAGCAGGGAAAATACTACCTTTTTTATGTGAAAACGAATGTTAGGGCTAGTGAGTAAAGCTTGGAGGTCGGCAAGATAGCGATCGCGATCTGCATCCCTTTCGTAAACTAAGATTTGGCGAACTTGAGCGCGGCGAAACAGATGTTGCTGTTCTCTATTTCCCAAAAACTCCAATAATTCCTGATCCTCACCTGCAAAACGACGGGCAAAAGCATAGTCAAAAAAACCTTCATGAAAAAATGAATACTGCTGCCCCTCTAGAATCAATACGTGTTCGGATGCCAGCCATTCAGCAGTCTTTCCATATTTATCCACACGAGCTTTGGGAGCAGACAACCTCTGATGTTTACTCATGTAATCACAGAGAGTGTATATTACATCCGTCCAATGCTCAGAAGCACCAAGCCGACCGTGAATAACATCCTTTTTATAGTCCCAGAACTTATCGTATATATCTTTGGCTGTCGTAAAGTTGAGGACATTAGCTTTTGAAACTTCTGCAACTTCTGCTAGCAATCTCAAGTGCAAAGGAATAGATAACAATTCAAGTTGCTTATTGTTCAGTAAGCTGCTATCTAATCCCACTTCTGCAACCATCTCTCGCACTTTTTCGTGAGACAGGCGGTTAATTATCACTGTCTCGGCAATGCCATTCTCACCTGTTAAACGCTTAAGTCTGTAGTCATAATCTAGGTCAAACTTGCGACAGGCTAGTAGTAGACGCATTTGTGGATAAGCTTTAACCTGGTCGATGATTAGATCGATACATTCAAAAAACTGAGGATTGCGACCAGAAGCTGTACTTACAGCATCAAGCTGATCGATAATCAGGACACAATCACGCCCTTGTGCAATATTTGCTAGAACATGAGCAGGAGAACCGGGTAAATTTTCTAGCTGTTTTCCGATTTGATCGGGTGAGTCTGTTGGGTCTAAACGATCTACCCGAAAAGCTATTAACGGGATACCCTCTTTACGAAGCGCTTCCACAGCTTGAAGAATGACGCCACTTTTACCAACTCCAGCTTCACCTGCAACTAATACACCGCCTTTACTATCTAGTGAGGTGAGCTTATTTAAAATAATGTCTACTTCATCTCTGGGGATTACTGAGCCTGCGATCGCTTCTTTCTGCAAACGAGAAAGGTAGCGATCGTTCACTCGATCGACAGCAGCCAAAACGTGAGGATTTTTGCCCCACTCGCGACGGCGATAGCCTCTTTCTTCCAATAGGTAATGCCAGATATCATGTGCTGTTAACTCATTCCTAATTCTGTTTAGTGCTAGTTCAGCCAGTTCAATCCTTACAGTTTTTGAATCGCCCTCAACTAAAGCTGCTAAACGATTATCAACAGTATTAACCAGAAATTGCTCGCCAACTGTTTCCACTTTGACTCGCTGGATCGCTTCGTAAGCATCTGTGCGAGAACAATTCCCCCATTTCTGAAGGAGCGTATCGAAGTGACCAGATAGTTTTTTATTAAGATAAGTTTGCTCAAACTCTGTCAATGATGCAGCATCTCTTGCATCCATCGCTAACCTTTGCAATTCTTCTGCATCTTGAGTAGAAATAAATACACAAGAAACATCTGGATTACTAAGACTTCTCCAAAAGTCAGATAGGACTTGAACTTGTTGATCTTCCAAAGATTTTAGTGTCCAGCGCCCAAGCCCACTTTTTTGTCGCTTAACTTGGTGATACTCCAATTTACCATTTCGACGAATAAAAAACTCTATGCCGTCTATACCTGGTGGTTCTAGACTAATAGAATCGGCTTTCTCATCCATGACATCAACCATACAATGCACAGTCCACCGACCTTCATAGCGATTGCCTAGTTTGTCTGCTACCCCACCAGCAAAAGTCATATCGTCCCTCTCTTTTTAATCTCTGCTTAAAAAGGTTGCAGTATAAAACTTGCAACATCGTTATCTGTTAACCATTATGTGCGATCGCACCCTGAACATCCTCTCAGCAACGGCGGATGCACCAAAAAAACCCCAAAAGCCAGGAAGTAGAGGGGGGGTACGTTTTGATGTGTTTGTGCGCGTAAATGGCGCGATCGCCCCCTCAAGTACAATTCCTAACCTCGTATCACTCTCCCTGCGGCAAATTCTCCAGCCAAACCACTAAATCCTCGATCGACTGAAAATCTAACAATTCCTCTGCTAGAGTTTCAATTTGCTCGATCGACAAATCAGCAATTCTAGTCGTGATAGATTCCGGTAATGTTCCAACTCGCCGATTTAACAGACGGCGATTTAACAGACGTAAAATCAAGGCTCTTCCTTCTTGTTCGCGACCTTGAACAATGCCTTGCACAATGCCTTGTTCAATGCCTTGTTCAATGCCTTCTTCCTTAGCTTCCCGATAAAAGCGAGTTTCCTCAAGCGTAATCCCTAACATCGCCTCTGCCTCCCTTCGGTTCAAATTTGTAAACTTTTGACATCCTCCCACCACTAATTTGGAGTACCGAATATAGTGGGGGATTCCCAAGAATTCTTGGTTCGCAGTTCATCGAGCCAACTTAGAGCAAGAACGTCTCCGTTCTTAAGCCAGAGGTTAGTTTCTCCCTGCGCTTTTGAGCTTTTGGCTCCAGATTCCGTATGCCCTACGGTACTGTTTAAATATTCAGCTAACAGCTTGAATCCTTTTGCCAAAATGTTTTTTGCGGCATTGTGGTCGCGATCTAAAACCGTGCCACACTGGTTACATCGATGCGTCCTGGTGCTAAGAGTTTTCTTCACTTTCGATCCACAGCACGAACAATCAACAGTCGTGTTTCGAGGTGGAACAGCGATAACAATGACACCGTGAACCAGGGCCAAATATTGAAGCCATTGAGTGAATTGATACCATGATGCGTCGCTAATAGACTTAGCTAAGTGGTGATTTTTCACCATGTTTCGTATCTTCAAGTATTCGTAGACAATTAGGTCGTTAGATCTAACTAGCGCCAGAGCATCTTTACGAGCCTTGTCTTCACGCTGTCTACTTACCTTGAGATGTTGTTTGGCTAAAGCCCTGCGAGCTTTATGGTATCTATTAGACTGCTTTTTGCCCCTGATATGCTTCTTAGAAACCCGGCGTTGCAGCATCTTGAGGCGACGTTCGGACTTTCTCAGATATCGAGGGTTATCGACAGTATTTCCATCAGAATCGGTGTAGAACTCTTTAAGCCCTAAGTCGATTCCCGTCATTTTTCCTTGAAACTCATGCTCCTCTCTTCTATCCCAGTTCACTAAGAACTGAGCGTAGTAGCCATCAGCAAGTCTGATAACTCGAACCCTAGAGATTTGTTTTTCTGAATACCCGACCAAATCCCTAGAGCTCCATAAGTTCATCGTTCCTACTTCAAAACCATCGGTGAAGGTTATCTGTCTTCTATCAGCAGATAATTTCCATCCACTGTTTTTGTACTCAATGGAACGGCTGAACTTCTTGTATTTGGGGTAGCCTTTTTTACCAGGCTTACCCAATCTACAGTTTTCATAAAAACGCCCAATAGCAGACCACGCTCTATCTGCGTGAGCCTGTCTAGCTTGAGAGTTAAGCTTCTTCGTCCAAGGGGTTTCCTTGTTTTTAGCTAGTACCGAGCAAAGCTTTTGGAGGTCATTCCTAGTGACTCCTTTGTTATCTTCCCAATATCGCAGACAAGTGTTGCGGATGAATTGTCCGGTGCGGATTGCTTCATCCAACTTACTGTACTGTGATTGAGTTCCTTTTAACTTTGCTTCTATTACTAACATGGTAGAATGATACCACATTTTACCCAACACAAACACGGGTATAATTATAATGATTCGCTATCGCTCAATCGTTAGCTGGTCGGCATTCATCTCGCCGCTAAACCATCGGGGGGACTCGCGGATCTCGATAAATCCCCCTCGGTTATAGCGGGAGCCTTCTGCGGACATTAAGGTAAAATATTGAATCTCGACGCATTAACCCAACATCTCCTCTAACCTATGCAACTGCTCGAACCCTCAGTCCATTTTAGATTTTAGATTTTAGATTTTAGATTTGACTCGCCTTGATAAATCTGGGAGGTTGAGCTTTAGTCTAAAATTTGGGGAATATCCACAACGATTGTCGGGGGCTTCCGTTTTTTGCTGGTTGCAAAAACAGCAAATGGGTAATTCAGCTCAATCAATTCTAAAGGATTCCAGATCGCCCCAGATCAAAAAACATCCTATATTTTCAGTCCTAGACGCACTCCCGACCAAGAAACGGGGTTTTTTACTTAATCTTCGAGTACGAACGAAGGATTTTCCTAAAAAAACCCGGTTTCCGGCCCCCTCTGCGTAAATCCTAATTTTGTGAATCGGCGATCGAATTTCGCCCATCAGCATTCCGTGTTTCCTTCCTTGGAACTCGTCCAACCTCAAGCCCTCAGCCAGAATCAACAAGCGTGACTTGACGGGGTGACACTCGTCTGGTGGGTCAATAGTAGCTTGTTTGATGCGTCCGCGCGATCGCCCGCCCGTACCTCAACAACCGCCAATCACTCATAATTGCCACAAAAATTCAAAATCCTAAACCCAAAACTGCCCAACCCCAGTACGATCGATCTAGTTAGCAAAAATAAGTAAAAACACTACCGGAGTAATTTTTATGGATCTGGTCGTACTCCAGAACTGGCTGGACAACATCTCCTTTGCCGTTTTGTTCTCCACAATGCTCATTTACTGGGTTGGCGCAGCATTCCCCGGCATTCCCTACCTGGGGGCCCTAGGAACCGCAGGAATGGGCGTCGCCAACCTATCCATCGCCGCTTTACTCGGTTCTCGATGGATAGAAGCAGGCTACTTCCCCTTAAGCAATCTCTACGAATCCCTATTTTTTCTAGTTTGGGGAATCACCGCCATCCACCTAGTCGCGGAAAACATGAGTCGTTCCCGCTTAGTAGGAGTAGCCACATCCCCCGTAGCAATGGCAATATCCGCCTTTGCAGCCCTGACTCTGCCCGCAACCATGCAATCTGCAGAGCCCCTAGTACCCGCCCTCAAATCAAACTGGCTGATGATGCACGTTAGCGTCATGATGCTCAGTTACTCAACTTTAATGGTAGGAGCCCTGCTGGCGATCGCCTTTTTAATCGTCACCCGCGGCCAAAAAATCGAACTCACCGGTAGTTCCTTCGGCACCAACAGCAACCGCAACGGCAACTACCGCCTCCAACGCCCTCAAAACCCCGAACCTCAAAATGCAGAAACCAGCGCCGACAGCGCATTAGTTTTCAGCGAACCCTCTTTCAACTCCAACAATAACGGTTTGGGCACCACCGCAGTCCTTGAATTAGCCACCGTTCAAACCACATCAACCGCCCCAACTCAAACCGCAGAACTTCTCTCGCCCCAGCGCTTGAATCTAGCAGAAACTCTTGATAACATTAGCTATCGCATCATCGGTTTAGGATTCCCTTTACTAACTGTTGGCATTATTGCCGGTGCGGTTTGGGCTAACGAAGCTTGGGGCTCATACTGGAGTTGGGACCCGAAAGAAACTTGGGCGCTAATTACTTGGTTGGTATTTGCTGCCTACCTGCACGCCCGCATTACTCGCGGCTGGCAGGGAAGACGCCCAGCAATTTTAGCAGCCACAGGTTTTGTGGTAGTTTGGATTTGCTATCTAGGCGTTAATCTGTTAGGCAAAGGTTTACATTCCTACGGTTGGTTTTTCTAATTCCTAATCCACCAATGGGCCACAGAAGAACAGGATAAGTCAAAGAATCGGGATTAATATCATCTCCGGTTGTAGGGTGGGCAATTCCCACCTTACTTAACCAGCGAGATTCTAATAATTAACTCCCTCTTCCTTCTTATAACTTCGGTCTTCCTCACATCCGTTACATAATCCGTTGCCGAACTTCCTTCATTAAAATAAGGACAATTAATATGGACGAATCGCCAATATTTCCCCAAGAAGACGATGTTGTGTCTGCCCCTACCAGCGCTTTGATGTATCAATGTACATTCAAAGTCAGCGAATTTATGGCAATCATGCAGTCAAAATTGGTAGACGAAAAATTATTCTCAGACGGCCTGGATTGCGAGCTATTAAGTGCTGGAAAAGACTGGACTAAAGGAAAACTTAGAATGCGTCTGGAGTTCATTCCGCTTGAACCAGAAATCAAAGAACAAAAAGCCCTTCCTGCCGCTGCCGAAAGCTCAGACACCCTGCAAAACTCTGCGGTAGATAGCTCAACTCAAACCGATATAGATGAGCCATTAAATCAATGTGACTCAACAGAAATAAGTAATCATTTTCCTATTTCTAGGTATCCAGACCGCGACCCCCAAAGTATAGGAATGTGGAGCTAGGAAGGCAAAGATTGAGAGATTGGGAGAGGGGGATGGTTCCCCTTCTTTGCTGAAAATCCATCCGTTAAATCCCGGACAATGCTCGTTTTCTAAGGAATGAGAATTAAATAACTTCCACAAGTTTGTGGGACGCCCATCCCACAATAACAATTAAAATTGTAAGTTATTTAATTCGCGATCCTAACTTCCTGATTTTTGCTTAATAAAAAACTGCTCTCATGGCTGAATCTTCCAATTGGACGCACATCCACGCTCAAGTGCACAAGACGCTGCTGTACCGACAAATATTGCCATCAAATCAGCGATTGCTAGTAGCAGTATCGGGCGGACAAGATTCTCTGTGTTTAATTAAATTACTGCTAGATTTGCAGCCAAAATGGGGGTGGAATCTAGCGATTGTTCACTGCGATCACCGTTGGCGTTCTGACTCGGAAGCCTCGGCTAATCATGTAGAACAATTAGCTAAAAACTGGGGAATATCCTACTATTTGGAAACAGCCTGGGACATCCCGAAAACAGAAGCAGCGGCCAGACAGTGGCGATATCAAGCTTTAACCGAAATTGCGATCGCCCACAACTACCCCTACATTGTTACAGGCCATACAGCTAGCGATCGCGCCGAAACACTCCTCTACAACCTGATTCGCGGCAGTGGCGCCGACGGACTTTCTGCCCTCACCTGGAAACGGCCCCTCGCCGATTTTGGATTGCCGATTTTAGATTTTAGATTGGCGAATTCCGGCGAAAATCCCAACTCCCAAATATCGGCCGATTTTAGATTGGAAAATCAGGATGAAAATTCCCAATCGAAAATCCCAAATCTAAAATCTAAAATCTATTTAGTTCGTCCCTTGCTTGAAATAACTCGATCGCAAACAGGTCAATTTTGTCAAGAGCAAAAACTACCAATTTGGGAAGATTCCACAAATCAAGACTTGCAATATACTCGCAACCGGATTCGATCGGAATTATTGCCTTATTTGGAAACTCATTTCAACCCAAAAGCCCAACAAGCCCTAGCCCAAACAGCCGAACTTCTCCGCGCCGACGTAGAATATCTCGAACTTGCAGCCAGCGACTTGCTACAGCGAGCAATGTCTCCAATTGCAGACAATATGCAGGTGAATTTTCAACTTCCCGTCAAGTTAAATCGCCCGATTTTGCGCGAAGCACCCCTTGCCTTGCAGCGACGGGCAATGCGGCAACTACTGCAACAAATATTGCCCTCGGCGCCCAGTTTTGAAAGCGTAGAAAAACTAACGAGCTTAATAGTAGCCCCCAACCGATCGCAAACCGATCCATTTCCTGGAGGAGCGATCGGTCGAGTCGAACACCCTTCGATAATTTTACATATTAAATTTTAAGCTGAGAGCAAACTCGAAAGGACTTGCCGCAACTCAGAAACTACCCGATTTTGCTCGTCTCCCGTCTCCTGCACCCGATCGAGTTCCCCCGCCACCGCTTCGAGCTTTTGGCGTAGCGCATTCAAATTGTCCTGCACCGGCTGCAACATTTCTTGATAAACATTCACCCTGCCCCAGAGTTGCGCCACTGCACCTTTCTGGTTGAACAAATTCTGCTCTAACTGCTTGAGTTCGTAGCGTTTCGCCTCACTTTCCCCATTTTGGCGGTTGACATTTGCCTCTATTTGGGATATTGCTTCCTGCACTTGCTGAATTTCGTTTTCCAGTCTTTGCAATTCTTGGCTTTGCTGCTGTCGCTGAGTATTGAGCTGTGCGACAATCGGCCCCAAATCAATATCTCCTCGCTCTTGTTTGGAAGCATTAGCAGTACCCAGCCGCCGCCACAGCACCGCCTGATGCTGCTTTAAAACATCTTCTCGTTCCTGCAACCGGAGGCGCTGTCCCACCAGAGTTTCGTTTAACATCTGATAACTTTCGAGCTCATCTGCCATTTCATTTTCCAAAGCCATGCGATCGTACTCGGAAGCAGCTTGAATTTTCTCTTGCAGCTCCTCGATTGTCTCCCGCTGCAGAGTCAACTCCTCCTCTTGATCGTTAACAAACCGGAACACCTTTTCCAAATCCTGTTGCAGGTGTTGCACCAGCCCTTGTAACTCATCAACAGGCATCTTCTCCAAAGCTGACACATCTACTTTCTGCTCCGTACCCGCAGCACCCGAAGCAGATGCGAGCCTGGAAACTTGCTGGTAAAGCTCCTCAACAGCCCGCACCTGCAAAGACACCGACTGAGCCTGAGCCTGCTTAGCGCTGAGGGTACTTTGCTGTCCTTTAAGCTCCGCCCGAGCCCCGGCCAAAGTATCTTGAGATTGGTACCACTCTTGCCAGCGGTTTTGGAGGCTCTGATTTTGTCGATCGACCTCTTCTTGTTGCTGTTGAGCTATGCTCTGTTTTTGCTCCAACTGCTGCCAGTGCTGATCCAGAATTGCCTGTTGAGCGCCCACGGCACCAAGAGACTGATTCATTTGTTCCCGCACCCCTTGGGCCGAAGCAATTGCCCCTCCCAGCTTCTGCATCAACTCCTGAATCCTCTGGGTCTGCTGCTCATCAACCACTGCCCCCTGCGGAACCTCAGACTGCTGCTGGGCCACCCGTTGCTGCTCGCCCCGCAACTGTTCCCAAGCCGTCTCAATTTCCACGCGACTGCGATCGACTTCTTCTCGCAGTCGGTTAGCTTCATCTCGAGTATTTTCAATTTCCGAGCGCTGAGCCTCCAGCCGCTCCAACTCCTCTTCCATTTGAGCCAACTGCTCTTCGCGGGCTTGCATTTCCATTTCCCGGCGATTGAGTTCCTGACTCGAAAACGTCAGAGAAGCCTTCCACTGTTCAATTTCCTCTTCCTTATCCTTAAACTTGTCCTGCAATCGCGAGAAATTTTGCAGAATGCTCACCAACTGGCGGGCCGCCTCCTGAATCCGCTGCACTTGCTTGCTAGCGCTCAACTCAACCAGCACCAGCGTGCCGTCGTTAAACTTATTAGCTTCCTCAACTGGGATCGCGTCATCACCTGGTACGGCGCTCCAGTTATGTTCGCCCCGCTGACAAGCTAGCAGTTTCAGTTCAGCCTTACCGCCACCGAGACCAAAGCCGCTTCTCTGTTTTTGTACTTCCGCTAGATACAGCACACTAATAGTCCTCTGCTTCGTAAAACCTATCCCAACTTACTTTAAGTTACTTAAAGGCCTAAAAGATAAGTGGTGTTTACTTCCTACGCTGTTGGGTAGACGGCTAATTCCAACATAAGTAGGCTATCCCCCTTAAGCCAAAGGTTCTTGACTAAAGATAACACTGCCTGTGATTTTTAGTCAACTTACCTAAAGTAAACAAGTGTAGGCAAGTAAGGATCGCTTTTTGCCAATTAAGTCTTACTTCTTGGTATTGTTTGCCCAATCGGGGGATAGCATTTTTTCTAACTTTTCTTCAGCACTAACGCATAGCACGTTCTCACGGGAGAACTTCCAGAAATTACGGGCGTCACCAGTTGTCTGGAGGAATGAGACAGCAGTACCAATGCCACTTGATTAAAGACTAGCTCTCACTGCGAAGACTGCCATAGGCTAAAGCTGAAAAAGGTCAGTCCGTCAAAAACTTTCTATTGATTGTACCAGGCTTTAGTTGCGGCTCGATCGTCAGAAAAGCCATCGCTACCCCCAAGCGGACGCCATCCTTCGGCGGACTAGGGATTTGAACCGCGCTGCCTTAGAATAGGGTAATGACGCGAGCCGATGACGCTCGCGGGGGGCGAGCAAAAAGGTCGATCGGCACTGAGGGTGAGAAACTGTAACCAAAATCCTACTCACATCTACTCATTCCTTCTGAAATGAGTAGGGATTGAAGCAGTATATAGCGTGATTCAAAGCGATAGAGAGGTAAAAATGCTGTTAGGCTTCAAAACCGAATTGAAACTGAATAATCAACTTACTCGCACATTGTTAGCCCAGCATTGTGGAGTAGCGCGTCATGCGTTGAATTGGGGATTGTGGTTGACCCCAAATATACTTCACCACAATAAAACCAACGAGAGTGAAAAGCTCAAACTTCCCACAGCTACTGACTTGCACAAACTCTTAGTAGCTATAGTGAAATCAAAAAATCCTTGGTACTATAGCAATCCTCGCATCATTTGTAAAAATATGTAGGGGTAGTGCTACCCCTACTCCCCCTGCCTACCCCAGCCAAGTTGGGGCAACCGGGCGTGGGGAGAGCCCCTACAAGAATTACACGAATCATTTAGGATTGCTATATGAATGCAGCAAGTCTACACCGCAGCAAGCATGAATGGCATTGCGCGAAGCAGGGAAACGGTGTTTTAACAAAACTCGGGGAGTGCCGATATTTAAGAATCAAGGGCGGCGTGACTCTTTCACGTTAAAAAGCGCAGTTAAAATCTTGGGTGACAATAAAATTCAATTTCCTGTTATTGGCATTTTGAAAACTTATGAAAGATTGCCACAAGTATTAACCAAGTCTTGCACGATATCCCGTCAACCCGACAGGTGGTTTATCAGTTGGCGGTTTGACGCCCAACAGCAGGAATCAGGCAATACAAGCATTTTCAGAGTTGACCTCGGCATTAAAGCATTAGCTACTCTCTCAACAGGTGAAGTAATTGCTGGGGCAAAATCCTACCCAAAATATGCAGCCAAAAGGTCAAGAAGGCAAGGGCTAAACCGCCCTAAAATGATCGGTTCAAGCAACGGTCAAAAAGCGCAACTCAAGATAGCGAGACTGCATAAAAAAATAGCTAACACACGTAAAAATACGTTACATAACTTGACGACATTACTTGCCCAAAATCACGGTTTAATGGTCATAGAGGATTTGAATGTAAGCGGAATGATGGCTAATCATAAGTTGGCTGCGTCTGTTGCCGCTCTGGGATTCTTTGAGTTTCGCCGCCCGTTAACCTACAAATGCGAGTTGTACGGTTCAAAGTTGGTAATTGCTGACCGTTGGTTCCCGTCCAGTAAAACCTGTTCTAACTGTGGAACAAAAAAAGAAACACTTTCCTTGAGCGAGAGAGTGTTTGAATGCTCCTATTGCGGATTGGTGATTGACCGTGACTTAAACGCGGCAATTAATTTGTCAAAAACCGTCAGTTAGGCGGGGATCGTGCCTGTGGACTGGTGAGTTTCGACACCGCCAGGATGAAACAGGAAGTAAGCTTTACAATACTACTGAGTAGACTTGTCTAGTCATGAGTAGATGTGAGTAGGTCTTATGTAACGGAATACAAGGTGAAACTCTACACTTAGAGAATGCCGCGAGTTGCGCGGTTTCAGCTTGTGGACTGGTAGCGCGGCCGAGACCCGGCAGCAAGTATCGCCCTTTCA
>Ga0209278_1001371_pt1 | contig 15032 bp, 10 predicted proteins | sample JI81BgreenDNA_FD_187504 | JGI IMG/M metagenome (GOLD analysis project Ga0209278, IMG submission 187504) | Wastewater effluent complex algal communities from Wisconsin, to seasonally profile nutrient transformation and Carbon sequestration -... | ecosystem: Engineered > WWTP > Effluent > Algae... | reverse complement strand
AAGATCAGCAGCCACGCCACGATGCCGGCGATGGCCATCGTGATGTTGAAATTCAGGGCTTCCTTCGCCTGATCGGCGGCGAACGGCATCTCGTCCTTCTTGACCTGCCAGATGATGAGCGGGCCTAGGATATTGCCGAGCGGGATGATCAGCCCGACCAGCGACGAGAGGTGGGCGAACAGGCCCCACTGGCGCTGCTCGGCGGAGACGTCACCGGCCGGGGCGGGCGGGGGGGCAAAAGCGTCAGACATGGGTTCCCTCAAGAAGGTGTGAAAGCGTCGCCCACTGTCGTGAATGCGTGAATGGCTGTCAAGGAATCCGGCCATGGCAGCGCTCACGGGTCCGGGGGCACCGCCTCACTCGCCGGCCCCACCCGCCACCGTCATCCGGCCGATGAGCAGGCTGCCGATCGCCGTGGCGGATCGACGATCGACATCCGCACCGACGGCCTCGATGCCGAGGAACATGTCGCGCAGGTTGGAGGCGATGGTGAGCTCATCCACCGGGTAGGCGATCGCGCCGTCCTCGACCCAGAAGCCGGCCGCGCCGCGCGAGTAATCGCCGGTGACGGTGTTGACCCCCTGCCCCATCAGTTCGGTCACGACCAGGCCGCGCCCCATGCCCTTCAGCATCGAATCGAAGCCCTCGGCATTGGCCGCCACTTCGAGGTTGTGCACGCCGCCGGCATTGCCGGTGCTTTCCAGCCCGAGCCGTCGCGCGGAATAGGTGCCGAGCACGTAGCGCTGCAGCACGCCGCCATCGACCAGCGCGGATTCGCGGGTGGCCACGCCGTCGGCGTCGAAATCGCCGCTGCGCCAGCCGCCGACGAGATGCGGCCGTTCGACGATGCGGAACCATTCGGGGAAAAGCGTCTGGCCCTGCGCGCCGACCAGGAAGCTGGCCTTGCGGTACAGCGCCCCGCCCGAGACCGCCCCGACGAGGTGCGCGATGAGCGAACGCGCCACCTCGGGCACGAACAGCACCGGGAACTCGCCCGTCGGCGCGCTGCGCGGATCGAGCCGCGCCAGCGTGCGCTCGGCGGCCTTGCGCCCGACCTCGGCGGCGGTCTCCAAGGCGTCGGCGCGCAGCGCGGCGGTGTACCAGTACTGCCCCTGCATGGCCTCGCCGGCGCCGGCAATCAACGAGGCGCTGATCGAATGGCTGGTGCTCTTCTCGCGGCCGATGAAGCCGTGCGAGTTGGCATAAACCGACAGCCCCTCGTTCGTCGAGACGGACGCCCCCTCGGAATTGCTGATGCGAGGGTCGAAGCCCCGGCCCGCCGCCTCCGCCTCCAGTGCGAGGGCCACCGCGGCATCGGCCTCGATCGCCCAAGGGTGCCACTGGTCGAAATCGCGCGATTCACGCGCCATGCGGGCTTCATCGGCCAGCCCGTTCGCGGCGTCCGGCTCGGTGTGCTTGGCGATGGCGCAGGCCATCTCGACGGTGCGCTTCAAGCTCTCGGGCTTGAGGTCGGCCGTGCTGGCGTTGGCTTTCCGCTGGCCGAAGTAGACGGTGACGGCGATGCCGCGGTCGCGCGTGCGCTCGACCGACTCGACCTCGCCCATGCGCACGTTCACGTTCAGGCCGCGCTCGTCGTTGGCGCTGGCTTCGGCTTGGGAGGCGCCGAGGCGCCGGGCTTCGGCCACCGCCAGGGCGGAGAGCTCGGCGAGGCGGTCGAGGATGGTGTCGGCGTCGGACGATCGGGTGGAGGTCACTGCGTTATCCTGTGCATCGTTTTCCTGTAGGGCCCCGGCGCATGCGCGGACGCGACCCCGAATCCGGCGAATTCCTCGACGAAAGCCGCAGTGCGAAGCGGCGCGAGGCCCTCGACGTGCTGGCCATGGCCGGCAAACTGATGGACACCAGCCGGGCGGCGCTGGCCCTGCTGCCGATGCCCGACGAACTGCGCGAGCTCGTGATCGACTCGCAGCGCATCACCTCGAACATCGCCCGCAAGCGCCAGACGCAATGGCTGGCGAAGCAGATGCGGCGCGAGGACGACGCCGTGCTGGACACGCTGCGCGCGGCGCTGGAGCACACGAAAGAGGACGCGCGCCGCGAGGCGGCGGCCCTGCACCGCGTGGAGCACTGGCGGCTGAAGATCGTCGATGGTGGCGACTCCGGCCTCGCGGAGTTCGTCGCGCTGTACCCGATGGCCGACCGCCAGCAGCTGCGCACGCTGGCGCGCAATGCCAAGGCCGAGCGGCTGGCGAACAAGCCACCGCACAGCTTCCGCGAGATCTTCCGCGTGCTGCGCGAGCTGATGGCCGAGGCCGACGAGGCCGGCGGCAACGACGCCGACGCGATCGACGAGGCGCTGGAGGCCGAAGCAAACGCCACCGACCACGCGCTGGACGACCTCGACGAGATCGGCGGCCTCGACGGGCTGGACGAGTACCGGCACGACGATTTCGGCGGCCGCCGCGACGACTGAGGCCGCGCCCACGCGGGGCTCTGCCCCGTGCATCAGGCTTTCGTCCCGCCAACGGTCATCTGCGAAATCTTCAGCGAGGGCTGGCCCACGCCCACCGGCACGCTCTGGCCGTTCTTGCCGCACACGCCCACTCCGGCATCGAGCTGCAGGTCGTTGCCGATCATGACCACGCGGTTCATCACTTCCGGGCCGTTGCCGATCAGCGTGGCGCCCTTCACGGGCGCCGTGATCTTGCCGTTCTCGATCAGGTAGGCCTCGCTGGCCGAGAACACGAACTTGCCGGTGGTGATGTCCACCTGGCCGCCGCCGAAGTTGGGCGCAAACAGGCCGCGCTCGACCGAGGCGATCATTTCCTCCAGCGTGTGCGAGCCCGCCGCCATCGTGGTGTTGGTCATGCGCGGCATCGGCAGGTGGGCGAAACTCTCGCGGCGACCGTTGCCGGTGCGCGCCACGCCCATAAGTCGGGCGTTGAGGCTGTCCTGCAGGTAGCCCTTGAGGATGCCGTCCTCGATCAGCACGGTGCGCTGCGTGGGCGCGCCCTCGTCGTCGATGTTCAGCGAACCGCGGCGCGCGTCGAGCGTGCCGTCGTCGATGACGGTGACGCCGGGCGCCGCCACGCGTTCACCGACGCGGCCCGAATAGATCGACGTGCCCTTGCGGTTGAAGTCACCCTCCAGCCCGTGGCCGACCGCTTCGTGCAGCAGCACGCCGGGCCAGCCGGGGCCAAGCACCACGGGCATCGCACCGGCCGGCGCATCGATGGCCTCGAGGTTCACCAGCGCCTGCCGCAGCGCTTCTTTCGCGAGGCCTTCCGCGCGACCGTTGGCGAACAGTTCGACGTAGTCGAAGCGCCCGCCGCCGCCGGCGTAGCCGGATTCGCGGCGCCCGCCCTGTTCGACGATGACCTGCACGTTGAAGCGCACCAGCGGGCGCACGTCGGCGGCCAAGGTGCCGTCGGCGCGCGCCACGAGCACCGTGTCTACCGCGGCCGACAACGAGGCGCTGACCTGCACCACGCGCGGGTCGGCGGCACGCACCCAGGCCTCGATCTCGCGCAACTTCGAAAGCTTGCCTTCCGGCGCGAAACGGTCGATCGGATCGATCGCCGGGTACAGCGAGTGCCCGGCCACATGGATGCGCTGTCCGCGCGCGGTCTTCAGGCCCTCGCGGCTGATCGCGCGGGCGGCGCGGGCCGATTCCAGCAGCGCGGGGAGGTCGATCTCGTCGGTGTAGGCGAAGCCGGTCTTCTCGCCGCTGATGGCGCGCACGCCCACGCCCTGCTCGATGCTGTGGGCGCCGTCCTTGACGATGCCGTCCTCGACCGTCCAGCTCTCGCGGCGGCTGTGCTGGAAGTAGAGGTCGCCGTCGTCCACGCCGGGGCCCAGCAGCTCGGCCAACGCGCGATCGACGTCGTCGAGCGTGAGCCCGGTGGGAGACAGCAGGGTGCGTTCGGCGAGTTCAAGCGGCGTCATTCGGAAGTCCTTCGGGGGTGTCGCGATTCGGGGTGGTGCGGCGCGGGCCGCGTTCGACGACATCGACGTCGGGTTCGGCCCAAGGGCCCTGCACGCTGTAGACCGTGCGCGTCGCCTGCTTCAATGGCGCCTGGAACACCGCCTGCGCCACGGCCCCGAGGGCCGCGCCGGCCGGCCCGCCGGTGACCGCGCCGATCGCCGGCAATACGCCACCGGCCTTGGGCAACACTTCGACCCGCTGGTCGTACTCACGGGCCGCCAGCGCGGTGGTGCCGCTGACATTGATTTCCGCGGAGGGGCCATCGATACGGAGGTTGGCGGTACGCGCATCGCCGCCTTCGAACTCGAAATCGCCGCTCATGCCGTTGAACGCGAACCCCTTCTCGAAGAAGTCGCTGAAGTCGAGGGTCAGGCGGCGCGGGATCTCGGCAATGGAGACGAGGCCGATGAAACGGCCGGTGCCCGGCTCGACATCGAGCAAGCGGCCGGCGCCCACATCCACCCGCAAGCTGCCGTCGAAGCGATCGAGCCGGAAGCTGCCCGGCGAGCCCGGCCAATCGCCCACCATGCGCGACTTCACCGGCCCCTCCTCGACCATGCCCGTGAAGCCGAGCGCATCGAGCATGCCGCCCAGGCTCTTGGCGTCGAAATCGACCGCGAAGCGCGAGCGGGTCTGCCCGCCGATGCGTGTCCAATCCCCGCTGGCCATCAGCGTCAGGGCGTCGGACGAGGTGCTGAACCGGTCGACGTGCATGCCCTCCGGCGTCGGGAACGTTTGCACGTCGGCACGACCCAGCCGCGCGTCGCCGAGACGGAAATCCTCGATCCGGAACTGCAGCGGCGGAAGGCCGGAGGGATCGGTCTCGTCGACCGCGGGGGCTGGCTCGCCACGGCTGCCGGTCATGGCCTTGGCATCCATGGGCGGCCAGTGCAGGCGCGCGAATCGGCCCTCCACGGCCGCACCATCCGCCGACGGCACCCGGATCTCGCCACCGATCGCGGGGCCGTCGAAGCCCACCCACAGGCCCTGCGCCTCGCGTTTGAGCTGCACGCGTCCCTCGCCAAAGCTGCGGTCGAGCACGTCGATCGCGCCCACCTGCACATCGACGGACTGCAGCCCGCCCTGAGCGGTGCCGCCGCCTGCTGCCGCGGCCACCCATCCTCCGATGTCGAGGCTCGGCACCTGCCCACGGACGGCGATGCCGGCGTCCGGAATCGGCAAGGGATCGCCGACGCTGCCGAACTCGGCGACCGCGGCGAACGGGCGCTCGCCGTCGGCCATCCGGCCGCGCAGCTGCATTAGGCGGCCGAGCCGCAATTGCAGCGCCCCCGTACCCGCCGGCAGCGGCAGGTCGAGGCGCAACGGCAGCGGCGTGGACGCACTCTTTCGCAACGGCGCCGGCAACCCGAGGCGCGTGCCGACCAGGTCGGAGTTCAGGCTGAGGCGTGCCGGCGGGGGCGGTTCATCGCTGCGCGCCCGCGGGATGTCGACGCGCACTTCCCACAGGCTGCGGCCGTCGAGCCACGGCTGCAGCCACGCCAACTCGGGGCTGCGCTCGAGCAACTGCGAAGGCGTCAGCGCGGCATCGAGCTGGAGTTCCGCCACCTGCGCCGGATCGCGCACGGTGTCACCAACGCGCAAGGACAGGGCACCCTCGCTGTCGCCGTAGCGCACCGGCAGGGCATCAACGAGGAACCCCTTGTCGGTAAAAGGAATCGCGCCGCTCAAGCCCTCGAAACCGACCTTCCAGCGCGCATCGGCGACGCTGGCATTGTCGAGCGACAGCGTGCCCTCCACCACCCGCTCGCCGAGATCCTTCCGCAAGGGCAGTCGCAGCCGCAGGTCCACCGCCGCGGGGCCGCCCACCGTCAGGGCATCGATGTTGGCGCGCTGCGGCGCATAGAGCGGGCTCTGCTTCACCAGGGTGCGCAGCCCACCGGCATCGCCGCCGCCACGGACGGCCAGATCGAGCCACGGCGTCTTGAAGTCCACGATGGCACCCGTGGCCTCGCTGACCACGGTCTCGAGCAGGGTGGCGCGCATCCCCGTCAACGCCATGCCCGGGCCGTCGAACACGGCCTCGCCATGGAAACCCGTTGCGGCGGGCCAGGCGTCGTTGAACTTCAGCGTGACGCCCTCGAGCGAGACGCGCGCATCGAAGCGGCCACCACCGTCGCGGAACGGCCAGTGGTCGAGATCGCCCCCGAGCGCGACCCGCGCGCCGCGCGCCTGCCCGGCGACCAGCGCGGCGTCGAGCCACTGCCGCACCGGCGGTTTCATCGTGGTGCGCAGCCAGAACCGCTTTGCGGCGACCACGTCGAAATCATCGAGATCCGCGGCGAGATCGAGCGTCGGCCGCGTACCGTCGCCCTGGAAACCCAGCGCGAAGCGCGCGTCGAGGCGCAAGCCTGGCGCATCGATGCCCAGCGCATCGCTGCCCAGGCTCCAGCCCTCGCCATCGCGCCACAGTGCCAACTCACCCTTCAGGGCGAGCGGCAACACCGGCCCGAACTCCGCCGGCCAATCGAGGCCGACGGTGGCTGGATCGAGGGCCAGCGCGCCGCCCTGCGCATCGAAGGCCACCGTGCCGCCGAGCCCCCGAAGGCCCGGACGGGCGCCGACCGGGAAGAAGCCGACGCCCTCGATGGTCGCGCGGCCGGCGAAGCCCCCCGGCAGTGCCGCCGGCACCGACAGCGCGCGCACCGTGCCCGACGGGCGGGCTTCGGCCACCCACGCCGCCAAGCCGTCCGGCAAGCGGTTGCTCAGCGCGCCGAGCGCCAGCAGGGGCCCCATGTCGATGCGCTCGGCCTCGATCGCGACGCGCTCGCCCCCCGCCATCCAGAAGCCGTCCACACGCTGCTCGCTCGTGCCATTGGCGAAGGTGCCGCCCGGCACCGACACCTGCCATCCGTCCGCCTCCAGCCGCCACTGCGCATCGAAACCGGCGCGCTCGAAGCGCACCGGTGGCAAGGCCGTGCCGACGCGGCGGAGGCTCAGCCCTTCGAGCGCGGCACGCACCTGCACGCGGGCGATGCGACGATCGTCCAGGTCCACCCACGCGCCCATCTCACCGCGGCCCGCAAGCGGCTCGACGCCCAGCGCCGCGAGCAGGGGGCCCCACGCCGGCAGATCGACCTGCTCGGCCCCGACCCAGAGTCGGCCCAACCGACCGTCGCGGGCCACATCGGCACTGACGTCGAGCGGCGCACGGCCGTCCGCCGACCACAGCCGAACGCCGCCGCGCACCTGCGCATCGCTCACGCGCAAGCGGCCATCGATGCGCGGCAGGGTGTGATCGATCGCCCAGCGCTCGGCAAGGATGCGCAACCTCGCGTCCTGCACGCGCAACTCGCCGAAACCGGCGAGGACGTCGAAAGGGTCGACGCCGGGGCGCGCCGGCTCGGGGAGGCCGCTCATGCGCCAGCGTCCCTCGGCATCCTGGTGCAGCGTGAGCGCGAGGCCATCGACGCTCAGCTCGGTCAGCGGCATGCCGGGAAACAGGCCCGAATACACCGACACCTGGAGATCGGCGCGACCGATGGCGAGCTGCCGATCGCCCTCGCCCACCACCAGGCCCTCCAGCGCGAAACGCGGGCCTTGCCGCGTCCAGCGCGCATCGATGCCGCTGAAGCGCACCGGCTGGCCCACGCGCTCCGAGAGCCAGCGCGCGACCTCGTCAGGATGCTTCTCCACGGCCGGGAGGAACTGGTTCGCCACCGCGACGAGCAGGGCCACGACGATCAAGACAACCAAGACCCCGTAGCCGCCGATGCGGCGGCAGCGACGCCACCAGCGGCGCGCAGCGGTGACCATGGCTCAGGCGGGGCTCACAGCAGGACGACGTCGTACTGTTCCTGCCCGTACTGCTCGTCGGGCTGGAAGCGGATGGTCTTGCCGAGGAACTCCTCGAGTTCGGCGACGGCGACCGACTCCTCGTCGGTGATGCGCGCAACGACGTTCGGCGCGGCGATCACCAGCAAGCGCTCGGCCTCGAACTGCCGCACGGCACGGGTGACCTCGCGGAAGATCTCGTAGCTCAAGGTTTCCGGCGACTTCAGCATGCCGCGGCCGCTGCACGTGGGGCAGATCTCGCAGAGCTGGTGCTCGAGGCTCTCGGTGGTGCGCTTGCGCGTCATCTCCACGAGGCCGAGCGGCGAAAAGTCGTAGACCGTGGTCTTCGCATGGTCGCGCGACAGCGCCTTCTCCAGCGTGCGCAGCACCTGGCGGCGATGGTCGGCGTCGTGCATGTCGATGAAGTCGATGATGATGATGCCGCCGAGGTTGCGCAGCCGGAGTTGCCTCGCCACCGCCTGCGCGGCTTCGAGGTTGGTGCGGAAGGCGGTTTCCTCGAGGTTGCGCTGGCCGAGGAAGGACCCGGTGTTGACGTCCACCGTGGTCATCGCCTCGGTCTGGTCGACCACGAGGTAACCGCCCGATTTCAGCGGCACTTCCTTCTGCAGCGCGCGGGAGATCTCGTCCTCCACGCCGTTCAGGTCGAACAGCGGCCTCTCGCCGGCGTAATGCTCGATCCGCCCGGCCAAATCGGGCATGAACTGGCCGGCGAAGCGCAGCAGCCGTTCATGCGTCTCCCGCGAGTCGACCAGCACGCGGTCGATCTGGCTGCTCATCATGTCGCGCAAGGCGCGCATCGGCAGCGACAGGTCCTCGTAGATGCGGGCCCCCACCGGCGTGCTCAGCGACGCCTCGCGGATGAGCTGCCAGGCGAGGCGCAGGTAGGCCACGTCGGCCTCGAGGGCGTCGCGATGCAGCCCTTCCGCATTGGTGCGGACGATGAAGCCCATGCCGCTGCCCTCGGCCAGCTCCGTGACCACACCCTTCAGCCGCGCACGCTCGGCATCGTCCTCGATGCGGGCGGAGACGCCGATCACTTTCGAGTATGGGAGCAGCACGAGGTAGCGCGACGGGATGCTGACCTGGGTGGTCAGGCGGGCCCCCTTGCTGCCGATCGGGTCCTTCACCACCTGCACGACGATCTCCTGCCCCTCGTGGACGAGTGAGGTGATCGACGGTGGCGGCAGCGGCGGTCCCAGTTCCTCGCTCTCCGAAGGCTGCACCTGGGGCACGCGGATGATGTCGGAGGCATGCAGGAACGCGGCGCGTTCGAGGCCCAGCTCGACGAACGCGGCTTGCATCCCCGGCATCACCCGCTGCACGCGGCCCTTGTAGAGGTTGCCGACCACCCCGCGGCGCAGGCTGCGCTCGATGTGCAGCTCCTGCAGCATGCCCTGCTCGGCCAAGGCGACGCGGGTCTCGCGCGGGGTCACGTTGATCAGGATCTCGGCGCTCACCGCATCACTCCGTGGCGGCGCAGCAGCGCGGCCGTTTCGTACAGGGGCAGGCCCATCACGCCGCTGTAGCTGCCGGACAGATGGGCGATGAAGGCCGCGGCGCGGCCCTGGATGGCGTAGGCCCCGGCCTTGCCCTGCCATTCGCCCGAGGCCACATAGGCCGAGATCATGGCCTCGTCGAGCGACGCGAACGTGACCTCCGACCGGGACGTCGCGGATGCCTCCCCCGCGGCGGACAGCAACCAGACGACGGTCGCCACCTGGTGGGTCTGATCCGATAGCCGGCGCAGCATGCGCGCGGCATCGTCGGCATCGGCCGGCTTGCCGAAGACCTCGTCGTCGAGAATGACCTCCGTGTCGGCCGCCAGCACGAAGGCGCCCGGCGAGGCCATCACGTCGAGCAGGCCGGCCCCGGCCTTCTCGCGGGCGACCCGGTTCACGTAGTCGAGGGCCGGCTCGCCCGGCTGGCGGATTTCCGGCACGTCGACATCGAGGAGGCCGGGATCGAGGCCGAGCTGCTGCAGCAGTGCGCGGCGGCGCGGCGATTGGGACGCGAGGAAAAGCATGGCCCAAGCATAGCCGCCCGTTCAGGCCGCCGGCACGTTAGCCTTGCACCATGGATTGGCCCTCGCCCCCGCGCCGCGGCATCTGGAGCACCCTCGTGCTGGGGGCCGCGCTGCTGTGCCACGGCGGCACGGCGCTGGCCTTGAGCGAGGACCGCCGTTTCAGCGACTTCGCCATCGACAACTGGACCGTCGCCGACGGCCTGCCCCAAGTGGCCGTGCAAAGCCTCGCGCAGGACGGCGACGGTTACCTTTGGGTGGCGACGCAATCGTCGATCGCGCGCTTCGACGGCGTGCGCTTCGAGCCCTTCGACCGTCGGCGCACCGGCGGCATCGACACGTCGATGGCCGAATCAAGCTACCGCTCGAACGATGGCGACGTCTGGTTCGCCAACCGCACCGGCGCCCTGCGCCTGCGCCGCGACCAGGTCACCCGCGTGGCGGCCGCCGGCACCGGCGTGCCCGTGCAATCCATCACCGAATGGCCGGTGGGTCGCATGCTGTTCGGCACGTCGCGCGGCCTCTACGAGCAGGACGGCGGGACGCTGGTGCCCGCCGGACTCGAAGGCATGGACATCGGCGCGCTGGTCGCCGACGGCCCGGTGCTGTGGATCGGCGCGCGCGGCCGCCTGCTTCGCCGGGAGGGCGAGCAGACGCGAAGCATCGCGCTGCCCGGCGGGGAAGACCTGCGCATCACCCACCTGCTCAGCCGTGGATCGACGCTGTGGATCGCCACACCACGCGGCCTGTGGCGGATGGTCGGCGACGCCGCCCCGGAGCCCTTCACCCCGACGCCCGAACTGGGCCGGCTCCCGATCGAAACCCTGTGCACGGACAGCGGCGGCAGCCTGTGGATCAGCACGGCACCGCGCCTGTACCGGCTGCGCTCGAACGGCGAACTGGATGCCGTCGACGATTCCCAGTTCGTACGCAATCCGTGGGTGAACAGCTGCTTCGAGGACCGCGAGGGCAACCTCTGGCTGGGCAGCCAGACCGAGAGCCTGTTCCGGGCCTGGGACGGCCTCGTCTCGCGCCTCACCGAGGCGGACGGCCTCGCCGACCCCTTCGTCTGGGCGCTCGAGGACGACGGCCAGGGCGGCGTGCTCGTCGGCACCAATTCCGGCCTCTCGCACTGGCGCGACGGCCGCACCGAGACCCTCGTCCCCGGCAGCGCACTCCCGGAAGCCGCGGTCTACGAATTGGCGCGACTGCCCGACGGACGACTCTGGATCGGCACCCGCGGTGGCCTGCGCGACTACTCCGAGGGACGACTCGGCCTGCCCGAAGGTGCCGAGGCGCTCGAGGGCACGCAGGTCAACGTCATCGTCCCGGCCGTCGAGGCGATCTGGGTGGGCACCGCCAACGGCCTCTACCGCTCGACGCCGCGCGATGGCCTGCGTCCGGTCGGTGAAGGCGCCTTCGAGGGCTCCGCGCTGCGGGTGCGCTCGCTGCTGCCGATCGACGACCAGCGCGTGCTGGTGGGCACCGAGGATGGCCTGCGCTACGTCGATGGCGCCCAGGTGAGCGTGCCCGACTGGGCACGCGCGCTCCGCGGGCGGATGGTGTCCAGCCTGCTCCGCCTGCCGAACGGATGGTTGCTGGCCGGAACCCTCGATTCCGGACTCACGCTCGTCGCGGGCGAACGGGCGATCACGCTTGATGAGGGCCTTCCGACCCCGAATGCCTGGACGCTGCGGACCCACGACGACTGGCTCTACGTGAGCTCGATCGAGGGCCTGTACCGCCTGCCGCTCTCGGCCTTGCCCGACCCCACCACCACCGACGCCGATGCGGCCCGAAGGGCGGACGTCGGCGCGTCCTGGGTGCTGTCGATGGCCGGCCGGAACCAGAGCGGCCAGCGCGCCCGCTGCTGCAATGGCGGTGCCCGTTCACGCGCGCTGATGGTCGGCGACCAGCTGTGGCTGCCGTCGATCTCAGGGGTGCTCCGGGTCGATCTCGATGCCATCGGCAGCAGCGGCACCGAGCCGCTGGTGCATGTCGAATCGGCGATCCACGGCGACCGCCGCCACCCGTCGGACGCGGGGCCGCTCGTCCTCGACGGCGACCTTCGCGATCTGCGCTTCGATTTTACCGCCCTGCACTTCCGCAGCCCGCGGGCGATGCGCTTCGAGTACCGCCTCGACGGCTACGACCGCGACTGGGTGGAGGCCGGCGAGCGCCGCAGTGCCTTCTACACCAACCTGCCGCCCGGCGATTTCCGCTTCCGCGTGCGGGCGCGCGACGAATTCGGCCAATCCGTCCAAGCGGGCAATCCGCTCGACGTGCGCGTCGAACCGCGATGGACGGAGCGCACCGAGGTGCGGATCCTCGCACTGGCGGCGGGCCTGCTCCTGCTGGTCGCCGGCGTGGTGCTCGGCCAGCGCCGACAGCGTGCGCGGACGGAACGCCTGCAGGCCCTCGTCGATGAACGCACCGCGCAGTGGCAGCGCGCCAACGAACGCCTCGCCCAAGCGAACGCGGTGCTGGCCGTCGAGAGCCAGACGGATGCCCTGACGGGGCTGCCCAACCGTCGCGCCGTGTTCCAGCAGATGCCGACGATGCTGGCGCGCTACCCGGAGGGCCTCGTGTTGGCCCTCGTCGACATCGACCACTTCAAGCGCGTCAACGACGACTACGGGCACGCGGCTGGCGACACCGTGCTGCGGGACTTCGCCGCCTTCCTGCGCCGGGCGACGCGAGAAGGCGACCTGCTGGCGCGCTGGGGCGGCGAGGAGTTCATCATCGTTTTCGGCGGCCTGCGCGAGGACGCCGTCGCGGCGCGCATGACCCGCCTGCTCAATGACGGGCAAAGCCTGAACTTCGACCTCGGCACCGAGCGCCCGCTGACGCTGACCTTTTCGGTCGGCTGGACGCGCCATCCGCTGGGCACCAGCGCGCAGTCCGATTGGGCGCACGCGCTGGAGCTCGCCGACGCGGCGCTCTACCAGGCGAAGGCCAGCGGGCGGAACACCTGGGTGGGCCTCACGGCGGGACCGCACATCGGTGAGGCTGCGCTGGGCGGCCATCCGGGCAAGCGCATCGCCGAGCTGGTCGGCGAGGGCCGCCTGCAGTGGCAGAACCTGCGTCCTCGCCTCGCACCGGTCCCTCGCGGGGAGCGCTCGGCCTAGGCCCGGTGGTAGGGGTGGTTGCCGAGGATCGAACAGGCCCGGTACAGCTGCTCGGCCACCAGCAGGCGCACCAGCATGTGCGGCAGCGTCATCGGCCCGAAGGCCCAGCGCTCGTCGGCGCGCGTCCAGACGTCGGGCGCATGGCCTTCCGGCCCGCCGATCAGGAAGGCGAGATCGCGCCCCTGCTGGCGCCACGCGGCGAGACGCTCGGCGAGTTGCTCGGAGGTATAGGGTTTGCCGCGGCCGTCGAGCGCGACGACCCAGGCATTCTTCGGCAAGGCGGCGAGCACGCGCTCGCCTTCGTCCTGCATGGCGCGGGCCGCATCGCGACCCTTGCCGCGCATCCCGGGTGCCACTTCGACGAGCTCCAGCGGAAGCTCGCGTGACAAGCGCTTCGTATAGTCGGCGTAGCCCTCGGCCACCCAGCCGGGCGGCCGTTCACCAACGGCGATCAGCTTCGCTTTCAGGCGATCAGGCTTCCGGCGGCTGGTCGCCGACCGTCCACAGGCGCTCCAGCGCGTAGAACTCGCGGACGCGCGGCAGCATCACGTGAACCACCACGTCGCCGAGATCGACCAGCACCCACTCGGCCTCGCGCTCGCCCTCGACGCCCAGCGGCTGGTAGCCGGCCTGCTTCGAGGCCTTCACGACCTCGTCGGCCAGCGACTTCACGTGGCGGGTCGAGGTGCCCGAGGCAATGACCATGAAGTCGCACACCGAGGTCTTGCCGCGCACGTCGATCTCGACGAGGTCCTTGGCCTTGATCTCCTCGAGCGCCGCGGTGGCGAGCTTCAGGAGGTCGGCGGGCGCCGGCAGCGGGTTTGGCGGCTGCGGCTTGATGACGTGCTGCGGATGCGACAACGGGGCGGTCCTGTGTGGGATGGCGCCGAGTATACCCCCCACCCCCCCGGGCTCAACCGGGCGCGGGGCGGCGGTACAGGCCGCGGGCAGCAATCTCGGCCGCCACGGCCGGGGGCAGCCCGTAAACCGGACGCCGCCCCGACACGGCGTCGCGGACGGCGGTGGCGCTCTCGGCCTGGAGGGGCAGGTCGAGCAACGCGACGCGTCCGGCCGGGGCGGCGCGGAATTCGGCCGGCTCGGTCGCCCAGCGGCCGTCCAGCGCTTCGCGCAACTCGGTCGGAAGGCCATCGAGTGCACTGCCGGGGCGGTGCGCCACCAGCAGATGGGCCAGCGCGAACAGGGCCCGCCACTCGTGCCAGCGGCTGAGGCCCAGGAAGGCATCGGCCCCGAGAACGAAGCCCAAGGGCTGCGCGTCGCCGTGCTCCCGCCGCCATTCGCGCAAGGTATCGACGGTGTAGCTGGGGCCATGGCGCGCGCCCTCTCGGGCGTCGATGGCCCACATGCCGGACGTCGGCGGCGGCTCACTGGCCAAGGCGACGCGAAGCAGTGCGACGCGATCGGCGAAGTCGGCGCCGGGCGCGCCGCGATGGGGCGGATCGGCGGCCGGGACGAAATCGAGCTGCGACGCCCCGGTGGTCGCCAACGCCGCGCGGGCCACGGCGAGGTGCCCGAGATGGATCGGATCGAAGGTGCCACCGTAGAGCAGATGCAGGGGAGCAGCGGTGGTGGGCGTCATCCGGCGCGCTCCGGGCGGCTCACTTCGCCAACAGGGTCATCGCCGCGCGGGGCCGCGCGATGGCCAGCAGCAGGCGTTCGAGCGCGCGCCACGCATCGCCGCTGGCGCGTCCTTTGGCCATGCGTTCGACCTCGCCGACGGCGATCGCGAAGCGCTCCCAGGACGACGGCGGATGCCGCTCCAGCGCACGGCTGTACTGCGCCATCTTCGACTCCCACAGCTTCGCCGCGCGCATCTCGGCAATGACGTTGCCGCCACGCGCCTTCACTGCCGCGAATCCAGCGATCTTCGTGATCTCGCCCAGCGTCCAGCCCAGCAGGCCGGCCACCTGCTCGCCCTCGCCGCGCAGCGCGGCGAGGATGCGCGGCACGCGGGCGGCCTCCCCGGCCAGCGCAGCGTCGACCAGCTTGAAGACGTCGTAACGCGAGGCCTCGGCGACCAGCCGTTCCAGCGTCTCGAGGTCGATCGGGCCCGCGTCCTTGTCGAGCAGCAGGGCGAGCTTGTCGATCTCCTGGGCCGCCGCCAACA
>Ga0209278_1001370_pt1 | contig 15033 bp, 16 predicted proteins | sample JI81BgreenDNA_FD_187504 | JGI IMG/M metagenome (GOLD analysis project Ga0209278, IMG submission 187504) | Wastewater effluent complex algal communities from Wisconsin, to seasonally profile nutrient transformation and Carbon sequestration -... | ecosystem: Engineered > WWTP > Effluent > Algae... | reverse complement strand
CACCCCAGGGACTTGAGGGCCTTTGCCGCCGGGCTCCGGGCACCTGGGCGGGGGCAAGAAAAAGGGCCGTCCCGGGAGGGACGGCCCTGTGCTGGATGGTGGTCCGGGGGGAATCGAACTACCTAGGAACTGGAACCGAACCGGCCCGAGTTACTGCATGAGTTACTGCATGAGTCGCCGCGTGCAGGTCGGCAAATCGGCTGGGGCTCTATTTCTCGCGGGGACAGCGGTGACACGGGGACAAGAGGGGTCGATCCTTTAAGAATCAACCACTTGCGCGCGTTGACTGTCACCGTCAGGGGCGCGATCCTGTCCCCGTGTCACCGCCTGGCGCGGCGGGCCTAGACCACGGCGTCGAGGTAGATGCTGGGCCGGATGACGTAGACCGGAACCTTGTGCTTCTCGTCCAAGCCACCGCCGCTGATGCCGGGCAGCCGCTGGCGGCTGGTGAACCGTCCAGGCTCGTGCTTGAGGTGCCCCCGGTCGCGCAGTACCTTTGCCACGGCCTCGAAGTCTTCGCCCCTGCAGACCTCGCGCTTGAACACCTCCGGAAGGATGAGGTACTCGGTGTACGCCAGCACCTTCTGCCGCGCCTCGTCGGTTGTCTTGCTGTCGAGGTACTCGTCGGCGGCGCTATAGCTGAGCGGCTCGCCCTGGTCGTTGATCAATCGCCTGAACCCGAGACGCATCATCGTCCGAGGGCCGTGATCATCTAGCGCTCGCTGCACCCACGTGAAGCTGCTCTCCCCGTGCTTCTCCAAGCAAGCCTTGACCATGTTCAGCCGCTTCCACTCTTCGGCGTTGCCCAGGTGCCCGCGCTTGGCCAGCCAGGCCTCGAAGCACCTGCGTACGCCCCTTGCGGCCTCGCCTGCCGGCCATCCCGTGATGCCGGCCTCGGTGGCCAGCTCGCCCGCCGCGGCCAGCAGCGCGAAGCGGCTGCCCACGGTGCGCACCTGGCCAGCGGCGGCCTCGGGCACCATGGCGTCGCGCTGCCGCTGCAGCTGCTCATCCAGCCGGGTCGACAGCACCGCATAGTGCTCGACGCACCACTGCAGCCAGGCCCGGCCTGCGCAGCCGTACACCTGCGCCGCGGCGCGCACCACCGCCTCGGCGAACTGCGCCGGGCCCTCGTGGTCGTGCAGGTGCTCGAGGCCGCCCATGTTCGCGCCCGCGTCGAGTGGCACGTCGACCATGCGCACCTCCTGGCCGGCGCGCAGGCTCTTCCCCGCCTCGGCCACCTGGTCAGCCAGGCCCACCTCGCCGCTGCTCAGGAAGAGCAGCTTCCAGGTCTTGCGCCGCCGCATCATGGCCCGCTCGGTGGCGCGCACCTTCGCCGACTCGTTGGCCAGCATATAGGCGGCATCACCGGCCACGCGCGGGTCGAGCTGGCCGAACTCATCCAGCACCAGCAGCGAGTCGCAGGACTGCACCGCCAGGGCCTCGAGGCCATTGTCGGTGGTGCGCCAGCGCTGCATGTAGCTCGGCCGGCCCCACACGCTGGCCGCCAGCAGCAGGCCCGTGGTCTTGCCGGCCCGTGAGTCGGCCTTGAAGTTGAAGCCGCCGCTCTCCAGGCCGGAGAAGCGCAGCAGGGGCCCCGCGAAGGCTGCGCACAGCGCGAAGACCAACCGCGAGTTGCCCACGGCCAGCGCGGCCACCTGGTCACGCCACTGCTCGAGCGTGCCGTGCTGGCGGTAGCTCTCTTCGACTGCGCCATCGGCCTGGAAGACGTAGCGCCGGCCCTCGGCCTGGCCGATGGTGCCGCTGGGCAGCACGTACACGCCACCATGCCAGCCCACACGGTCGACCACGATCAGGCGCTCATCCGTCCGCCTCGTGGCGATGTACTGCGCCAGCTGGCCGCGCGCCTGGGCGTGCACACCCACCTCGAGGCCGAGGTCGCGCAGCCGGCCCTCGAGCTGGGCTCGGTCCCCGCTCAGCATGCCCGCAGGCATCACCCAGGTGCGCAGGTTGCCATCGGGGTCTAGCAGCTCGAGCGCGTAGCCCCATCCCTGGCCATCGTCGCCATGGGTCCGCGCCCTCACGAACAGCGGCCCGCACACCCACTGCGGCCGCTGCAGCTCGCCATCGTTGCCGCGCTTCGAGTGCCACACCCCGCGGCCGTCCACGTGGAAGCCGTAGGCGTCGGGATCGGGGCGCGCAGCGCCCTCGCTGGCACTGGCCGCAGCCTCACCCCCGGCGGCCTGCCGCTCGCGCCTTGGCGGGGCCGCATTGCCCTGCCGCGCGCCGTTGCGCAGCGCGTCGACCGCCGCCAGCACCTGCTGCCGCACGGCCTCGGCGCCAGCCAGCGTGGCCAGGTCGTTGAAGTCCTTGCCGTCCTGGCCAGGCTCGAAGGTCGGGAACACAGCCGCGGCTGTTGCGCCTGGCGCGGCCACGGCCTCGGCGGCCTCGGTGGCCTTGATGCGGCCCGGGTTCTTGCCCTTGCGGGCCTCGGTGCCCTTGTCGTCGTCGCCGCACACCAGCAACGGCAGCGCCGGGTGCAGGCGCCGCAGCTCGCGGGCCACGTGGGGCAGGTTGCCCGCGTCGAAGGCCACCGCCACCGGCAGGCCGGTGGCCTCGTGCACGCTCGCCGCGGTGGCGTAGCCCTCGGCCACCAGCAGCGCCGCGGCGCCGCCGACCTGGCCCACCAGGTGGAACAAGCCGGTCTTGCGGTAGCTCACCGCGTCATCGTCGCCGGCCTTGCCGGTGCCATACACCTTGTCGGTTCCCTCGCCCGGGTCGCCCCTGGGCTTGATGCGCTTGGGCAGCAGGCGCTGCACACAGTGCAGCACGCCCTCGGCGTCGACCATGGGCACCAGCGCCTCACCACCCGGCCGGAACCGCAGCCCGTGGGCCTGCACGCCCTTGCGCGTGAGGTACGCGCAGCCCGCGGCCGGCGGCTGCTGCAGAGCCTTCTCCCAGGCCGCGCGGCAGCGGCGCGCGCCTTCGGCCTGGCGGGCCTCGAGCTCGGCCGCCTCGGCGCGCTTCCTGGCCTCGCTGGCCGCGGCCTGGGCCGTACGCTCGGCATCGCTCAGCTTCGGCGGCTTCAGGTGCGCCGGCACGCGCCAGCCATGATCCTTGGCCAGCTTGAACAGCGTGGCCACCGTCACGCCGCCGCCGGTCTTGAAGCTGCGCCAAGCGTCGCGGGCGTCGGCCGGTTTGTAGCTCTCGCCTCGGCGGCTCCAGTCGTCCCACAGCGCCTGGGCCGTAGCGTCATCGAAGCCGGCCGCCTTGATGGCCATGCCCACGCGCGTCCACGTGTCGCGCTCGAGGTCGGGCGGGATGCTGGCCAGCGCATCGCGCACCAGCTCGGGCGTGGGCGGGGGCAGGCTCGAGCTGCCCTTGCGGTGTTGCGTCATCGCGTCTCGTTGTTGGAGCGCACCGCCGCGGCGGCCAGCGCCACCGCAGCGAGCTCGCTCGCGTCGTGTTGCACGCACCCGGGCCGGCCCGCGCCAGGGCAGGCCATCAGGCGCGCCGTGGCGGTGTCGAGCTCACGGGCGAGCAGGTGCCAGTCGGGCTCGCCGAGCTGGCCGTCGACGTTGAGCTGCACCAGCGTGCCCAGCCGCGCGGCCAGCGCCGCGCAGCGAGTGCAGGGGCCGCTCGACTCGGGGGCGTGCATCAGTGCACCGCCAGCTCTTGCAGGCGCTGCAGCTCGAACACCGCGAAGGCACTGCCGCTGCGGCACGCCATGGCCATGCCGCGGGCGCAGCGCTCGGCATCGTCCAGGGTGTCGAAGCGGCAGGCCAGGTACACCAGCCACAGCTCGGCGTGGCGGTCGGCAGCGCAGCGCAGCACCGCCAGCAGCTGGGCCGCGAGGTCATCGCGGCCCAGCGGCACCACGCCAGGCTGCAGGGCCACCAGGTCCGCGGCGCTGGTGCAGGCCACGGCCTCGGCGAAGGCCGCCTTCACCAGCGGCCTGGCCTCGGGCTTGAACAGCTCGGCCAGCGTGTCCGCACTCGGGCACGCGGCCAGACTGCACATCACGTAGAAGCCAGGCGCTGGGCTCATGCAATGCCGCCCTTGACCTTCACGTGCAGGGCATTGAGCTCTGCCTGAATCGCCTCGCTCTCGGTCGTGACCTCGCAGCTCGACAGCAGGTCAGCCACCTGCAGCAGCTGCGCAGTGGCCAACCGCAAGGCGCGGCCAGCGTCGTGGACCTCGGCATGTACGTCAGCAACGCCGCCATCTTCGACCTGGCTCAGCTGGTGCACAACCGCGCGCAGGACCCCATGCACGTTGAAGAGACGATCGGCCAGCTCGAGGCCGTTCCCGAACTCGATCTTGCTCATGAGCGCACCTCCACCCGCGGCGCCCCATCGGCCCGCGCCGCCTCGGCGATGAAGGCGTCGGCGGCCATGCGCACACGCGACTCAAGGCCACGGGCCAGGCTCTCGGCGTGACGAGCGCTCATGAGCGCGGTAGGAGCGCCGGCCTTTATGGCGGCCGCACGCTGGCGCAGATTGCGGGCTCGGGTGGCCCATTCGAGGCACTGCTCGGCAGTGCCCCATCCGGTGACGGCGGCCATCAGAGCGCCCCCTTCACAACTCGGCCATCAGGCCAGGTGAGCGTGAACGAATTACCCAGCCCGGCCGCCTGGCCAAAGCGCTGGGCGGCCATCACGAACTGGTCCGACTCCAGGGCGCCCAGCAGGCTCCCGCGGCCGTTCACCCGCATGCGCGTGTCAGCCAACATCACCGCCGCGTACAGCGTGAGGAACTCGCGCGCGTACTCGAACTCGGCCTCGTCCTGTAGCAGCGCGAGCACCCTGTCGGCCATGGCCTCGGGTTCGCGCGTACGGGCCGCGATACGGCCCAGCTCAGCCAGCACCGTGAAGGCCGACAGGTCCGAACCGGCCTGCAGCAGCCACGGGCTCATGGCGGATCGGGCGAAGGCGCTGCGCAGAGCAAAGGAGCCGTGGTGCAGCAGCCAGCGCTGCAGCTGCAGCAGCGCCAGGCCAGCGCCGGGGCGCTTGCAGATTTCGTCGAGGGTCATGCCTTGGGCCCTCCCGCGGCTTGGAGCGCCTGGCGCGCACGCGGTGGCAGCAGCCACTCGTCGTCGTCGCCCACCGCGCCCGGCTCCCCGAGCAACCGGATGGCCCTGTCCGCCAAGAATCCCGACCGGTCTGAGAGCACGCGAGCCGCAACCAGCAGCCCACCCTTTTCTTCTTCGTCCGCCTCATGGCACTGGGCCGCAATCACGCGGCTGGAATGCGCCAGGCTGCAGAGTTCGTGGAGGATCGAACTGAGCGCAGTCCGTTGAGCGACGGTGAGCTTGTCAGCGCTCATGCGGCACCCCCCTGCTCTGCCGCGCTGGCGGCCGAGTTGAGGGCCTTCGCCAGGGCCCGGGCCTGGCCCGAGGTGAGGCGGTGCACCAGGTCGAGGGCGCCGGTGCCGAGCTCGACGGTGACGGGGTAGCAGGCGCCCACGCTGCGGGCGCTGTAGACGCACGCCAGCTGCTGGCCGGCGAGCGTGACGACGCCATGGTTCAGCCGGCGCCGGGTGGCGCGGCCTTGCACGAGGCGCAGTTTCGGGGGACGGGAGAGAGCAGGCGCGAGCGCGCCCAGGGGTTCACCAGCCATGAATGGCTCCTTCGTTGCGGTGCACAACCGCCGCCCCTCCACGCCAATGGAAGGGCGGCGGCCCGAGCGGGCTTGGCGTGCCGGAACGAAGGAACCGGTGGACCCGAGGGTCCGCCCGCCCGAGCCGCCATAGAAACTGGAGCTCGAGCGCTGGTGACGCACGAATGAAAACAGCCGCGCTTGGGTAAGGCGGCTGCGTGCGCCTTCGTTATCCGGGACGCCAATCCCGACCTCACTTGCGGTGAGGCACCGGAACTGTAGCACCAGCGGCGCGCGCCGTGGAGTGTCTGCGCCAGCGCGCCGCAGCGGGCTCTGGCGCGCCCACGTACAGGGGGCCACCTGCGGGCGCACACCTTGGGGGGCAAGGGCGTGCATCAGGCCACCTTGAGCAGGTAGTGCCAGGCCGCGCCGATGCCGGGCACGTGCCGCACGGTGGCCACCGGCTGCACATCGCCGCTCACCACCAGGCCGTGCAGCGAGTGGTGCAGCGTCCGCACGGTCGCCACCTCGAGCTCGAGCTGCGTCAGCGCGGCCACCACCACCGGGTGCCACACGGCAGCCCAGTCGCGGTGCGGGGACAGCAGCCGCACGCCCAGGTACTCGCCACGGAGCACCGCCGCCTGGATGCCCCTGCTGTCGCCCTCGGTGGGCATCGCGTCGAAGGGCACCAGGTCGCGCAGCGCCTCGGCCAGGCTCTCGCCCCGCGGCCCCACCCAGTGCGGCGCGTCGGGCCGCACCGGCCAGGCCAGCTCGATGCGGCGGCCGATCACTGCGGCAGCTCCGCCTGCTCGGCCGCCTGCACCTGGGCCTGCACCCAGGCCAGCACCTTGCTCTCGGGCCAGCGCGCGGTGCGCGTGCCCAGCTTCAGCGGCGCGGGGAAACGCTTCTCACGGATCAGCTTGTAGAGCTTGCTGCTCTTGAACCCGGTGAGGTCTTCGACCTTGGCCAGGTCGATCAACCGCTCGCGCGGCGGCGGCGGCGGGTTGCTCGTGACGAGGTGCATTCGAGGGGCTCCGTGCTTGCACCGTGGGGCGTGGTGCTTGCTGCGGACTGTCGAACGCGAGGCCGTTTCCCCGCGAGGGAGGGAAAGGGGAAACGCACGGGGAAAGACGCGCTCAGGCCTTGTGGCGCTTGCCCAGGCTGGCTTGCTTATTGGCCTTGCGGCCATTCTTGATGTAGCGCTCAACGGTGTCGCGCTCGAGGCCCCACAGGCGGGCCAGCTCCGGCAGCACGTCATCCACCGCCACGCCCGGGATGGACCTGCAGGTCTCGTAGTGCTCCAGCAGCCTGGCGCAGGCGGCCGGCAGGCCTCCCGGCCAGCGCTGTTGGCCTTCAGCCCGGCGCAGGGGCTGCAGGCTGTCCACCTTGAGGCGCAGAGCCCGCAGGGGGCTGACGGCAGGCGCGGCAGCCGTGGCGACTTCCCGCGCCGGCGCCGGGTAGTCGAACAGTGCGCTTGCCGTGGCGCGGTTGACGGCCAGCACCTCGAGCTGCAGGCACTGCAGGGCCCACGCGCGCTGCGGCGGGTTGCCAGGGCCGATGGCCTGGGGCGCGGCGGCAGGTCGGGCAGCTGGCCCATCCAGGCCGCGGCTCAGCACTCGGCGGCCGGGAGAAGCGGGCACCGCCCCATCTACCGGCAGCACCATCGGCGCCAGGCCGGGGTGCATGCCGTAGATCGTGGCCGCAGTGCGCTCGAGCAGCACCTGGCGCACCGTCAGCTCGGCCCTGGCACGGTCGCGCAGCTGCAGGGCGTCATCCAGCCACGCGGCCAGGTCGTGCAGCCGCACAAGCGACGAAGGGGCCGGCCCTTCCAGACCGGCCCGCAGCTGCTCGAGGGGCGATGCAGGCGACGTCACGCGCAGAGTGTGCATCGCCGGCCCGCCTGCTACTGCAGCGCCGCCGCGCGCAGCCGCATTTGCTCGGCCGCCTCGGCTTCGATGGCCGCCTCGGCCTCGAGCTGGCGCGCCATCTCGTCAGGCCACTCCACCGTCGTGTCGCGCTCGAACACCGCCATGTCGATGCTGGCGAACAGGGGCACCAGGTACGAGTCGATGAAGCGCGCTTCGACCGGCCACACGCTCACGTTCTGGCGGTACTCGCGCATGCGCTCGCCCATGGGCACCAGCTCGGGCCTGGACACCACCAGGTCGAAGTCCAGGCGGTCGAGGCGGCCCAGCCGGTCGGCCTGGATGAGCTCCGGGCGGCCACGCCAGGGCAGCGCCTCGGCGCGGGCCTGGGCCGCGGCCATGATGCAGGCCGCGATGCCCTCGTGGAAGTCGACGGTGGCCTGGTCGAGCCGCACGCGGGCCAGCGCGGCCTCGGCGTTGCGCAGCGCCTTCGTGGTGCCCTCGAGCTCGGCCGCCTTGTCGGCGCAGCTCTTGCGCACCACCGAGGCCTGCAGCGCGGTCGGGTGAGGTGCACGCGCCTCGGCGTCGCGCCGCTGGGCCTCCTGGCGCAGCTCGGCGCTCAGGGCCGTGGATGCCGTCTCGGCCGCCGCGGCATCGTCGGCGCTCATGGCGTCGGCCAGCTGCTGCTGCAGCGCCGTCACGCGGGCATCGTGCTCGCGCTGCAGCACCTGCAACGAATCGGCCGCCACGCGCTCGAGGTCGGCCAGGCGGGCCTGCAGCCGGGCCAGGTCGGCGGTGGCCTTCACCTTGTCGGCGGCCAGCGTAGCCACGTCCTGGCGCAGCGCGCGCTCGGCCTCGGCCAGCTCGGCGTGCGCAGCGGCACGGGCAGCCTTCGCGGTTTCGGTGCTGCGCTCGCCCTCGAAGGCGTGCAGCACGGCCTGCACGGTGTCGAGCTGCTGCTGCCACAGCCTGCGCCGCTGCGCACTGGCGAAGCCAAGCTCGGGCTTATTGGCCAGCAACAGGTCTTTCAGGGTCTGCGCGCCCGATTCGCTCTGCAGCAGCTGGCGTGCGCGCTGCTGGAACGGAGTCTCGGCCGAGGCCGTTGTCGCGCCCTTGGAAGGCGCTGCGATCAGCTTCTTGAGTCGTTGAAGCCAGGTGCTCATGGGGTGGAACTCCACAGGTGAAGATGCCGGCCGCAGCCGGCGGAAGATCCCCAGGCGCCGCCATCGGCCGCCACCTGGGGCGTGATGAATCAGCCGCCTGCGGCGCGCTTGGCGCTCTCGATGAGGCTCAGAAACCCATCGGCGAAGCCGCGTTCAGCGAAGCCGCTCGCGGTGCCCGCCCCAGGGATTGCGAGCTCGATGCGCACGAGGTCGAAGTTCACTCGTGGCGACGGCGCCGGGGTGGGAACCGGCTGCGACGGGGCAACCGGCAAAGCTGACGGACCTGCCGGGCTTGCGACCGGCCCGGCGACGCCACCGAAGGCGCCGACACTCGACGCACCGGCAGGCCCACCGAAAGGCCCGGCGGCGCCTTCGCCCGCCTCGGGCTTGTCGGTGCGCACCCAGATTCCCAGGCCTTGCACCGGCAGGCCGGCCTGCCCGTTGTGCGACCCGCTGGCGTACTGCCCTTTCTGGGCCTGGGCCACGCTGACACCGCCGCGCACGCGCGGATCGGGGATGAACGTCCAGTTGCCCTGGGCCTTGGGCGGCGGCAGCTGGAAGCTGCCCACCACCACCGGGCTGGTGGCAACGCCACCGGGACCCCGCGGCTGGCTCAGCGGCGGCAAGGTGCTGGGGCTCAGCCCAGCCCCGATGCCGATGCCAGACGCCGAGGTGTTGAGCAGCTCGCCGAACTTGTTGACCTGGGCGGCGGCCTCGCCCGCCTTGCGCCCGACCTCGCCGAAGCGCTCGCCCACGCGGTCGACGGCGCTTGCCGCAGTGCCCATGGCGCCCACGATGGCCTTGCCGGTCCTGTCGGCCTGCACCGCCAGCCCGAGGCCTCGCGCCTCGGCCTGCACCGTGCTGGTGGCCACGCCGTTGTTGGCCGCAATGGCGGCCTCTGCGTAGCGCTGGAAGGCGGCCTGCTTGGTGGCCAGGGATGCCGTGGCGTCGTTGCGGATCAGCTCCCAGGCCTGGCGGGACTTGTCGGCGACGCGCTGGAGCTCGGCCTGGCTCTGCACACCCAGGGTCTTGTAAGCCTCGGTGAGTTTGCTCATGCCCTCAGCGGCCTGCTGGGCCTTGCCGCGGATGGTGTCGAGCAGGTCCGTCATCTGCTCTTTGGTGAGGACGCCAGCCTTGCCGAGAGCTTCCACACGGGTGCGCAGGGCGTTGAACTCTTCCTGTACATCGGCCGTCTCGGCCATCTTGCGCAGCGCCTCGGCGATCACGTTGCCGGCATCCAGCCCAGCAGCCTGCAGCGCGCCTGCGCTGCGCACCAGCACCGTCAGGTTGTCTTGCGCCACCACGAAGGCCTCGCTCATCGTGCCAGCGGCGCGGGCGACGTCGACGCCCAGGGCCTCGGCCGCACGCTTGCCGGTCTCCACCAGCACCGCCTGCAGCACGCCCGCGTTCCGCGCACCCTCGGTCATGGTGCTGATGAACAGGTCGCGGAAGCGCTGCAGCTCGGCGCCGCTCAGCTTGGCCAGGGCGGCAGGGATCTCGGCACCGATGCGCTGCGCCGCCTCGCTGCTCTTGCTGGCCAGGTCGTTGAGTGCCGCAGCCATTTGGCCGGCCCTCTTCGCGCCCTCGGGGAGCTTGACGCCGGCTGCATCGGCCAGCGCCACGATGGCACCTTGCGCGGTGTCTGCTGCGGCGGTGACCTTGGAGACGCCAGCAGCGCCGGCAGCGCCTTCGGCCACCAGCACCGCAGCCGTAGCCTTGGCCGTGGACCCCACCCGCTCGGTGGCAGCGGCGGCCGCATCAGCTGCCGCGCGCACCACCTCGGGCGAGCGCTCGGCCTCGCGGTACAGGTCCGCGAAGATGGCCTCCTGTTCCTTCGCGCGCTGCTTGAAGCGGTCGAAGGCGGCGCCGATGGTGTCGTCGGTGAAGACCGCGGCCGCGGCCTCCTTGAGGAACTGCAGGTCGTTGACGACGCCGACGAGGAACTCGGTGACGCCCACGCCGAACTTGCGCGCGAGCTCGGAGTTCTCTCGCAGCATGTCGCCGAGCTGGAAGCCGAGCTCGAAGCCGGTGACGGCCACCGCGATGTTCACGATCTTGGGCACGTCCGCGATGGACTTGCTCAGCACGCCCATCGTGCCGGCGGTGGCCATCGCCTGCGTGGCCAGCGAGCGCAGCGCTCCGGCGCCCTGCACCGCCAGCGCGGCCACCAGCACCACCCCGGCGCGCGCAGCGATGGCGCCGAGCTCATCCAGGCTCTCGGCCAGGCCGTTGATGCCGGCCGCCACCGCGCGGCTGGCCCCGGTCGCGCCGTCCAGGCTGCCGATGAACGTGAGCCACTTCGTCTGCAGGTTCTCGACGGCGCGGCCGATGGTCACGGGCAGCTGGCCGAACTCGCGGTCGAGCACTGCGCGCTGGCTCTTGAGCGCCTCGAGCAGCTGCGTCGTGGTGAGCTTGCCTTCGTTGGCCAGCTTGCGCAGCTCGCCCGTAGTGACGCCCAGGCCGTCCGCGAGAGCCTTTGCCAGGCGCGGGCTCTGCTCCACCACGGAGTTGAACTCTTCACCGCGCAGCACGCCCGACTGCAGGGCCTGGACGAACTGCGTGATGGCAGCATCGCTAGCCGCGGCCGACGCGCCGCTGATGGCCACGGCTCGGTTGATGGTCTCGGTGAGCTCGAGCGCGTCTTCCTGGGCCAGGCCGACCTCGCGACCCGCCGACAGGATGCGGGTGAAGAGCGTGCCCGTGTTCTCGAGGCTCTGGCCGGTGCTCAGGGCGATGCGCTCGACACCCTGCAGCGCCTGCTGCAGGGCCGGGCCCTCGCCGGTCACCAGCTGGATGCGGGCGCGCAGGTTGTTGAAGGCGTCGGCGGCCTCGCCCACGCTGCCGAGCAGCTGCGTCGTCTGGCTGCCCAGGATGCCGGCAAGGCCGATGTTCCGCAGGCCGTCCAGGCGCCGCGAGATGCCCTCGAGGCCGGCCTCCACCTTGTCCACGGCCTGCCGCTGCTCAGCACCGCTCTGGCGAGCCGCCTGGGCCTGCTGCTGGTACGAAGCCACCAGGGCGCGGCCCTGCGCTGTGGCGGCCGAGGTGGCGGCGGCCACGCGATTCTCGGCCACCGCCAGGTCGTTGGTCTCGACGCCGAGCGCCTGCACGCGGCCGCGGGCGGCGCTGAGGGCCTCGGTCTTGGCGGTGTAGGCGGTCTGCGCACGTTGGGCCGCGTCGCGCAGCTTCTCGAGCTGGCCGGCCTGGGCGCGCGTCGGCGACTGGATTGACTGCAGCCGCTGCTCCATGCGCTGCAGCGCCTGGGTGCTCTGCTCGAGCTTGCCCGAGGCCTCGTTCGCGTCCACCAGGGCACGCTCGAAGGTCTTGAGCGCGCTGCTGGCCTCGCCCAGCCTGCGCAGCTCGCTGGCCAGCTGCTTGGCTGACTCGGCGGCCGCGGGGTCGACTGCGCCGTCGAGCTTTTCGAGCTGCTCGGCAAGGCTGCGAACCTCGGCCTCGCCCGAGGCATTGGCCTCGATGTCGTAGCGGATCTTCGGAGAGTTCATCGGGAGGCCTCAGCGGCGGATGCCCAGGGTCCGGCAGGCCTCGGCGAAGGTGATGCCGTGGCGCTCGGCGTAGTCGCTGGCGAACCAGGCCTCGAGGTGGGCTTCGCCCCGCGCAGCGGCCGCGGTGCGCGCTGCGTCGCGCCTGGCGGCTTCGATGAAGGTAAGGCCCAGAGCCTGGGCTTCGCCGGCAAGCCGCTCGGCGCGCTCGACCGGGGACTCGGCCGCCGCACGCACCGGCAGGGACGGCATCGCCGCCTGGGCCGGCGCGCTGGCCGGGGCGGGCGGGCTGGCTGGCGGCAGCGCGCTGGCCGTGGGGCTGCGGGACCCGCTGCGGCGGCGGATGGTCTCCGGCTGCTTCGCCAGGCGCTCGGCCAGCTCGGCGACGCTGGCCTCGCCATCGGCCAGGCCTGCCGCGATGGCCTGGCGGCCGATGAAGGTGCGGCCGTCGGCCATCTCGGCCAGCACCTGCGCGACGGTGGCGCCACGGTGCGTGGCCACATCGTCCACCAGCATGGAATACAGGTAGTCGAGCTGGGCTTCGCGCTCGGCGATCACGTCCGCCGAGGGCGGGGCGCCGTTCACCGACAGCCGCTTGTACTTGCCGCGCACCAGGTCCATCGCCGTGGGCGAGGCCGGATCCCAGCTCAGGCGCTGCACCACGCCCAGCGACCCCACCATGTCGGTGCCGCCTTCCACGTACACGGCGCGCGCCGCACTGCCGACCCAGTAGGCGGCGCTGGCCATGGTGCCCTGCACCAGGGAAGCCGTGGGCTTGGCTGCGGCCAGGCGGCGCATCGCGTCGCGGGCAGCCGGCACGCCGAGCACGCTGCCGCCCGGGCTGTCCCAGACGATCAGCGCCGACCTGGCGCTAGCGTCGGCCGCCATGCGGTCGAGCATGCCGGTGAGCTGCTGCGTGCTCACGCCGCCGCTCACCTGCATCAGCATGTTCATCTTCGGCGCCATCACGCCGGCCACCGTCAGCAGGGCCACGCCGCCGGGCATGACGCTGTACGCGAGAGGCTCATTCGCCAGCGGGCGGCCGAGGCTGGCCTCGATGGCTTCCAGGTCAGCGGCACCGCCGCTGGCGTGGCGCTGGTGGATGGCGTGCAGCTGGTCCAGCACCTGGGGCGGCAGGGCCCAGGCCTGGTGAAAGAGGGAGTTGATGCTCATGCCGGCACGATGCCGGCGGCAGCACGCTCAGCGGTGCGCTTGCCGGTCTTCGCGCGCTTTCTGCGGCAAGCCCTTGACCGGCCAGCGCGTCATGGGGGGCGGTGCTCTGCCTGGCCAGCTGGGCGCGCCATAAGCGGCTTGAGCTTCGTTCCAGCGCGTGCGCGCCTGGGTGGGCTTGAGCCCTAGGCGCCGCACCGCGCGGGCGACCTCGAGCTCGAGGCCTTCACTCGGTTGCGGGCATGCCTTGAGAGCGGCCCACAGCTGGGTATCTGGCGCGCCAGGGTGCGCCCACCGGAACCGGCGCATCAGCTCCCACACCTTGCGGCCCGCGCGGGCCTTGCGCAGGTCCTTCGCAGTGCGCAAGGTGCTCGGGCGCACCGGCTCGGTTTCAGCTCGAAGTGCCAGAGCCACGCTCAGCCATCGCGGCGGCGCGAGGTCGTGCACCAGGCAGAGCACGAGCGCGCGCTGCAGCTCGGCCAGGTCGACCGTGGCCTCGCCCGCCTCGCGCAGCTGCAGCACGCGCCCGGCCACACACCAGCGGCGCAGGGGCGCCCAGCTCGGCAGCAGCTGCTCGACCAGGCGCGAGCTGCGGCCATCCACCAGGGCCACCAGCATCGGGTCGTGGCCCTGCTGCAGCGTGGCGACGATGGCCTCGGTGTCGGTGGCGGTCCAGGGGTCGAAGGTGGCGGCCGGTTTCATCCCGCCTGAACCTCCACCAGGCGGCGCCGCATCCGGGCCTCGAAGTCGGCATAGGCGCTGCGCAACGCATCGTCCAGCACGTGCTGCACCTCGCGCACTTCGCCCAGGCCCAGCACCAGCGGCGCAGCGCCACGCACGGCCGCGAACGTGGCGTCGCGCAGCTCGCGGAAGGCCTCGAATACTGCGCGCTCGGCCGGCGCCACCTCCATGAGCTGGCCCGCGCGCTTGCGGGCGTCGGCCTCGGCCATGTCTGCCTCGGCGCGCTCTCGCCGCAGGCGATGGTCGAGCAGCCCAGGGACGGCACCAGCCGCGCCAGGCTTCGCAGCGGGCTGCGTGCTAACTCGCGCCCTGGTGTTAGCCGCCCACTGCACATCAGCGACAGCAGGATCTATGCAGCGGCGATCGGTGCCGATGCGCGAGATTCGACCCTCGGCCAGCGCCTTGCGCACGGCCTTCTCATTGCAGCCGCGGTGCCGCGCGTAGGCGGCCACGGTCAACAGCACGACAGGCATCACCAGCTCAGGAAGTTGCGCATGCTGGGCACTCTAGACGGGCGACGCGCGCTTGTCACTGCCACTCGAGCGGCAGCACGCGCGCGGGCCGCGGCGGGTCGGGGGCCCGGGGGCGCTCATCGTCGCGCCGTTTGTCCGCCACCGTGCGCCACAACACCAGGCACGAGGCCCTGCAGGCCCGATGGGCGCCCCGCAGCGCTCGAAGGCCCTCAGGCAGGCACTTCGGAAGCCGAATCGGACTTTTCTGCAGGCCAGCCACTAGCGGCTGCGCGGGGGCCGAATCACCCGCGTGGCGCCTCGGCCCAGGAGGACCCAAAGGGGGTGCCCTGCCCCTCGGCCGAGGCTTACGGGAACAAGGCGCCGATGCGGGAACACCTGGCCGACACAGAGCTCGGCCAGCTCGAGCTGCAGCTGCCGCTGCCGCTGCCTGGGTGAAGGCAGAGCAGAGTACTTGATTGATTCACTCTTCACTCAAGTAACTGTGTCACCGCCTGTCCCCGCTTGTCCCCGCCGCTGTCCCCGCCACCTCAGCCGCAGCTAAGCCCTTGCCGCCGTTGACTTTTCGGCCTC
>Ga0209278_1001367_pt1 | contig 15062 bp, 13 predicted proteins | sample JI81BgreenDNA_FD_187504 | JGI IMG/M metagenome (GOLD analysis project Ga0209278, IMG submission 187504) | Wastewater effluent complex algal communities from Wisconsin, to seasonally profile nutrient transformation and Carbon sequestration -... | ecosystem: Engineered > WWTP > Effluent > Algae... | reverse complement strand
CATTATTTTCAGAATAGCTAAAAGTGGTTTTGGCTTTTTTAAATTTAAAACCTGCTACAGCAGATGTGTCATCTTTATGGAGTTTTTCTAATAGTTCTTCTTTGGTTACTTTGCCAATATCATATTTTTGCCCATAATTAGTTGAAAAGTAAGGTAACAAAAGAAGTAGAAGGAGTTTTTTTAAATTCATATTATACTTTCTTCAAAACTATTTTTTCGGTTTGTTTGTTAACCATTTCTTTGTAGAAGTTTTTTAAGGCTTCATAATATTCAGGCGAAATGATGGCTTGGTTGATATCTAATGAATACAATAGTTGAACTTGATTGTTGTTTTTTGAAATATTATAAGAGAATTTTCCCAAACCATCGGGCATTGCCATTGCTGCTGGTTGAGGTAATGTTTCTATTGCATAACCATCAGGAATTGTTAAACTGATATTGTATTTATCTTGATGTGGATAAACAAAATCTACAGGATATTCTCTTGTTTCTTGCTTGAATGGATTTTCAGTAGTGGTAAAGAAAAGCATAGGAGAAATATACATTTTATCGCCAATTATTTCTGCTACGTTATTATTTGTAAAAGAATAGCTCTCTACAATAGGTTTTGATAAATCGTTGCTGTTTTGAACATCATATTCTGTAATTTCTATACCAGAATATTTTTTTTCTAATTTTTCGATATAGCTATCTTTTGTAACACCGTTATGAGAGTTTCTAAAAATAAAAGCATTGTAATCAAAATATTGTTCTCTAATTTTTCCTGAAATTTCTCCTTCAGTATTGATACTAGCCATTAAATTTACTACATCTATTGAATTGTTTTTGGGCATCAAATCAATCATATTAGAGCTTCCTGACTTTCTTATTATTCTTCCAAGCCAGTTCAAGTCACGAATAGGTAATATATTTGGTAATGCATATTTGTTAGTTGCATCAAGTAGAATTACTTGATTTTCAAGCTCGATACCAGAAATAACAAAGTTAAATGCAGTTCTTGAAGGAGAAAATGAAATTCCGTTTCCACGTGTACTAATTAAAATTGGATTAGCATCAATTCCTGCATAACGCAACATTGCTGTTAGCATCAAGTTTATTTCGGCTGAATTTCCTACCTTGTCTTGATATGCCTTTCTAACGCCAACATCGCAACCATAACCATAGAATTCATTCCAATTCATTGTTGACTTTACATGATTAAAAATTAAAGTTGCTTTTTCAATCATGTTGTTTGTACCAGAGATTAATGCATCAATGTCTTTTTCAAAATAACCAGTTTTGTTTAATTCAGAGCCAAAACTGTCTGAATCGTAAATATTTTTTACAACGGTTTCCCAATCAGTTGTGAATGTTTTTGTCATTGTATTTGGAAATTGAATCATCGATAATTCATGAATTACAGATGAGGTGTAATTTTTTATGTTATTTACGTATGCTTCATCTTTAATAGGAGGTATGTCAACAAGCTTATAATTGGTTTGGTTTATCAAGTAATTAACGTTTTGATTTTTTAATAATAATGCTGCACTTCTTGTGCTTTTAGTTATTTTAGCTGGAATGCCTTTAAAATGAGTATTGTATGTGTAATATTCTGGAATGTGAGTTATGTATTCTGAGTACACAGTTGGTATACTAGATTGAAAAGTCCATTTGTCAATTGACCCAATTCCTTCGTCTCTGATATCATATTCTAACTCTATTATTGAACCTTCTTTAACATTTGGCATTGTAATTTTTTTTACACTCCAAAATTTATTTAATTTATTTTGAAATTCGCCACTTGAGTTTAATTTCGTTTTTTCGATATTAGATTTAACCAAATTATAAGTATTTGCTTCTTTGATATTTATAGTTTGTCGTGCATTATTTCCTTCAAAAAAAGGAATTTCAAAATTTGCATATTGATAACCTTCGTTTTTATAAATTTTAATCTTAATTTTCACATTGGTTGTTAAGTAAAAGCCATTGTTTTGACTGTATTCAAATCTAACGTCGCCTTTTTTAAATAATATTGCTGCTACTGCAGAAGTGTCTTTTGCAAAAGCTTTTTCTTGTAGTTCTTCGATGGTTACTTTACCTAATTCATATTTTTGTCCAAAAACGGTTGAGGTAAATAGTACAGCGAGAATAAATAGTCTTTTCATGATGGTTAGAGTTTTGAGATAAGAATTTTTGAGTTGTCTGTTCGGGCTATGGTTTCACGAAATTTTCTATAATTTTCATATTTCGAACTTTCGAAGAAACCTTTTTTAATAGTTAATTTTCTTTTGCAAATGATTTTGTTGTTTTCTGCTGTGATAAATTCAATTTTATAAGAACCAAATTCGTTTATAATTTCGTTATTGTTTGGTTTGGCTTCTACACTAAAACCTTCTGGAAGTGAAATTTCTATTTCGTCTTCATTAGAATAACCTCTTTCTATTTCAAATGGAAATTCTCGGGTTTTGTATTTTTTTGGAACATAAGAATTTTGATCAAATGCATTTACTGCAAACATAAGTTTTCCTCCTGTATTTTGAGCATAACTTTCGGCCTGAAGTTCTAAATCTTCGGTAAATTGAACATTGTTTTTATCGTTTGAAAAGCTAATTTTCTTGATGGACAAATTATTAATATTGTCAAATTCGTCTTTGTATCGTTTTATTTGCTCTTCTCTGCTTAGACGTTCTTTTCCAAATTCGTTGTCATATTGTAATCCTTTTGAAACAATATTTATTTTTCCAGATAAATTCCCTTCGGGCGAAATAGCATAGCTACCTTTTATCGTTTTTAGGTTTTCTACTTCCGAAAAAGTTTTGGTAGAAACAATTTCTCCACCATCGGGTTTTATAATTAAAACGTTTCTGTCATCTGTAAAATCTCCTTGAAAACCAAAGGGTTGAATTTGGCTTGTACATTCTAACCAGTGAAGTTTATTTTCGTGAGGTAATGCTAATATTACGTGATTACCTTGAATTGATGCAATGTCTTCATGGATATTTCTTCTCTCGTTTCCTGCCCAAACTACAGTATAGTAGGAAGGAATGTCTACCATTTTTAACAAACTTCTTGTGTAATTTGTCAAAGCTTTACAATCGCCATATCCTAATTTGTCTACATCTTTTGCAAGCATTGGTTTCCAACCGCCAATTCCAACTTGAACACTTACATATCTTGTTTTTTCTTGAACAAAGGTGTAAATGATTTTAGCAATTTCTATTGGATTTTTTTCGTTTCCAATGAGTGATTTGATTTTTTGTTGTGTTACTTCTGGAATTTCTTCGGTGTCAGAAAGTAGCGAATTGTAATACCATTTTCCAAATTCTTTCCAATTGGAAGCAGAACCCGAAACATTTTCTAGCTGAAATTTTTCTAAAGCAAAATATACGATAGGAAAAACGTTTGTAAAACTGGGTGTTAATTCTTCTCGCTTTTTTGCTATTACATTTTTTGCTGAATAGGAAACAGAATTACTAGTTACGTTTTTTTCGATGGCATAATTTTTTGAAAAGTTAATTTCTTTTGTTTTCAAATTCAAATCAGGAGAAAAAGTAATTGTTAACGAGGTTTTTTGTGTGCTGACCAAAAAATTGTCAATCGGACTCCATGCAGGAATAAATGCCGTATTAGAAGTTTCGATTTCGGTTTCAAAAACTACAGTAAACGGATAGGTAACAGGTGTATAATCAATATACAAGGCTCGATTATCATTAAAAACAGATATACCATCGGCAACACTTACATCGCGAAAATCTTTTTTCTTGAAGGTTTTTAATTCTTTTCCAAAAGAATCATAAACAGTTGCTTCGATTTTTGCAATTTTTCTATTTTTATCATAATTTTCAGACAAATCTAAATTCTTTAAACCATACTCATTTAAAACCGTTGTTATGACTTTGGATTTTATAGTCATAGTGTTTTGAGTTGGTATCGAAATGTTCATCTCACTATTTCTAAGAACCGCATTGGCGTTTTGTTTTAAGCTGTCAGGAATAGTTAGAATGCTGTATTCAAGTTTTTGTCCAAAGGCAAATGAAGTGAATAAAATTAATGCTAAAAGGATACGACTGTTGGTCATGAAAAGGGTGTTTTTTCCAAATATAAAAAAAATAATTATTTACGAGTTATTCTTTTTTTTGAAAGACTCCTTAATTTTTGGAATTAAAAACAGTTCAAATAAAGACATGAAAAATCCAAAAGCAATTCCAGATTTAATCGAAATGGAGAGGTTTTTGTTGGTTCCAAAAAAATACATTGCAGTACCAAAAAGTATTCCATAAAGTAAAAATCCAACAACGAAAGTGATGATTTTTTGTTTCATAATTACGCTTTATTTTTACTGTCAATAATTATAGTAACTGGACCATCGTTTAGAAGTGCTACTTTCATATCAGCACCAAATTGACCAGTTTGGATTTTTTTGCCTAATTCGGTTTCCATTTTAGCAATGAAATTTTCATATAATGGAATGGCAATTTCGGGTTTTGCGGCTTTGATATATGATGGACGATTTCCTTTTTTTGTCAAAGCGTGAAGGGTAAATTGAGAAACCACAATCACATCGCCATCAATGTCTTTGAGTGATAAATTCATCACTTGGTTTTCATCGCCAAAAATTCTGAGGTTTATGATTTTCGAAGTTAACCAATCAATGTCTTCCTGATTATCTGCTTCTTCAATTCCAAGTAAAATCAATAATCCATTGTTGATTTCGGCAACTATTTGGTTGTCAATCGTTACAGATGAATGGGTTACTCTTTGGATTACGGCTTTCAAAATGATTTTTGATTGAAGATTAACGATTTTTGATTTAAGAAGTTATTAAAACTGAAAATTACGATTAAAATCTGATACTATAAACTAACTTTTCCTAGTTTCATCACTAGCAATTCTATCGTCGTTATACACATCTTGACGGTAATGTTCTTCATCGCCTTCAAGAATTTTTAGGTAACTGTTGTAGCGCGACCAAGCAATTTTATCTTCTTCCAAAGCTGTTTTTACAGCGCAATGAGGTTCTTCTTTGTGCAAACAATTGTTGAACTTGCATTGGTCTTTTAGCTTAAAAAACTCTGGAAAATAATCGCTGATTTCTGCTGATTCCATATCGACAATTCCAAAACCTTTAATTCCTGGTGTGTCGATAATTTTGGCATCAAAGGACAAATCATACATTTCGGCAAAAGTTGTGGTGTGTTGACCTTGTTTGCTTTGCTCGGAAATGTGTTTGGTTTTAAGATTTAGGTTTGGTTCCAATGCATTAACCAAAGTTGATTTTCCTACACCTGAATGTCCAGAAAACATACTGGTTTTTCCAATCATCATTTCTTTTAACTGTTCAATACCTTTCTTTTCAGTAGAAGAAATTCGAAGACATTTATATCCAATTTCAGAATAGATATGTTGTAAATACAGTTGTTCATCGAGCATAGCTTCATCAAAAGTGTCAATTTTGTTGAAAACCAAAACGGCTTCAATGCCATAAGCTTCGGCAGTAACGAGAAATCTGTCGATAAAACTGGTTGTTGTTGGCGGATTATTGATGGTAATCAACAAAAAAACTACGTCAATATTTGATGCAATAATATGAGTTTGCTTAGAAAGATTGACCGATTTTCTAACGATGTAATTTTTTCTGTCGTGAATGTTATTAATTTGCCCAACGGTTTCGTCGGTAGTTTCATCAAGTTCAAAATCTACCACATCGCCAACCGCAATTGGGTTAGTGCTTTTGATGCCTTTCATTCGGAATTTTCCTTTGATACGACATTCAAAAAACTCGTTATTTTCTGTTTTTACAGAATAAAAACTTCCAGTAGATTTATAAACGGTTCCTGTCATTCTACATTTTAATTACTAATAAAGTTACAAAGGTAAAAAATGTATTTGGATATGATTTAAAGTTGAGGTCAAATAAAAAAAGGTTGCCAAATTTGACAACCTTTATTGAGTTTTAGTTTTCAAGAATTAATCTTCCTAATTTATCTAGTTTTTTTCTAGACGAATAGATAATTAATTCGTTGTCGCTTTTTCTGTAATAAATTCCTGGACGAAGAACTAATTCGTTTTTAATAACTTCTTCTGGATCTTTTCTTGTTATTGCTCCTTTTTCATCAAATATAAATAGTGAAGGAACTGCATTGTTATAATTTCCTAATGATTTAATTTCTTCAATATTAGTAATTCCTTTGTTTTTTACATTGTCATTAAAAATAATATTCAAAACACCATTTTTATAAATTGGAATTGCGCCTAAATACTCTGGACCTTTACCCATTTGAGCTAAAGGAATCATCATTGATCCTCCAACAGCAAAATTTCCATTTCCACTAGCAAAACTAAAAGCAAGAGAAAGTGTAGTAACTGCCGCCGATTGTTCTTTTGGTAAAACATTACTCCAATCTAATGAACCATCAGGTTTAAGACAAGTTATGATAATTTCGTTTTTAGTATAAGTTACAGGCGTAAAAGCTAATGGACCAATTCCGCTGCTTTGTCCAACATATACTAATTGATATTCTGAAAGAACAATTAAACCTCCATCATTTTTTTCAATAATATGAGTAATGCTGTAAAGAGGTTTTACATCTTTTCCTTTTTTTGCTCTTCTTTCACCAATTAGTTTTACTTTGGTTTCATAATCAAATTCGTTGAATTTCAAGTTTTCATTAACGTTGTTTGCCAAATTAATTGTTGCGTTATAAATTCCTTTTAATTCTTTGTTTGCTTTGCCATTTTCGCGAACACTTGAATAAAAACCAGCCAGTAACAATGTGTTTTTATTGGTTGACATCATTTTACAATTGATGATTTCTTTGTCTTTAAAGTTGATATCAACTACTTCTTTTTTATATCCATTCGCTCTTTTAAAGATATGAACTTGGAATTTTTCTACCTTTTCTTTCTTTTTAGAATCTCTATAGCTTTCGTTTATTACCAGAAAAATATCGTCTTGAAAGTTCAATTCAAAGTCAGAAATGGTAAATTCAAAATCTTTCTTGCTATCATCAAAAGTTACTTTTTCTTCATTAGAAAAAAGAGTTGTCAAGTTTTCGTCAAATAATTTAATGTCATATTTAACAGCATCTTCTTTTGGAAACTTAGAAGCATGCATAATTAATATTGCACCTTCATCTTGAGATTGTTTAAAGTAAAAACCGCCACGTTCAGACTTTTTTGCCACAGTTGCATTAAAAAGTGTAACCGATTTTGAGCTAATTATCCCTTTTTCTGAAATTTCTGAACCAACAAGATTGAATATTTTGTCTTTTTTGTTGTAAACACTTCCAATGGCGTAAAGTTTTCCATTTAATAGAAAGACGTCTTCAAAATCTATTTCTCTATCGGAAATTTGTGGAATAATAATAGGATTTGAAGAAATGATTTTCATAGTTGAAGATTCAAAGACTTTCAAAAAGTAATCTTCTTTTCCTTTAAATCCTAAAGCGTAAATTTTATTGTTGTGTTCGCCAATAATTTTTACAATTTTTTGTTTGTCATCTGGCAATTCTTCGCCATAAGTCATGTTGATTTTGTCAATTTTGTTTTGAGCATTCAAGCTTATGCTACATAAAACAAAAAGAGCAAAACCCATAAAGATTTTTTTCATTTTGGTTTGGATTAATATTAAACGGTGTTTTTATTGTTAACGCAATGATACAAAAAAACCTATTGGTTTTACAATAGGTTTTTAGATTTATTTATCCGTTTATAATTTTTTCTTGATGACTAATGCTTTCTTGGTGAATGGCTTTGAAAATTTTTAGAATAAATTCTTCGCTTAATCCTTTTTCTTCGCCGTCTAAAATCATTTTTCCAAGGATTTCGTTCCAGCGTTTGTTTTGAAGAACGGCTACGTTTTTTTCTTTTTTCAAAGCACCAATTTTGTCTGCAACTTTCATTCTTTTGCCTAAAATCTCCAATAATTTGGCATCATATTCATCAATGTCAACTCTAAATTTCGTTAAACGATTAGTATAATCATCAGCGTTATCGGTTTCTTTTCGAATGCGTAAATCTTTGAAAATTTGTTTTAAAACGGTTGGTGTAACTTGTTGCGCTGCATCGCTCCAAGCATTATCAGGATCAATGTGAGTTTCAATAATTAATCCGTCATAGTTCAAATCCAACGCTTGTTGCGACACTTCTTGTATCATATCTCTTTTTCCAGTAATGTGCGATGGATCACAAATTAAAGGCAAATCAGGAAAACGATTTTGAAGTTCGATAGCTAGTTGCCATTCGGGAATGTTTCGGTATTTGGTTTTTTCATACGTAGAAAAACCTCTGTGAATTACGCCAAGATTTTTAATTCCAGCATTGTACAAACGTTCAACGCCGCCAATCCAAAGTGCTAAATCGGGATTTACAGGATTTTTCACCAAAACAATTTTGTCGGTATTTTTTAACGCATCAGCAATTTCTTGAACCGCAAACGGATTTACAGTTGTTCGCGCACCAATCCAAAGCGCATCAATATCGTGTTCCAAAGCCAGTTGAACATGCGTTGCATTGGCTACTTCAATTGCCATTAATAAACCTGTTTCGGCTTTGGCTTTTTGTAACCATTTCAATCCAATCGCACCAACGCCTTCAAATCCGCCTGGACGTGTTCTTGGTTTCCAAATTCCAGCACGAAAAATCGAAACATCTGAATTTTTTAGTTCGTGAGCAATTTTTAAAACTTGTTCTTCGGTTTCTGCGCTACATGGTCCAGCGATTACTAGCGGATGATTAAGGTTAAAATCATCAAGCCATTTTTTATTTTCGGTAGTTATATTCATGATTTTTTATTGGATGTAAAATTAGTAAATTCTTTATATTTTAATGGTTAAATCTTTTGATGGCTTCTTCAATTTTTTCTTCGGATACACAAAGCGAAAAACGAATGTATCCGTTTCCGTTGTTTCCAAAAATGGTTCCCGGTGTTATGAAAATGTGTTTTTCGATTAAAATGTTGTCAATGAATTCTTCTGCTGAAATTCCTTCGGGTAATTTTGCCCAAACAAACATTCCAACGGCGGTTTTGCTATACGTGCAATTTAGTTTTTCGGCTAATTGAAATATTAAATTTCTTCGTTTTGTATAAATCTCATTTTGATGATTGAACCATTTTTGGTCTAGTTTTAATGCTTCGATGGCACCTTTTTGAATGCCGTAGAACATGCCGCTATCCATATTGCTTTTTACTTTTAGAATAGCATCAATTAGTTTTGGATTTCCCAAAACCATTCCAACGCGCCAACCTGCCATGTTATAGGTTTTTGACAAAGAATTTAATTCCAAAGCAATGTCTTTTGCACCGTCAATTTGTAAAATAGATAAAGGTTTTTCGTTTAAAACAAAGCTATACGGATTGTCGTTTACAATTAAAATGTGATGCTTTTTACCAAAAGCAATTAGTTTTTCAAACAATTCCAAAGTTGCGTTTGCGCCAGTTGGCATATGCGGATAAGAAACCCACATGATTTTCACATTGGATAAATCCATTTGTTCCAAAAGTTCAAAATTGGGTTGCCAATCGTTTTCTTCGGATAAATCATAATATATAGGTTTCGCCTGAACCAATTCGGTTACCGAAGCATACGTTGGATAACCCGGATTTGGAATTAAAACTTCGTCGCCTGCGTTTAAAAAAGCCAAAGAAATGTGCATAATTCCTTCTTTTGAACCCATCAATGGAAGAATTTCCAAATTATAATCTAACGAAACCTTGAAGTATTTGGAATAGAAATCAGCAAAACCTTTTCGAAGTTCGGGCAAACCTTGATAGCTTTGATATTCGTGCGCTTTGTCGTCAAACATAGCGTTTTGAATGGCTTCAATAACCGATTTGTCTGGCGATAAATCCGGACTTCCAATTCCCATATTGATAACGGGTTTTCCTTCGGAAATCAATTGGCGTACTTCTTTTAGTTTTCGTGAAAAGTAGTATTCCTGAACACTGTTTAGTCTATTGGCGGTTTGTATCATATTTTTGAAGTTGTTATTGTTTTCCTCTTTTATATTCGCCCAAAACTTTAAAATGGGTTGTCATTAATGCTAGAATATTTTTTGCTTTTTCATAATGTTTGTACTTTTCAAAAATTAAATCTACAAAGAATGAGTATTGAAACGGTTGCTCGATAATTGGCATCGATTGGATTTTTGTTAAATTCAATTTGCAGTTATTCATGACATTTAGAACGGTTGCTAAACTTCCAGGCGTATCATCGAGTTCAAATTTTATCGAAGCTTTGTTAATCTCTTCTTTGGGCAATTCTTTATTGGTAGTTTTTACAATTACAAATCGGGTTTTGTTACTTTGAACTGTGTGAATTCCTGAGGCAAGAATTTCTAAATCATATAATTTTGCAGCAATTGGAGCAGCAACAGCGCCAATTCCAGTTAGTTTTTGTTCTTGAATTCTGCGAGCAGTTTCGGCAGTATCGCCACTTTCTACTAATTTAATATGCGGAAATTGACTAAAGAAAACAGCGCATTGCAATAACGCAATCGGGTGCGAATGGACTTCTTTAATATCTTCAATTTTTTGGCCTTTTAGCACCATCAAATTCATGTGAATGTTGAGGTAATGTTCGCCAATGATGTGTAAATTATTTCGGTCAATCAAAGCATAATTTGGAATTATCGAACCTGCGATGGAGTTTTCTAACGCCATAACCGCTTTTTGAGTTTTATTTTCGGTTAAGCTTTTTACTAATTCTTCAAACGACATACATTCGTCTAAACCGTGTTTTTGCTCAAAAAATTCCTGTGCCACTTGATGATGAAACGAACCTTTTATTCCTTGTATTGCAATTTTTGTTTCCATATAGTCAAAAAAAAATCCCAACTTTCGTTGGGATTCATATCATTGTTTTTGTTGTTTTTATTTTTTCACATAACACAATACTAATCCCTTTTTCTGTCCGAAGAAGAAATAAAAGAAATAGTTATAAAATGTGTTAAACTGTGTCATGTACTTGTTTTGTTTTGCTAATGTAGAAAAATAAAGTTTAGGTTTTACATTGATGATGAAAAAATATAGAAAATTTTTTAGAAGTTGTTTTGTAATCCTATTGAGAATGCCTGTCCAAAGTTAAAATTGAATTGAGTTTGAGTATTTCGGGATGTTTGATTAGTTAAACTGTTAAAAGAAATGCCTCCTAATCCAAAATTTAATCCTAAGTTGTTCTTTACTTTTAAAAATAATATTGGCTGAAATTCACTATAAAAGCCGTTAAAATTAGTTTTGTTTGTTCCTTCAGATGTTTTTAAAGTTTCTTTTCTGTGTGAATATCCTAAACCAAAATCAGCAAATAACGAAAAAGTTTCATTTAAAGGTTTTGAATAACGAACAAAACCGCCAAGATTGTAACTGTTATTTTTGTCTTCATAATTAACGTTTGCTTCCCATTTTTGAGAATATAATCCAGTCATAATTCCAGCTGTCCAATGGTCAGAAAATTGATAACCTATTTTTGGGCTAAAACCAAAAGCTCTATAATCCGATGTTCCTGACTGGCTGTTGTTTGTAAATTGATAATAAAGATTACCTGAAACAAGATATGTGTCTTTTTGGGCATTAGCGAAGTTTGTTGCTACAATGGCAATTACTAGAATGAGTTTTTTCATGGTGTGATTTTTTTGATGGTGTTTTGTTTTTTGTCCCAATAATCATGCCAATAAAGGAGTTTTTATTTTTCAAATTTGTGTAGAATTCTGTTACCTTTGTAGTTAAAATTTATAAAAATGTCAATAGAAGTTCAAAATATTTCAAAAAATTATGGTACGCAAAAAGCGTTGGATAATGTTTCTTTTTCGGTAAAAAAAGGAGAAATTGTTGGTTTTCTTGGTCCAAATGGTGCAGGAAAATCCACGTTGATGAAAATTTTAACAACTTATATTACGGCAGATGAAGGAAAAGCCGAAGTTAATGGAAACGATGTTTTGGTTAATCAAAAATCGGTGCAGCAATCTGTGGGTTATTTGCCAGAACACAATCCGTTGTATTTGGATTTGTATGTTCGTGAGTATTTAGCTTTTAATGCTGATGTTTATAAAGTAGCAAAATCTCGAATTGAAGAAGTGATTGAATTGACGGGTTTGTCTCCAGAAAGTCACAAGAAAATAGGTCAACTTTCAAAAGGTTATCGTCAGCGTGTTGGTTTAGCAACGGCTTTGTTGCACAATCCTGATGTGTTGATTTTGGACGAACCAACGACTGGATTGGATCCAAATCAGTTGGTGGAAATTAGAAATGTGATTAAAAATGTAGGCAAAGACAAGACAGTTTTTCTTTCTACACATATTATGCAAGAAGTGGAAGCGATTTGTGACAGAGTGATTATCATTAATAATGGAAAGATTGTTACAGATAAAAAGCTGGACAAATTGGTTTCGGAAGTTACTACACAAGTGATTGAAGTGGAATTTGATAAAACAGTTAACGAAGAATTGTTTGCTAAATTTTCAGATTTAGTAAGTTATAAAAATGCACAAGCAAATGTTTGGGAATTGACTTTTGAAACGGAAGTTGATATGCGTCCAAAATTATTTGACTTTGCTCACGATAATGGTTTGAAAACACTTCAAATTAGTTTGAAAAGTAAAAACTTGGAGGAAATTTTTAGAGAGAAAACTAAAAAATAGTGATTAGTAATTAGTGAAAAGTGATTAGCCCTGATTGTAGTGGAAAGCTTTTTGAAATGGAAAGCTAATTTTTTGTTGCTATAAAAAAGCGACCAACGGAAGCTCTTTTTATTGCTTACAAAAATAGCTTGGAATGAAAAAACTTGTAACGGAAAGCAGGATTGGCTTCTAGTTATAAATCACTTTTCCTTGGTATAATTCTTCTATTTCTACGATTGGCGGCGTGTTTTTTAGGATTAGGTTTCCTGTACTGTTTAAAATTCCTGTGATTTTTTGGATTGGTTTTACAATCATATCGTTTGAACCACGGTGATAAATTTGCATGAATTGCGCTTCGAAATTGGCGGCTTCAATTCGTCCGTCGCCAAAATAGAAGTTAAAACTAGCGTTTTCAGTTTTTCCAGTGATGTAAAATCGAGAAACGTTGTTGTTGTGAATTTGCAGGTTTTGGTTGTCTATATTGAGGATGAAATCGCCAGTTCCTGCGCCGGTTTCGCCATCGGCATCTTTGTCGAAGGAAATGAAACTCAGGTTTTCAAAGGTTAAAATACCATTGGAACTGATGTTTCTATCGGTTTTTGAGTAAACTTCTTCGAGAGTTGGCGTTGTGACTAGGATTTTGGTTTCGCCATATTGTCTAACCCAATTGCAACTGGTTTGGTCTTTAAAGATGAGTTGGTCGCCGTTTTGCTTGACTTCAATATTGTCGATGAAATTTTCTCCCGCAACGATTTCTACTTTATGTTCTTCACCTTGAGCGATGATGACTTCAATGCCTTTGTAGACTTTGATTTTTTTGAATGCTTGAACGGGAATTTCTTTCGTTACCGTTTTTCCGCTGCTTTCAATACAATCGCTAGGTTTTTCGCAAGCAAAAAGCGTTAAAAAAAGCGCTATTATATATAGGTGTAATTTTTTCATGTTTTTTTCTTAAATTCTGTATCCAATTCCAAATTCTAATGCTTCGGCTAAAAACAAATGGGTTTTGATGGTAAATCCGCCAAAGAAGTTGTCGCTGAAATAATATTTTATACCAACTCGGTCATATATAGGTATGTCTTTTTTAAACGGTTGATAAACGTAGTAACCAATTTGGGCTTCGAGTGAAATTCGGTTGATGATAAGTTCGTGTCCAACAAAAACACCAACACGTTTGTAATCGGTACTTCTAGAAATGCCTTCCTCTGGATAAGCCACCGAATAATAAGTAATGTATTCTTCGATGGATTTGGTCAAGAATAATTCGGTTCCCAATTGAAGTGCTGTTTTTCGGTTCAGTCGTTTTTCGGCATAAGCTCCAATATGATAAAATGGAAATTGACCGCTGCCAACGATTGGGTTTTCGTTAATTCCAGTTCTCAAAACAAAATTATATCGAATAGGCGATTTATAGTTTTTCTTCTCAAAAGTAGTGTCAACCTTTCTAACAAAGTTTTCGTCAAGGTTGTAATTCAAACCAACATTCAATAAATAAGTGTTTATTCCGCTGTTTGGCGATTTCACTCTGCCGTTAGAATAATGCGTGAACAAAATCCCAGCATGAAAACCAATGTTTTTAAATAAATTTTGGTTGTCATAACTCAAACCAATGTTCGTATTAGCAATAATTTTACTTCCAAATGCTTTGTTTTTGCTGTTCTCAACCTTGTCATAAGGATTTGTAGCCAAAGCAACACCTTGTGCAAGCTTAAACTGTAAATGTCTATTCAAAAAATAAAAGTTATACAAAGCGCCAACCGAATAATTCTCACCAAGCGAATTGCTCTTAAAATCCTGATATAAAAAATACCCACCAAAATCCGGATAATTATACGCCTGATGCCATTCTTTTGAACCATCCGTTTTCTTCAAAAAATTAATCATAACACCATTCGGATGACCATTAATCAAATGATACATATCTTCCGTATGCGGTAGAGCATTTCCTTTTAAATACGAAACCTCAATATTATCTACAAAACTTACGCTTTGCCCAAACGAAATACAAAAGGAAAAGGCAAACAAAACAGCAAAACAATTTTTCATCTTTAAGCTTAATTCTGGCAAATATAAAATAATACTATAAAATCCCACATAATATATGTAAGTATAAAAATTAGAAGCGATGCTTCGGGTAATATTTTCAAACGCTATTCCTGCTGTCCACTACAATCTTTTTGTTTTTTTGAGATGATTAGGGTAAAAAGAGATGTTTTAGGAATAAAAAAACAAAAAGGATTTTCGTTACCATCGGGGCTAAAGAGTGAGCCATTAGCTAATTTGGAAAAAAAAGAAGACGCATAAACGCTAAAATCAGTTAGTTAAGAAAAAATCAAAAAAAAGGGTAAAAAAGATTTGGAATTGGAGAAAAAAGATAATTATATTTGCACCCCGCAAGAGAGGAAGTTCATTGATTAGTTGAGAAACAAGTTTAAAAAAAATAAATCAAAAATATTTTCAAAAAAGCTTGT
>Ga0209278_1001366_pt1 | contig 15063 bp, 16 predicted proteins | sample JI81BgreenDNA_FD_187504 | JGI IMG/M metagenome (GOLD analysis project Ga0209278, IMG submission 187504) | Wastewater effluent complex algal communities from Wisconsin, to seasonally profile nutrient transformation and Carbon sequestration -... | ecosystem: Engineered > WWTP > Effluent > Algae... | reverse complement strand
GGGTGCCGGTCTGGCCGTCCCCGCATGTATCAATGCTGTCGCCCCAGCCGTAGCAGTCGATACGGCTACCGAAGTTCGAGAAACCACTGCGCGCGTGTGGGACGGGCGAACGCGCGGCGCCGACGAGTATCGCCCCTGAGTCGCGGAAATCGAGGCTGGTACGATTGAAGATTCGCCGTCCGTCCGCGGTCTGGAAGGTGTCGAGGTCGACGTTGCCATTGCCAGCGGCCTCAACCACGATGATGCCGTTGTCCACCGCATCGCGGATGGCGTCGAAGATCGCGTCGTGGACTTCGACCGGGACGTTCTGGACGGTGCCGTAGCGGGTCTGTGCTTCGAGCAGCAGGACATCGCCAGGCTCCATCACCGACGCCGCTGATACGATCGCGTCAGCGGTGTTGTAGTCGGTCTCGGTGCGCCATTCTGAGACCACACGCGTCCGCGCGCCGGGGGCGATGCCGACAATGCCGATGGTGTTATCGACGCCGGCCAGTTCGCCGAGGACGGCCGTGCCGTGCCCGTGCCAAGCGCGATTTAGTCCGGAGATGAGGTCAATCGCCGCTGCTTGCAAATCTTCATGGTTGAGGGTCCAGCCCTGCTCCATGTCGACGACGGTCACGCCGTTGCCGTCGCTGCGGCCCCAGGCCCAGCGGGCATCGATGCCGCGTGGCGCTGCGTCGAGGTAGAGCTGATTTGCACTACGCGGGTCGTCACCTGGGTTCACTGGCGGCGGGAGCGGTTCGGGTTCGAGATAGGCCGCTTCAACACCCGGCGTCGCGAGCAACTCTTCTAGGACTCGCTCCGCATCGTCAGACGACGCCAGCTCGACTATGTGGTAGCGCAGCAGCCGTCGTCGGACTTCGCCGCCGCCGGACTTGCGCGAAGGAGGGGGTGTCTGGGCGCTCGGCACGTAGGGTCGCATGGATATGCGATCCAAAGCCTTGAAGGAGGTCCCAAGCTTTCTTGCCTTTTGAGCAGATACGGCAGCTTCGCTGAGCCGGACGACGACCCGTCGCAGGTAGCCGGACGAAAGCTGTTGCAGCGGCTCGCCTTGATTTATCCCCACGATATTGACTCCTTCCGTGTCCCTGATAGTTCGACAGTTATTAGCCCCTGCCCAAACGTTAAGTTCCGAACCAGGAAAAATCCTAAGAAAGACGTGCTACTTGTTCGTTCTATCGGACTCAGAATCGCCTGTCATTTGCCAACGCAATTGTCGTGGGGATGCGGCCAGCCGCGCGTCAGAATGGACTGTGATGCTCGCTCCATATCGCCCGCCACCTTGGCACTGCGGCAAGCGCCCGCCACCTTGGCACTGCGGCAAGCGCCCGCCACCTTGGCACTGCGGCAAGCGCCCGCCACCTTGGCACTGCGGCAAGAAGGGAAACCCAACCTTGATCGTCAGCATTACCACGAAGGATGACACTGCTTACTGCTATTAGGAAAGAGGTCTAGTTCTTTCTCCAATGTCCGCTTGGGAGCGGCACCGGCCGTTCATTGAATACGTCAATGAAAGTCGCGACTTCGATTGTCCAAATCACCTGGCCACTCGCTCATATCCCGCAGCCGGTCAGCGATGAGGTTGCCCCCCGTCCACGCAGTCCCTGCGGCGATCGACCACCATCAGGCGTGATCCAACCAGTTCTTTCCGCTGCCGCTCGCCCAAGGTCGGCCACACGATGATCTTCACGTTACCCTTCTCGTCCTCCAGCGTGACGAAGGTGGTGCCCTTCGCCAGGCGCACCCAGTGGGGGAACTGGAAGTGGACGGCGCCGAGCTTGCCAGCTTCCTTGAGCGGCCGGATCCCAAGCTCATAGCGCCGCCACATCTCGTCCCGGATCTCGGCCGGCGTGTCCTTGTAGTAGAGGTTCTTCTTCTCGACGAAGTGCAAGGCCAGCTCGCCTTGGATGTCCTTCGGCAGCGACGCCTGCGGCGTCTGGTGCCCGGTCGACAGACGGAACGCCTTGATATTGAAGACGAAGTCTTCGGGCGTGCGCTCGGCCCACTTCTCGGCGTTGGCTGCGGACGGCTCGCATAGTAGCTGCTGTCCACCTCGACGATAGAGAACTGCGAGGCGTAGTAGCGCAGCCGCTCCTCGGGGCTCTTTGCCTCCGCGGGATAGAAGAGCTTGGACTTGATGAGGCTCGCGTCTGTCCAACTGGCCGTTCCCACCAAAATTCTGCCCATGCACACCTACCGAACGATCGGGTTGGATGTCTGGCTTCTGCGTCCTCATCGAGCCGGCGCACGGCCGATTGTCTCGTCTAAATGCCAGTCCTCTGTTGCAAGTCTGGACGACCCGATGGGCCTGAAATGCGACGATGGGAGCATACACGCCAGCTGTTCAGCGCACGGACCGTGCGGTTGAAAGTAGCGCCAAAGATCGGAGGGGGCCAGCCGGTCGCCCTCCCATGACTTGGCGTGCGAGCAGCCAATCGATACCACGCCATACTCGAGGAAATCGATCAGGTCCTGTGCCGCTCGCACCGGGTGCTCCCCAATCGAGGCGCCATGGAACAGCGGATGCGAAAGAATGATGCCGGTCTGCACCCTGCACGGGAATGGATCCGACCAGCCGAGCGTAGCCCAAACCTGCCTTTGTGCGCCAGGCGACTCAAACCATTGCTTCCGAATTTCAAGCTGTTCAGCGGCCTTCAACAGATGGTCGTAGGTATTACGCAGCTCATGCGAATTCGATGGCACGAAGCTGTTCTTGAACTCCAGGACATAGAGTGTATCGCCGAAAAGCGCAAGGATATCGGTATCGCGCCGAGCTCCCAGAATGCGGAATTCTCGGTCCTTCTCAACGCGCAATCCTGCATGCCGCATATGAGAAAACACTCGCTCGACCGGAGGGTCCCCGTTGGAAAGTCTTGCCGAACGGCCGCGGTCACCACGCTCAAAATTGCCAGGGTGAATTGAGACTGACGCGACCGAGAGCGAAAAAAACACCCAGCCCCTCACTTGGACGAACGGCCGATACTGAAGATCGAACCGTTCGTCCTCAGTTGGCAACGACAGCGACGAAACAATTTTTTCGGCCTTGGATCGACCCACCACAGATGAAAATAGGGTGATCAGCTCAACAGTTCGCATGCAACACAGCCTTTGTGCAGCAATAGTTTCGTCATCAGAGCAATGCCTTGCTTTCTCCCGCCTGTAATACGCGTCGCGTATCACACTGAGCAGCCTGGCAATCCTCATCAAATCGATGCTGGACAGTCCGTCGCCAACATCGAACGCCTCCATGCTTGCCTCCTCGCACCGGTATCGTCGCATTTGGATTTGAGTAAACAATTCTTCAAAGAACAGATTCTCGCCTCGAAGCTTCGACAGCAGGATCGCACCCTCCGGCGGGAGCAAAGCGACACACGGAAAGCCAAATTGGGTTGACGAGACTGCAATCACGTTCGATAGAACGTCGTGAAACTCCATCGCGAGCAACAGAAGCGACTTTCTTCCGGACACGACCGCCACTTCTTCAATCGCTTCGAAGTGCTGGACGATGTCTTCCTCCATTCGGGCATAGCCGAGCCGAATGGATGCGTCCAACGGTGGTGGTCGCTTCACGAGGACGCCTCCCGGGATCCTTCGGGCCACGGCCGCGCTTCCATCCATCGAGACTTCGGCCTCCATCAACTCATAGATCGCGCGCCCGTGCTCGACCATCATCGCGTAATGCCCGTCGAGAAGATCGCATTGCTCGCTGTCGATGCCACACCATTCGTCTTCCGATCCAAGCTCCTTCCGGTAGATTGTCATCAAGGTTGAGACAACTCCGCAAAGAAGTTCGGACGTTCGCTCCTTGACGCCGCGCGCCCCATGCCAGAACAGACGGAGCCGATCGGCCTCATAAGCATGATCTGCGATCAGCATCAGGGTCGCGAGCACGCGCCCTCGCCGCTCACGCATCGCACGGACGATCTCCTCGTAGATGCCCGCTGCGTCGTCAGAAATGGAGTAGAACGCCAACAGCGAGTCAAGGTATGACTGACTCGCCGCACCGAGAACCAACGGGTTCGCCAGACGCCGTAGGCATTGAACGAGTTCGAAAAGGTTGGCTGTTCGAAACCGGTATCTTGATGCGCGAAAAACCCCCGATTGGCGGGCCAATGAGATGAAGGCGTCCTGATGCTCGTATGCAAGCGAAAGTGAAACAGCAGCGGCCTCAGCGAACTCACCACGGGTGAGCAGCGCTTCAATCGGAGACACAAGCTTGCGGGAAAGCGGTGCAGCGACTCGCTCACCCTTCCATGAGCGCACGACGTCTTCCATGGTATCGACATCGCTGCAACGCAGAAGCGTCTCCTTCAACTCGCCACGATCCATCGCGCGTCCCTCTTCGTCCCCATCCGTTTCAGCATGCTAGCCGCAAAGGCGCGACTGCCCCACACGGGCCAGTCGGACTGTCGGCGCTTGATGAGGGATTGCCTCAGCCCCCCTTCACGGCATCGCAGGGCCAATGGCAGGCGATGGATCTCCGATCTCGGGTGTGGTGGCCTGGACGGCGAGGGAATCATCGCCCCGCCACCGCCGCGTCGGCATCGGGAATGCCCGCAATGCGGCGTAGGAAATTCCCTAGCCCGGCCGGTAGCGATGCGGGCTACCCCCCCCCCCGCAACGCCAGGCTGGCCGTGCCGTAGGCACCGACGACGATGTGATCGAGGAGCTGGACTTCCACCAGTTCCAGAGCCTGCTTGATGCGCGCCGTGATGGCACGATCGGCGGCGGAGGGCTCAGGATTGCCCGAAGGGTGGTTGCCGAAGGCAATGACGATGGCGGCATTCAGGATAAGCGCCCCGCTTCATCATTTTCGCAGGGTGGATCGCAGCGCGGTCCTTGTAGCCCAACACCATCGCCCTGTAAGAAATAGCAGGTATTGCGATATCGGTCACAGAAGTGCATCTTCAAGGTCACCAGATCATCTGCGGGGGCGGACGTGACGTCCCCCTTGCACTGGCTTATTCGATCGATGGATAGCACAGGGAGAAGCTCATGTCGGGATCCGGGGGTGGCGGTGGTGGGGGCGGTGGCTTTCCGAGCGAAGACATTGCCTGTGAACGGCTTCAATTTGAGACCGAAATTCGGTCTCCCAACCCGGCGGTCATCCCGATGCTCAAGCAAGGGGATGTGCTCCAAGTCCAGCTCAGACAAGGAGTGACGGAAACCGTCGTTCTGGTGTTCAAAGGCCAGGATGTCGGGGGTATCGTCTCACCCAAGGCTACTCGCCTACGCGAATGCATACGGGCAGGCACGTCGTATTCGGCGACGGTCATCGAGCCTCCAGCGAACAATATCGTCCGAGTTCGCATTACGCCCAACGTCATCTGAGGGTTGCCCATGTCCCTCTTGACGGTTGTAGGCGGTGTTTACCGCGAAGTGTCCATGTGGCCGCCATCCGATGATGTTTATGGCTCGGCGGGAAGAGCTGCCTGCTCGATCGCGCACTTGGGCGGCAATGTGCGACTGATTGGATACGCGGACGAGCTTGCTCGTGAAACCATGGCAGGCCACGCAGATCAGTTTGGTTTTGAGTGGATGCCTGTATCGATAGAGAGAGGCGTTTCGTTCCATTACGTTCATGGCTTAGCGACACCGCATGTTCGCGACGCTATCGGTGTCACAGGCCCACTAAGCGTTTCTGGTGATTGCGTCCTGCGTTATGGGATGTGGAAAAGCGATGCGGTGATCGATGCCGAGCGAGCCGTCTACGACCCTCAGAACACATACAAACCAGAACGGTTCGGCGCGAATGGTTCGCGGGCCAAGCATTTGGCGATCGTTTTGAACGAACACGAAGCCGCAACGCTGCTGGGATCTGGCCTTCCATCCTCAGCCGAAGAAACTGCGCAGGACGTTGCTGAGCTGGAAAATGCGGAAGTCGTCGTTTTGAAACGAGGTCCGCGTGGTGCCTTGGTATTTGAAAACGGACAGATGACATCGATCCCCAGCTATGAAACCCGGCATGTTTCCAAGGTCGGCTCCGGCGACCAGTTTGTTGCACATTTCGCTTACGGCTGGATGGTAGAGCGCATCAGCGCCGCCGAAGCTGCGGCACGCGCCTCCAAGGCCACCGCCTACTACTGCGAACGCGGCCTGTTTCCGTCGCTTTCTGATTTAGCTGAATTCGACCCCAAGGCGCTTTCGCACGGCCGTCGTTGGTTATCTGGCTACAAAGCAAAGGTTTACCTTGCCGGGCCTTTTTTTACGTTGGCTCAGATGTGGATTGTCGAACAAACTCGGCGTCATTTGAACGATATGGGTTTGGATGTCTTCTCGCCCTATCACGACATCGGACGAGGCGATGCCGCCCGCGTCGTTCCGCTCGATCTTAAAGCCATTCGTGAATGCGATCTGGTGTTTGCAATTACAGATGGTCTCGACTCAGGCACTGTCTACGAGATCGGCTACGCGCGCTCGGAAGGGCGACCAGTCGTGGTTTACTCGGAGAACGAAACTGCGGAAAACTTGAAGATGATGGAAGGGTCCGATTGCTTCATGTGTGCTGACTTTGTGAGTGCGATTTACCGTGCAGCCTGGATCGCGGTTAGCTTGTGAAATCAGCGCTATTGTTGTCGGGCGGCATGGACTCCATTGCGTTGGCATGGTGGTGTCGGCCAGATCTCGCCATTACTATCGATTACGGGCAGCGACCCGCGGCTGCTGAAATCACGGCCGCCACCCAAGTCTGCCAAGAACTCGACATACTGCATGTCGTGCTTCGTATCGACGCGAGTTCATTGGGGTCGGGCGATCTCGCCGGCAACGACGCCTTACCTCAGGCACCCGCCAGCGATTGGTGGCCATACCGCAATCAACTGCTGATTACACTGGCCGGCGCAAGTGCGTTGAAGCATTGCTGTTCGCGATTGATCATCGGCACCGTCTCTACGGATGCGACACACCTCGATGGAACAGCCCGGTTCGTTGAGCACATCAACGCACTCATGGCGTATCAAGAGGGCGCATTGACCGTCGAAGCACCAGCACTTCATCTGAATACTGCAGATCTGGTCCGGGAAAGCGGAGTTCCGGCTCGCCTGATGGCATGGGCGCACAGCTGTCACAAGGCCAACAGCCCTTGTAGTGATTGTCGAGGCTGCTACAAACACTACGAAGTGCTGGAAGCACTCGGCGGGGGCCTTCATGCGCTTCCCTGAACCCATCGTCCGACTGACACCTGTTCCATACGAACCGATCGCTTGGTCATTCCAACGCCTAGAACAACTCTCTATTCCGGGACCGCTTTGCGCCGGCCTAGAGCGCAGGTCGCTTCGCACTTTCGCTGCTCCTTCGCTTTCAGCATTGAGCGCATTGCTTTGGCACGCTGCCCGCTGTCAAGAAACACTTCCTTCTCCACTCGGTTTCGACCTCCAACTTCGGCCAACACCCTCTGCCGGAGCCATCCACCCCATTCACATCCTGCTGGAATTGCCCCCTAACAAGGCTTGGGCGCGATACGACCCAGTCACGCATCAGCTCCAAGTGCTTTCTGAGCCCCGGGCCCTTCCCAATCTTCGGCGCATGGCGGAAGACTATGTTCGCCCCAACGACGGCTGCCTGCTGGCTTTCGTCGCTGAGCCAGGCATGACCAGGGCGAAGTATGATCACCCCGAAAGCCTCATCTGGCGTGATGCAGGCGTGCTACAGGGAGTGATGGCGATGACGGCACCTCAGACAGGGCTCGGTCTCTGTCTGCTCGGTCTGACCGGTGATGAAGCGATTGGCTCGCTAAGCGATCAAGGCCAACTGCGAGGTGTTGGAGTTGCGATTGTTGGCGCGCAGCCCTGACGGCGCGTGCTTCGGTGCATGTTTGTCTTTGAACCGGCTTTCGGGCAATGCACGTAACACGGCGCTAACCGAACGCGGTGCAGACATCATCTCCAACCACATCACCGCATCAAGCTCAGACGGTCGGACCCCGAGCCCCGCACTGAAGCGTAGGAATTGCTGTTCAAGCTCCAAGTAATCGCGCTCAACGGTCAGGTCTGGATCAAGGAATTTTGCAATCACACCGGCCCGCAAGATATGAATGTCCAAGATGGCTACATCGTCAGCATCGAGCCAATTGCGCGCAACCCAAGAAGCGGTCTTGTAGCCAATTCCGGGAAGTTCCACTAAGCGATTTCGCAATTGCAGTCCTGCCACTCCGCACAGATCTTTCTCGCACAGCCGTTCTAGCGCACCAGACAGGTATTTCGCTTTCTGCGCGGCAAAACGGTAGCGGACCTTACGCCCATCGATGGTCAGCGGTTGAGACAGCCAAGCGACAAGCGTTTCCTCTGTCGGGACGTCCGGGCCGAATGCGCCCATGGCTCGCAGATGATGGAACGCTTCGACGCCCACACGGGCAGGGATACCGTGCCCACCGAGTAGGCAGGCACCAACTTCTTCGCGAAGCGTGGAGCCGAGCCGGTATCGGACCACTTGGTTCTCAACGCGCCTCGCTAGAACCTGATAGGCCCAGTAAGCCGGGGTAGGGAACGCTTCCACAGCCCCCCAGGCAACACCAGGAACAACCTCAGCGTCTGCCGGAGGGAACTCCAGGCTGACGGAGATTGCTCCTGTGCGAACGCTGGCAATTTGAATACCCATGGGCTCCCCCGGTGTCTTATCCCTGAGTGGATAAGTATGTATGAGTCAGTGTAAATTATGCTTATATGCCTGTAAAGCCATCAAAGCAGCATCCCGCCCTTCGCTCTCTTGCCTCCGCCTTGGAGGCAAGGATGAAGCAGCTTGGCCACATCCAAGATGATGTTTTCAAAGCTACAGGTGTGCCACAGCCACAAATCAGCCGCGCACTGGCCGGGCGTAGAAAACGGCTAACTGAGCCGATGCGCGCCTTATGCCGTTATGCTGGTATAGATGTCGAAGACAGCTCGACGGAGGCATTGAGCAATGATCTGGTTCAGCTCGTCCAAGACCTAGCGGGCGATAGTCCCGCCGCCGCGAGAGCCTTGCACGGTGTCTTGTCGAGCATTGCGCCGCTAATCCGAAAGAATCGGTAGTTTCTGAGCCGCGACAATGCCGCAGGGGTGGGCTACACCCACCCCCGCAGCGCCAAGCTAGCCGCTCCGTCGGCACCGACGACGATGTGGTCGAGGAGCCGGACTTCGACCAGCTCCAGCGCCTGCTTGAGGCGCAGGGTGATGGCGCGGTCGGCGGCGGAAGGCTCCGGGTTGCCCGAAGGATGGTTGTGGAAAGCAATGACGGCAGCGGCGTTCAGAAGGAGCGCCCGCTTGACGATCTCGCGGGGGTGGACCTCGGCGCTGTCCACGGTGCCGAAGAAGAGGTCTTCAACCGCTAGGATGGCGTGCTTCGTATCGAGGAAGACGCAGCCGAAGATTTCGCGGTCTCGGTAGGCGCAGTGGGCGCGGAGGAAGGCGCCGGAGCTGGTTGGGTCGGAGATCTTGCCCTGACGCTCCAGCTTGCGGCGCAGGATGCGCTCGGCGGCTTCCAAAATCTGCTCGTCTCGGTCGGTTTGCTCCTGCCACAGGTCGTTCGCTTTCATGGTGAGTTCTCCCGAGGCGGAAGTGCCTCGTGGAGCCGGCCCGGCGCGCCGACAGCCCGGTTACGCACCCATGAGCGAGCACGCCCCCCGCGCGCGCAGCGGGGCCGCAACGGAAGCCGCGTGGAGCGGCCGTGGTAAAGGTCTGCGCAGCGCGAATCGATGAAGTGAAGGAGGCTTGCCCTTGCGAAACGGGCAGGTGCGCCAAGGTTCCACTTTGAGAGGCCTCGCAGCGGGAGAATTCACCTGGCGAACGAGTGGCAGGACCGATAGACGCAGCAAGGCCGGAAGGCGCTGTGCCCTATGCCCCGGAAGCTGTCAAAAAGAGACGCCCAACAGCACGCTTGACCTCCGATGACTACTGCGGCTCCCGGCCGGTCGGCTGCGCGATCACTGCTACGAGGGAGCGGCCAGCGGGTAGGCGTGATCTAGCTCCGGCATGGGGCAACACCTGCCGGTCACGCGTGCAATCGAAACGGTGTGGTGTGCGCCGGCGCCGCCGACGCATCATCAGCCCGGGAACTTCGGGAACCTTTCTTCAGGGTGCTTCGCCTTCCATTCGCGATGCGACACCGTGCCTTCCCAGGCAGTGAACGAACGCGGCGGACGGCCGCGACCGGACCAGGTTTCGCCGGTGTGCGGCAGCCAATACTTCGGCTGGACCTCCACCTTCCCCGGCGCCGGCTTCTTCGCAGCTGGCGCCTTGGGTGCGACAAGCGCCACGATCTCCGCCTTCTGCTTTGCATCGAACTGCGGTCCGAACTCGCCCAGCAGTTCGATGACCTTCGAAAAAGCGCCTGCCGCCTGCTCCTTTTTCAAATCCTCCTCCTGCTGTTCAAGCTGACGCAGCTCTTCGGCGAGCTTGGCCTTGGCCGAGGCGATCGAATCGAGAGTGGGCTTCATGGTCAAACCGAGTTTGCGGAATGTTGAAGTATAGCGTTCAGGCACCGGGCAGGTGCCCCGCAGCCATCGGAGAGCGGCAGCATTCCATCAAAACGACAAATTGCCGGGGCGCGGAGATGATGCGCGCACGGACAAAGCGCCCGATTGAAATGCGCGTCGATGCCTAAGGCGTTGACTTCCGCCGATTCGGTGCTAGGAATCGCGCTCCAGGAGCGCCTCATGCCGAATGCACCTCGCCCGACTGACCCACCTATCCCACCTTCGCTCTTCGACGACGAGGAGCGCGCAGTCCGCAGCCAAGTGATCAAAATGGTTGTCGGTTGGCTGCACGATGACGGCCACGAGGTCGACGCCCGAATCCAAGAGCTGTTCGACCGCTACATCGCGGGCGAACTCGACAAGCCGCAGCTCAAGCGCGCCGTGCGCGCCTCGCTCCTGGACTGAGCGCGTCGTGCCGGGCCCCAAACGCCACAAGGCGACAACGCGCCGTCAACCGCTCATCGACGGCGACGAGCGCGCTTGGCGAGAGGAAGCCGCTGAGTTGACCTTGCGGTGGCACGCGAAAGCCGGCCACTACACCGACGAGCGCTGCCGAAAGATTCTCGCGCGCTTCGTCGAGGGAGAACTGAGCCAAGAGGAAGCCTGTCGTGAGGTCCTGCGCCCCTACCTGTGTTGAGGCGTGGCATCACTGCGACGAGGGATCGCGATCCGCTGGATTTCATTCGCTCGGGAGCAGTGTCGGCGAAGGGGGACTCCGGGCAGCTCCCGCACCAAGCCCGCTTCGATAAGATGGGTGTGCCCGCTCCCAAGAGGCGCGGAACGGACGATTGCCTTGCCCTCTGGCAAGGCGGGGAAACCAGCAACGGAATTGCGCATGGCCGCCACCAAGCAGGAAGCCGCGATCCGAGCGGCCAAAAAATTCCTCGGCCACTTCTCGCCTACTCAAGGCGTCGCATTTGACGCCGTGACGCAAGCGGCCGAGAAGCAAGTTGCCGCTCTGCGCCGACGGAAAGACACTGCTTACACGGTGTCCCTCAACGAGGCCGCCGGCGTGCTGGCCCTGGAACCTGATCGCTTGCGCCGGCTGGTCGTCAAGCACCCCTTCGGCCCGCCTCCGCTGTTCACCCGCGCCGCGAGCAAGCCGCGCGCACTGTCAGCCCCTACCGGTGCGACGACGCGCCCGCGCAAGCCGAACACGGTCGAGCGCGCGTCCCTGGTGCGGTTGTTCGATTGGCACGACGCCCTCGTCGCGGAAGGCGCGATTGAGCCGATCGGCGAGCGCATCCACCCGGACGCGCGCATCGGCGGCACGGACAACACGTTCGTGGCGCGTGACCGCTCCGTGCTCACCGTGCGCGCTCCCTTCGTCTACATCCGCGACAAGCGCGGCACCTTCCGCATCACCGGCGTTACAGATCCCGACGACCTAGTGGGCCTGCTGCGCAGCCTGGGCGGCCGCGAAGTGCAGGCGCTCTTCCTTACGTTCCCCGAGGCGCTCCAGTTGCCTTGGCGAGCTCCCAAGACGCGGGAAGCGGTGGCGAGCGTCTACGTCGACCACCTGCGCGCTGAAGAAACCGCCCTCCGCGCCCACCTCGCCGAATTGGTCGCCACTCGCTTGGCCGTGGTGCTGCCGCGAGCGGACGCGGATCACGCGCGCCCAAGGCGCAAACCGCGGATGTAGGCCCTTGAATCGAACTGGCGGCATACCGCCAGTTTCTGTTTGTGTGATCTCGCTGATTCCTACGATGCGCGCCGTCGCCTCGCGGCGGCACTCCCCGAAACCTCGCCGCACGTGTCCGCCTCGGACGCGACGGCGACCCATTGCACAAGGAATCCGCATGAACAAGAAAGCCCCAAAGGCAGCACCTCGACCCAAGCGCGCAGGTTACGAGCGCTGCACCCACAACACCTCGACGACCTGGCTGACTCAGAAGCCCATCCCGGATTCGCTGAGCCCCGTCGACTTGGACCCGTGCGTGCCGCCCACGATGCCGTGGCGCACCGCCACGCGCATGCTAACCGAGAAGGAAGATGGCCTTGCCACGCCATGGCCGAAATCGGACTTCGTTTTCCACAATCCTCCGTATGGCAAGAACCAAGATGCGTGGATGGCCAAAGCGGCGGAGCATGGCAACGGTGTCACCTTGGTCATGGCGCGCTTCGACACGCGGTGGATGCACGAGCACGTGCTCAACCACCCCGCGACGACGGCCCTCGTTTTCGTCAAAGGCCGCATGAAGTTCTGCCGGGCAGATGGGACGGTCGGGCCGAGCGCACCCGCACCCTCGATCTTCATCGCCTACGGCCAAGAGGCGGCCAAGCGCCTCGAGCGCGCCGTGCGCACCGGTGCCATCCCCGGGGTGTTCTTCGCCATCACGCGCCCTGCTGCGGCCAGGAAGACCCAGATCAGGGCCGCGAACGATGATCGCTTCGTGCTCACGCCGCACGCGGCTTGAGCTGTGTCGGTGACTTCTCCGAAAACCGCTGCCGCTCTGGCTTCCACCAGAGCGGCGGCTTCTTTCGCTCGCGGAAAGCAGCGGACACATTGTCTGCGTTCATGTTTCGTACAGTCGGAAAAATCCGACTAAAAATGCGATTTGTTAGGGTTCTACAGAATTAAACACTACAGAGAACTCGGAAGCAAAATGCAAAGTTGGATCGCGGATGCGATTGATCCGAAACGGTTTTTGAGTTGATTTGATCTGCAAATCACGCCCCGTTCCTGAATGTATTTCGGCGCGTCTCGGGCAACGCCTAAGGACACGATGTCTTTGCGGTGATTTGTCACACCCGCGATTGACGTTTTTTCTGCCTGACGTATCACGCTTCCATCTGAAAGATGGAAGTGGGGCATGAAGAACGACGTGAACGAGAGCATCGAAATGTCCTTCGAACCTAGCGATGCCCCTGTGACGATCACCCGAGTCCGCGTAGGACGGGTCGTGTTCGAAGGCGTGGTCTTGCGAACGCGAGAAGCGGGCATTGAGTTTCAGGAGCTGCTCACCACCGCATGCGACAAGACCCGCAGCACCCGGATGCGCAAGGACGGGACGCGTTACCACGACGCCTTGCCCGTCGGCAGCCCAGCGCGCTTGCTGTCCGTCGAAATCGGGGACTACCTCGGTAACATGGAGCGGCGCGGCCTTGAGCCACGCACGGTCGGAGCAACCGCCCGCACGCTCGACATCCTTCGCATCGCATGCGGAGACATCCCCGTGTCGCGCATCGATCACAAGCACATCTACACGATGTGGGACTTGCTCCGCTGGGCGCCTTCCGGCCTCACTTCGGATCCTGCGCTCAAAGGCCTGAGCGCCGAAGACCTCATCGCGCGCGGCAAAGCCGCGGCGGTTCCGTCGCCCGCGCACAAGACGTTCGATCTACATCAACGGTTTCTCTCCGCATTCTTCAATGCGCTCGAGAAAATGCGGGCCATTCCGCATTCGCCGATGGCCGCGTTTGGGGAGCAGAAGAAGAATTTGACCGTCGATCCGAACCAACCCGAACGCTTGTTCAGCGACGAGGACTTGCAACGGATCTTCAACCCAGAAACGTTCATTCTGTGGGCCCAAAAGTATCCCCATCGCTGGTGGGCACCGATGATCGGGCTCTACACGGGCGCTCGCATCAACGAGGTCGCTCAGCTCAAGGTGGCCGACATCCTCGAAGAGCGCGGCACGTGGTGCATCGCCATACGCATGACGGCGGACGCCGACTTGGCGAAAGATCCCCGCCGCAGGAGTCGGACCCGGCAGAGTCTGAAGGGCAAGTCGGCGGTCCGCACGCTCCCCATCCCGCAGCCGCTTCTCGACGCTGGCTTTCTGGACTTCGTCGAGGACATGAAGGCCTGCGGCCACCCACGCTTGTTTCCGCATCTCTCCGCCGGCGTAAACCAGAAGACGGGCGACACCAACGCGCGCTACAGCCAGGGCTTGCTGTCGCAGTTCGGGCGCTACCTGAAGGACCTTGGGTTCCCCAAGGGCGTCGGCTTCCACGCATTCCGGCACACGCTTGCCACCGATCTCGATCACCAAGGCGTCCGTGTCGAAGACGTGGCGCTCATCACCGGGCACTCGGTGAGCAAGAAGGTGCCGGTGCTACAGGATCACTACTACCACAAGAAGCCGGACGCGATTCGCTTGCGGCAAAAGAGCGCGCTCGCGCTCTACCGGCCGAACGTGACGCTGCCGACATACGCGCGCGGGCAGTTCAAGGAGCTCCTGACGAAACAATACAAGTTCTACCCCTGACGCGCGGCCGCCTCACTCGGCGGCCTCCTCGAACCCGAGTGAGCTGTGCGGTCTGAAACGTAGCGCGAAAGCGACGGCACCGTGGCGGGAGGTCCGTGGCTACCGCAGGTCAACCCTTCGTCTTTTCGACCTGCTTCTTCAGAGCCGCGACCGCGGCTTTCTGCTGTGCAAACGGCAGCTGAGACAGCAAGAGGATTGCCTCGGCCATGACGTCTGACGTGGCGTGGAAATACGCGACAGGCACGCCAAGCGCCTTCGCTAGCGCCTCCGCGGTCTCGGGATCGGCGTCGCGTTGCCCGAGCTCATAGCGCGAGATGCGGGGCGCCGCGGAATTGGCGTCTTCAAGGCCCAAGCTCGCTCCGAGCTCGGCCTGACTCATGCCCAGCGCCTTGCGCGCCGCGC
>Ga0209278_1001365_pt1 | contig 15066 bp, 15 predicted proteins | sample JI81BgreenDNA_FD_187504 | JGI IMG/M metagenome (GOLD analysis project Ga0209278, IMG submission 187504) | Wastewater effluent complex algal communities from Wisconsin, to seasonally profile nutrient transformation and Carbon sequestration -... | ecosystem: Engineered > WWTP > Effluent > Algae... | reverse complement strand
CGGGGACGCCAGCCGCGGGTGCGGTCGGTCAGATGGATGGCGGGGGGTAAGCTGACCTTGCCCCGACTGACATCCTTGCGGAGCGCCTCCGACGTCTTGCTGAACATGGCGGCGATGTCTGCGAAGTGCAGCAGCGGCTGTTTCAAATCATCAGAAATGTCGCGATGGGACAGAGGCTCGATGCCGTGGATGAACCGCAGCACGTTGTCCCACAGGAAGCGGTAGTGATCCTTCGGCTGAAACCGTGCCCGTGGAGCGAGGCCGAAGCGGGCCGCGACGGCAAGGTCCGTCCGCTCGTCTTCGACGCGCAGGTGCGCGCAGAGATCTCGCAGGCTGAGCATTTCCATGGCCGGACCCTCCCTTTCGGCAGGGAAATGGGTTCGATGGGAGATATCCAAAAACTGGGTTGATCCGGCGCGCAGAGATAGCTTGGCGGTCGCGTGGACCGTCTTCGCCATTCAAACCCGGCGTGGAAAAAATCCTGTCGCTGCCACCTCCCGACGAAGGGGCCCGCATCTCGGGCCGGGTTTGACAAAAGAAAGACAAAGAGGGTTTGACAAATGCCTGCGAAGAAACCGGCCGGGCGTCCGGCGAGCTATGATCATGCGCAGGTGCGCACGGCGCTGGAAATGTGGTGCAGCCAGTTCGGACGCGTTCCGACACACTTTGATCGCGTCTCGGGTGAAGACATCCATGCGATCCTGAAGGCACGGTTCGGCGTGAGCGACACGATCCGGCCCGAGTCCTTGCAGAAGGTCGTTGACGATCTCTTCGAGGAGTTCGTGGCGCGGCAGCGTTCGGAGGACCGCGCCGCTCTTCCCCAGCGCCAGAAGACCTGCATCACGGGTCTGGCGGAAGCGCTCGAAATCGCTCTTGTCGAGGCTTTCAGGGCGGAGAATGAATTCCTGGCGAAATCGCAGTTCGAAACGATCCGCAGATCTGATGCCGAGAAGGACGCGCTGAAGCAGAAGCTGGATGAGGCTGGGCGCGAAATCGAGGACCTTTCGGACGAGGTGGCCCGGCTTCGCAGGGAGGTCGAGGCCGCAAGGGCAGAGGGTGCCGCGGGGATGGCGGAAACTGCCGCGCTCCGGCTGGAGAATGCGAAACTGACGGGGCGACTGGAGATCTTTGAGATGTATCAGGCGAAGCCGGGGAATTGACGCTTCGGGGGACTTCGTCCCGTCTGCTTTTGGCCAATGTACCTCATGGTCGGATGCGAACCCTCGCGCCCGACCGGCAGTCAGTCCAGATGCGGTAGCGGGAGGGGCGCGCGATGCATCCCAAAGAGAAGCAGATCTTTGAAATGATCAGATCATGCCTCACGCGTTTGGGCGCAGACATGGCGGATGGTCCTTTGGATCGTGTCTTGGCTGGGGTCCTTTCGGAAGTTGACCCGTTTCTTGGCTTCGTCATGGAGAAGCGGAACGCCGCCACGCTGCAGACGATCTATTCGAACTTTTGTGAGGTCAGGGTGATGGTCCGGGTCGGATTGCCAATTCCGGGATGTCTGTCTGTCTTTGCGGATCTGGACCTCTCTCAAGAGACAAAGATGGAATACGATGCGGGATGGGGCTTGGACGGACTTCGGTTCGACGAATGCGAGCAGTCCGAGGTTCTCCGTCTGGCATATGCCCGCCTCGCAGAAGGCTTGCCTTCTCACCACGCGCGCCTCGAGCTTATTTCCGAGATCGCGAATAGCTGGGCGTCTCCACCTGTCTTGGAGATCTGGGACCTCTTGGACCGCTTTCCTGATCAGAACACCGTGGACGCGGCATGCAGGATGGTGCGGACCGGCACGTCCGTTGGAACGCCAGAAAAGGCGTGATCGGCCCTTAGCTGTGGTTTCTCAGGAGGTTGTTCACCCGAAGCGGGGTTAGGCTGCAATCGCCAAACTCCAGCCGAGGACCCCGCAGGATGAACAACCCGCACCAAGGTGCCCGCCTTACCGTCTATAGTCGAGAGCAGATCGTCGCCCGCGTTCTATCGGGCATGAGGGCCGCCGAGGTGGCCGCCGCCTTCGGTGTCTCCCTGCGCACGGTGCGCAAGTGGCTGGCACGGTTCCGTGCGGGCGGGCAAGCGGCGCTGTCCAACCGCGCAAGCGCGCCCGCCCGTGTGGCGGGTCGCCTGCCGGATCGCCTGGTCGCCTTGGCCCTGCACCTGCGGCGGAGCCTGCGCCTGACCGGGGCAGAGATCGCGCGCAAGCTGGGCCTTGCCCGCCCGACCGTGGCGCGCTGGCTGGCACGGGCGGGGATGGGGCGGCTGGCCCGGATCGACCCGCCCGAACCGGTGCGGCGCTACCAGCGCGCGCGGCCGGGCGAACTCATCCATCTCGACATCAAGAAGCTCGGCCGCTTCGACCGGCCCGGCCACCGCGTCACGGGCACCCGCACAGGCTGCCGCAACCGTGGCGCGGGCTGGGACTTCGTCCATGTCGCCGTCGATGACGCGACGCGGCTGGCCTATGTCGAGGTGCTCGCCGACGAGCGGCGCGACACCACGACGGCCTTCCTGCTGCGCGCCCTGCGCTGGTTCCGTGCGCGTGGCATCCGCGCCGAGCGGGTGATGACGGACAATGGCAGCGCCTATCGCTCCCGCCGCTTTGCCAAGGCGCTGAGGCTTCTGGGCATCCGCCACATCTTCACCAGACCCTACACGCCGAAGACCAACGGCAAGGCCGAGAGGTTCATCCAGACCCTCCTACGGGAATGGGCCTACGGCCTGCACCATCCCACATCGGCAGCGCGAAACGCAGACCTCCCACGCTGGCTTGACTGGTTCAACCAATCAAGACCACATTCCGCACTGGGCGGCCTCCCTCCTCTCGCAAGGGTGAATGACCTCGTGAGAAACCACACTTAGCGGACTGTCGCGGTAACATGTCGATGGCCAGTCGTTACAGAATCTTGGCGTATTCAAATCCGCCGGTAAACACGTCGCATCGCGTCGCATCCATGCCGACCTTCATTTGCCGTGTGACAGGCCCATCATGCGAAGCACTTCGCGCGGGGCCGGTTGCCGCCAGATCGTCTGGAAACTTTCGACCACGTTGTCCCGTGTGACGCCAATGCCGGGCAGGGCGATCCAGGCGGGAACGGGGCGACCGAGAAGGCACAGGATCACGGTCTGTGCGGCTGCGATCCCTTGGAGGAAAGGCTGCTGGGCTGCGATGCAGCAGAAGGAATTGCCCGTTGCGAGGGCGATGGCAGCGGCCTCTCCGAGATCTACGGTTGCCATGGGCAACGTTGTGCCGCGTTCTGCAAGACGGGTGGCTGCGGCAAGGGCTGGCGTGTCCCAGACGACGAACAGCCCGGCCAGTTCCGGGTTTGCCGACAGAAGATCATCCGCGGCCGCGGCGGCGTCCTCGATCCGCGCGAAGCGGTGGATGCGCGGTGTGATGTCGGGGCGGTTCAGCTGAAGCCATTTGGTGAAGGCGATCTCGCGCTCGTTCGTGGCGAAGAAGTCGGCAGCGAAGCCGAGGACGCCGACCTTCGCACCGTGGGGGATGCGGGGAGAAAGCCCGGCGGCTGCGATCTTGCCCAGACCGAAGTTGTCCGACGACACCAGCGCCGTGTAGTCCTTGCCCGGCAACAGGCCGGTCGGCGCGTTGTCCAGCAGAATCAGCTTTATTCCCGCCTCGGACACCCGGCGGTGCGCGGCGGCGACCTGTTCATTCGCCACGGGAAGGGAGATGATCGCATCGGGGCGTTGCGAGATCAGCCGGTCGAGTTCGGCCACCTGCATGTCGGGGGAAAAGGCACAGTCCACAGCGTCGATCACCGCCGCGCCGCAATCGCCGAATATGCCCATCATGCCGGCCAGTTGCTGCTTGGCCCAGTCGCTTTCCAAGGTGTGCAGGACGACGGCCACGCGCCATCCGGCGGCCTTGGCGGCGGCGCGGTCGTCGGGCAGCAGGCTGACACGTTCGGGCGGGGCAGCTCGTTCACCATGCGGGCCGAGTCCGGATATCGTCATGTCGTAAGCTCCTGTCCGGTCCGCGCCCGTGGCGGCGGCGGGGCCGCTGCGGTTTGGGAAAGCCGATCGTGCAGGGCAGCGAAGGCAGGATGGGCATGCGGGCTGCCCTGCATCACCCATTCCTTCAGGAAAACGGGCGCGAAAAGCTGTTCCGATGCCACGCGGGCTGCGCCGACAAGTCCGGCTGAACTGCCCATCTGCGACCGGATGATCCGCAGGTCGCGGGTGACGAAGGGATGCGATGCGCCATAGACCGCCTCGCGCAGGGCGGCGAGGAGGATGTCGTTCGTCTGCACGATGGAGCCAGACAGCACGATCAATTCCGGGTTCAGCGCATTGGCCAGTGTCGCCACGACCTGACCGATCAGGTGGCCCGACTCCGTCAGGATCGCGACCGAGGCGGGATCGCCGATCTGTGCGGCCTGCGAGACTTCGATGGCCGTGATCTCGCCCCCGCGGCGCTGGATGTCGGCCAGCATAGGGCTGCGCCCGTCCTGTGCCGCCGATAGACCTTCGCGCTGGATCATGTCCGATCCTGCGAGGGCATCGAGAGGGCCGCTTCGCCCGCCCGAGGTGACTGGAAGCGATCCGATCAGGCCTGCCGCGCCATGCGCGCCACGATACAGCTGGCCATCGCAGACGATGCCCGCGCCGATGCGGCGGCCGACCTTCAGGAAAAGCATGCTGCGCGCGCCGATCCCCGCGCCTGCATGCAATTCGCCCATCGTCATCGTCTCGACGCTGGACCGCATCCAGACCGGCACGCCGAAATCGCGGGTCAGCGTTTCGACCAGCGGGAAGCCTTCCCAGGCGGGAAGGACCGGCGGCGTGGCGGTCAGGAAGTCACCCTCCGTCGCGCCCTGAACGGCCCCGGGGACGGAGAGGGAGATGCCCCATATGCCGCCCTGCGGTGCATGACGCTCCATCGACCAGCGGAAGAGTGCTGTCAGACGCTCGGCCAGTTCGGCGGGCGGGGCGGTCAGGTCGGCGGCTTCGTGATGTTCGGTCACGAGTTTGCCAGAAAGGTCGGCCACACCCACCCCGATCGCTGTCTGGTCCAGCGTGGCGACAAGGATCGCGGCGCGTCGCGCGGCAAAGCGCACCAGTCGCGGCGCTCGGCCGCCCGTGGCGGTGCCGAGTTCGCTTTCGTCCACCAGTCCCAGATCGCCCAGCATCGTCAGGCGATCCGCCACCACGGCGCGGCCGAATTCGCTTTGGCGTTCCAGTTCCTGCCGCGTGTTGGCGGCACCCGTGCGGACGAGGTTCAGGAGTTCGACCAGCGATGGCGCAGCGGTTTCCACCGTGCGCGGCCGTCCCTTGCCGCGGGGGCGGGACGATTCGGAAAGGTCGGATCCGTTCAGGGGCAAGGCTGCGTCCTTATGGGTTTCGCAAGGGATACGGGCGGGGCTTCTGCCGTTCAAGGAAAAACTTTTGCTGTAAAAATGCAGAAGTTAACATACATACGCAGAAATAATATTGACCGACGGCGAATTCGCGCTTAACCAAGCTGTCACGGTCAGAGGAGGCCGGCAGAATTTGGAAGGGCAGAGGGGCAACCCGATCGGCCTTTCCACGGGGAGGAGGGACACCGATGACAGCGTGGAAGCTGGCCTATCACGCCAATTGCTGGGGCGGCCTTGGCGGGGATGCCGTGGGCGTCACCTCGGTCACGCAACTGGCCTATCGCACCTTCGGGGACATGGACCGCGCCTGCGCCGACATCGCGGCCGCCGGATATGCGGGGGTGGAGCTGTTCGACGGCAACCTGCTGGACTACAGCGCCGCCGAGATGCGCAAGCTTCTGGCCGACAATGGGCTGGAACTGGTCGCCACCTATGCGGGCGGGAACTTCATCTTCGACGACATCTTGCCCGAGGAACTGGCCCGCGTGACGCGCGCCGCCGACCGTGCCGCCGAACTGGGCGCGCCGCATCTGGTGGTGGGCGGCGGGGCCAAGCGTTTCGACGGCACGCGCGAGCCGGATTATCACAAGCTGGGCGCAGCCCTCGACCGTGTGAAGGCGCTGGCCGAAGCGCGGGGGCTGCGGGCGCATTACCACCCGCATCTGTCCACCATCGTCGAAGGCCCTGCCGAAGTGGCCAAGATCTTCGACCTGACCGCGATCGATTTTTGCCCCGATACGGCGCATCTGGCTGCAGCCGGGGGCGACCCGGCGCAGCTGATCCGCGACCACGCGAAGCGGATTTCCTACGTCCACCTCAAGGGCTTCCAGCGTGAACCCTTTGCCTTCACTCCGCTTGACCGGGGCGATGTGCCGACAGGGCCGATCCTGCAGGCGATGCGGGATGTAGGCTTTGCAGGCTGGGTCTGCGCCGAACTCGACTCCTGGCCCGACCCCGCGGAAGGGGCACGGCTGAGCATGGACTACCTGAACCGGGCAATCGCGGGCTGATCCGCCTGCCCACCAAACGGGGGAAGCCCCGACACTTCTCTGGGAGGATGAAGATATGTTGACCAGACGCAGCCTGATGGGCTCGGCGACCGCGCTTGCGCTTTTCGTGGGGATCGCCGCCCCGGCCTTTGCCGATCCGGACGCGGCGCTTGCAAAGTTGCAGGAAACCGTCCTGTCCAAGGGGCCGAGCGGTGAGGATCCGTCGCCCGCCTCCGACGTCGTGCTGAGCGACGAGGAGCTGGCCAAGATCAAGGAGATGGGTGCCACCGCTGCCATCGTCATGCATTACGGCGGCAATGACTGGAGCCAGGCGCAGATCAACGGGTTGCAGACGCAGTTCGGCGCGATGGGGATCGAGGTGATCGCCGTGACCGATGCGGGCTTCAAGCCCGAAAAGCAGGTCAGCGACCTTGAAACCATCATGGCGCAGTCGCCCGACATCATCGTGTCGATCCCGACCGACCCGACCGCCACCGCCGCCGCCTATCGTGCCGCGGCAGAGGCGGGGGCGAAGCTCGTATTCATGGACAACGTTCCGACGGGCTTCGTTCCGGGGACCGACTATGTCTCGGTCGTGTCGGCGGACAACTATGGCAACGGCGTTGCCGCCGCCCATCTGATGGCCAAGGCGCTTGGTCCGGATGGCGGGGATATCGGGCTGGTCTTCCACGCCGCCGATTTCTTCGTGACCAAACAGCGCTACGATGCCTTCAAGGCGACTATCGCCAGCGACTACCCCAACATCACCATCGTGGATGAACAGGGGATCGGCGGGCCGGACTTTTCGGGCGATGCCGAAAAGGCCGCCGGGGCGATGCTGACCTCCAACCCGAACATCAAGGGCATCTGGGCGGTCTGGGATGTGCCTGCCGAAGGCGTCATGGCAGCGGCGCGGGCCAATGGCCGCGATGATCTGATCATCACGACCGTGGACCTTGGCGAGAATGTTGCCATCAGCATGGCGCAGGGCGGGTTCATCAAGGGTCTGGGCGCGCAGCGTCCCTATGACGCCGGCGTGGTCGAGGCGAAGCTGGCCGGTTACGCCCTGCTGGGCAAGGACGCGCCGGACTTCGTGGCGCTGCCTGCTCTGCCGGTCAGCCAAGAGAACCTGCTCGATGCTTGGAAGCAGGTCTATTCCACCGAGGCGACCGAGAACGTGAAGGCCTCGATGCAGTAAGCGATGCCGCGCGGGGTGTCCCTATCACCCCGCGCGCCTGCCGGGCCTTCGCCGGGGAATTGCTCCCTGCCCGTGAAGGTCCGGCCCTTCCCCACCAACCCGTCCCGCACAGCACCGGAGACTGACGATGACCAAAGTGATGAACGTTGCCATGATCGGCGGCGGGTTCATGGGCAAGGCGCACGCCATGGCCTATGCCTCGATGCCGATGTTCTTCTGGCCCGCGCCTGCCATCCCGCACCGCAAGGTCGTCGTCGATGTCACCGACGGGGCCGCCGAGGAAGCCCGCCGCCGTTTCGGGTTCGACGAGGCGTCGAGCGACTGGCGCAGCGTGGTGGCGCGGCCCGATATCGATGTGGTCGATATCTGCACTCCTAACAATGTCCATGCCGAGATCGCCATTGCGGCGGCCAAGGCGGGAAAGCATATCATCTGCGAAAAGCCCTTGGCGCGGACGGTCGAAGAGGCCCGCGCGATGACCGAGGCGGCGAAGGCCGCGGGCATCATCCACATGGTGGCCTTCAACTACCGCCGCACGCCCGCCGTGGCGCTGGCCAAGAAATATATCGACGAAGGCCGCATCGGCCGCATCCTGAACTTCCGCGGCACCTACCTTCAGGACTGGTCGGCGGATGAGAACGGGCCGCTGTCCTGGCGCTTTCAGAAGAAGATCGCGGGGTCGGGCACGGTGGGGGATATCGGGACCCATGTGGTGGACCTTGCGCATTACCTCGTCGGTCCCATTGCCGAGGTGATCGCCATGACCAAGACCTATGTCACGACGCGCCCCATCCAGCAGGGCGGGGTGGACAAGCTGGGTGCGTCGGAGAAATCCGCCGATGCCGAACGTGCTCCGGTGGATGTGGATGACGAGGTGGTGTCGATGCTGCGCTTCGAGGGCGGGGCGATCGGCAGTTTGGAGGCCACGCGCAACGCGTGGGGGCGCAACAACTTCATCACGCTGGAGATTCACGGGACGAAGGGCTCCATCCACTTCAACTACGAACGCCGCGACGAGTTGCAGGTGATGTTCGCCGACGATCCCGCCGACGCGCGCGGGTTCCGCACGGTCTATACCGGCCCCGCGCATCCCTATGGCGGCGGCCTGTGGCCGATCCCCGGTCTGGGCATCGGCTATTCGGAAACGAAGATCGTCGAATGCTTCGACCTGTTCAGCGCGATCGCCAGCGGCAAGCAGCCCAGCCCGAATTTCGAGGACGGTCTGCTGACGGAACTGGTGGCCGATGCCCTGCTGCGGTCGGGTGAAACCGGCAAGTGGGAGCGGGTGGAATGACCGCCCCCGCCCCGATTGCCGTGCGGATGACGGGGATTTCGAAATCCTTCGGCGGCATCCGCGCGCTGGACGGTGTGGATTTCGAGGTGTTTGCCGGTGAAGTCCACGCCCTGCTTGGCGGCAACGGGGCGGGGAAGTCCACCATCCTCAAGGTTCTGAACGGCGTTCACGTGCCGGAGGAGGGCGAGATCGAGGTTGGTGGCCGGAAACTGGCCGCCCATTCGCCCGAAGCGGCGCGGGCGGCGGGCATCGCCATGAACTTTCAGGAAATGTCGCTGATCCCGACGCTGACCGTGGCGCAGAACATATTCCTGACGCGCGAGGCGCGGGATGCGCGCGGGATGATTGATGATGCGGACTCTGTCCGCCGGGCGCAGGCGATTTTCGACATGCTGCAGGTCGAGGTTGATCCGACCGCACTCGTCGGTGATCTGGGGGCGGGGCAGAAGCAACTGACCGAGATTGCCAAGGCGATCAGTCAGGATGCGCGCGTCCTGATCCTCGACGAACCTTCGACCGCGCTTTCGGTGTCGGATGTGGAACGGCTGTTCGTCTTTCTGCGGCAGTTGAAGGCAAAGGGCGTGGCGATCATCTATGTCAGCCACCGCATGGACGAGATTGCCCGCATCGCCGACCGCGCGACGATCCTGCGGGATGGTCGGCATGTCATCACGGCCCCGCTGGCCGATCTGCCCATCGACGTGATGATCGAACATATCGTCGGCAAGAAATCCAAAGGGCTGGCCGATGTGACCCGGGGTGACGTGTCGCGGGGCGAGGTTCTGCTGGAACTTTCGAACATGACTGGCCCGCACAAACCGGAAAACGTCAGCTTCGCGCTGCATCGGGGGGAAGTGCTGGGACTAGCGGGCCTGCTCGGCTCCGGTCGGTCTGCCTTGGCCCGCGTCATTGCAGGTATCGAACCCGCCGTTTCGGGCGAAATCCGCATCAAGGGTGTGACGGTTGCGATCCGCCGCCCCGCCGACGCCGTGGCCCACGGCATCGCCCTGGTGCCCGAGGCGCGGGCGACGCAGGGCATCATCCCGGCCCATAGCGTTGCCGACAACATGGTGATGTCGGTGATCGGGCGCATCGCGCCGAAGGGGTTCGTGGACCGTGCCCGCGTGCGCGACATCGCCGAGGATATGATTGCCCGCCTGTCGATCAAGACGGCAAGCCGCGACCATGCGGTATCCACGCTGTCGGGCGGCAACCAGCAGAAGGTGGTGATCGGCAAGTGGCTCGCTACTGAACCGGAAATCCTGATACTCGACGAACCGACGGCAGGAATCGATATCGGGTCCAAGGCCGAGATCATCCGTCTGGTGCGGGAACTGGCCCAGTCTGGCAAGGCCGTCATCGTCATTTCCTCGGAGCTGTCGGAACTGCTGACGGCCTGCGACCGCATCCTCGTTATGGCGGATGGCCGTGCGCATCAGATGCTGGATCGTGCCGATCTGGACGATCCGGACGAGCGCGACCCCGAACATGCCCTGCAAGCGGCCGAACGCCGCCTTCAGGTGGAAATCCAGAAAGCCCTGACCATCAAGGAGGCCAGCCATGGCTAAGGCAGCAACCGCCCCGGCCGGGGCATTCTTCGCCAATTGGCGGCAGAACATCATCTATATCGGCTTCGTGGTCATCTTCATCGTCTTTGCACTGACGTTGAACGACAAGGGGTTCCTGAATCCGAACAACCTGCTGAACATCGTGCGCCAGACCGCGATGATCGCGGTGATGGCGGTGGCCATGACCTTTGTCCTCTCGGCGGGCGAGATCGACCTGTCGGTGGGCGCGGTGGCGGGGCTGACTACGGTGACGGTTGCCATGGCGATTGCCGTCGCCGGGCCTGTTGGTGGCGTTCTTGCCGGGTTGGCAACGGGGCTTGCCGTCGGCATGTTCAACGGCTGGCTTACGACGCGGATCGGCATTCCGTCCTTCCTGACGACACTTGCCATGATGGGCATCGCCAAGGGCGTGGCCATGTGGATTTCTGACACGGCTGCCGTGCCGATCCTGTCGCCCGGGTATTCGTGGATCTTCGGGGGCGGTTCGGTCGGCCCGATCCCGGTCCTGATGTTCTGGATGGCCGTGATCGCAGGTGTCGGTCACGTGGCGCTCCGCCGGTCCGGCTTTGGCCGCAAGGTTCTGGCGACCGGCGGGGGCGAAATGGCCGCGCGCTATTCCGGCATCGACACGCGCAGCATCAAATTCAAGGTGCTGGTCCTGTCCTCTTGTGCGGCAGCGCTGGCGGGGATGCTCTATGCAGGCCGCCTGCAATCGGGGCGCTTCCAGCTTGGCGAAGGGGATGAGTTGTCGGTCATCGCCGCGGCCGTCCTTGGCGGGACAAGCCTGTTCGGCGGCAAGGGGACGGTCATCGGCACCATCGTCGGCGCGCTGATGATAGGGATGATCAACAACGGGCTGATCCTGATGGGGCTGGAGTTCAGCCAGCAGCTGATCGCCAAGGGCGCGATCATCATCCTTGCCGTGGCCCTGAGCCAGAAGCGGGGCTGACCATGTACACGATCATCGGAACCGTCACCGCCCGTCCGGAAACGCGCGAGGAACTGGCCTCCCTCCTGATGGCGCAAGTTGCGCCGACGCGGGCCGAGGCGGGTTGCATCAATTACGATTTCCATGTCGATGCCGCCGATCCTTGCGTCTTCGTCTTCTACGAGAACTGGACCGACCGCGCCGCATTGGACGCGCATCTGGCGATGCCGCATCTGCAACCGCTGTTCTCGCAGCTTGACCGTCTGCTGGCCTGTCCGGTGGAGATCCGGCCCCTGACCATGCTGTCGGAGAGGGCGGCATGACGGGCAGCGCGATCAAGGGTCCGGGCATCTTTCTGGCGCAATTCGCGGGGAATGATGCACCCTTCGACAGCCTGCCCGCGATCACGGCGTGGGCGGCAGGGCTGGGCTTCAAGGGCGTGCAGATCCCGTCCTGGGATCGGCGGTTGTTCGATCTGGACCTCTGCGCTGAAAGTCAGACCTATGCTGACGAGGTTCTGGGCATCTGCACCGAAGCGGGCGTCGCCATCACTGAACTGTCCACGCACCTGCAAGGCCAGTTGGTTGCAGTGAACCCCGCCTATGACGCGGCCTTCGATGCCTTCGCTCCGGAAACGGTGCGGGGCAATCCCGGCGCACGGCAGGCATGGGCGGTCGATCAGGTGACCAAGGCCGCAACGGCGGCTCGGCGTCTGGGGCTTTCGGGAACGGTCAGCTTCACCGGATCGCTGGCCTTCCCCTATCTATACCCTTGGCCGCAGCGCCCCGCCGGACTGGTCGAAACGGCCTTTGCCGAGCTGGCCCGCCGCTGGACCCCCATCCTTGATGCCTATGACGATGCGGGTGTCGATATCGGCTTCGAACTGCATCCCGGAGAGGATGTGTTCGACGGCGCAAGCTGGGAGCGGTTCCTGTCCGCCGTGGCGGAACACCCCCGCGCGCGGATCAATTACGACCCGTCGCATTTCCTGCTTCAGGCGATGGATTATCTGGCCTTCATCGATCTCTACCACGACCGTATCTCGGCGTTCCACGTCAAGGACGCCGAGTTCCGCCCCGATGGTCGGCAGGGCGTCTATTCCGGTTACTCACCCTGGGCCGAACGGGCCGGACGTTTCCGCAGCCTCGGCGACGGGCAGGTGGACTTTCCCGCCGTCTTCACGCGTCTGACCCAGCACGGCTATCGCGGCTGGGCGGTGATGGAATGGGAGTGCTTCCTGAAATCCCCCGCGCAGGGTGCCGCCGAGGGAGCGCCCTTCATCGCCCGTCATCTGATCGAGGTGACGGGGCAGGCCTTCGACGATTTCGCAGGCGGGAGGGCCGATCAGGCCGTGCTGGACGCAATGCTGGGGATTGGGCCGTGACACTGAAACTGGGAATGGTCGGCGGAGGACAAGGGGCCTTCATCGGCGGGGTCCACCGCATGGCCGCAAGGCTGGACGGGCGGTGGGAGTTGGTTGCGGGGGCGCTGTCCTCCGACCCGGCACGGGCTGCGGCTTCGGCGGCGGTTCTCGGCATTGCGCCCGACCGCAGCTATTCCGATTTCGCGCAGATGGCCTTGGCCGAGGCATCCCGTCCCGACGGGATCGATGCGGTGGCGATCGTCACGCCGAACCACCTTCACGCAAAGGTGGCGACGGCCTTCCTGCGGGCAGGCATTGCAGTGATCTGCGACAAGCCGATGACCGCGACGCTTCCCGAGGCCGAGGAACTGGCTGCGCTGGCAGCCGAAACATCCGTGCCCTTCGTGCTGACCCAGACCTATACGGGCTATCCGATGGTGCGAGAGGCGCGCCGGATGATCGCCGAAGGCGCAATCGGGGCGGTGCGCCACGTTCAGGTGGAATATCTGCAGGATTGGCTGGCCGGACCCGTAGAACAGAGCGGGCAGAAACAGGCCGTCTGGCGCACCGATCCCGGCATGTCGGGCGAGGGCGGCTGCATCGCGGATATCGGAACGCATGCCGTAAATCTCGCCACATTTGTTTCGGGGCTTGGAGTTCAGGCCGTTCTTGCCGACCTCACCGCCTTCGAGCCAGGACGGCGGCTGGATGACAACGCGGCAGTCCTCTTGCGTTTCGACGGCGGCGCGAAGGGGATGATCTGGGCAAGCCAGATCGCCCCCGGCACCAAGAACGCGCTGCGGTTCCGCATCGCCGGCGAAAGGGGGGGGCTGGCATGGGATCAGGAAGACCCCGATCTGCTCGAATTCACCCCGCTTGGCGACCCGACCCGCCTGCTGCGCCGCGGTGACGGCTTGACCCAAACGCCAAGCCGCATACCGTCCGGCCATCCCGAAGGCTATCTGGAGGCGTTCGCAACTCTATACGCCGATGCGGCGGATCTGATCGAAGGGAAGGGCTTGGCGTCGACGCGAGCGCTGGCTACCGCCGAGGACGGACTTGCAGGAATGCGTTTCATCCGCGCGTGTGTCCGTTCGAATGAGGCGGGCGGAATGTGGACGGCGGCTTAGGGTCAGGACCCATTGATCATCCACTCACGGCGTGATTCAGGCTCCGCAAGGAGACTGACCGATGAGCAACCTTTTCTGGCTGACGGAAGCGCAGATGGCGCGGCTGCAGCCCTTCTTTCCCAAGAGCCATGGCAAGCCTCGCGTCGATGATCGGCGAGTACTGAGCGGCATAATCTTCATTAATCGCAATGGCTTGCGCTGGTGCGATGCGCCGAAGGAGTATGGCCCGCCGAAGACCCTCTACAACCGTTGGAAGCGGTGGAGCGACAGGGGGGTCTTCGCCCAAATGATGGCTGGTTTGGCCGCCGAGGCCGCCGTTCCGAAGACGGTGATGATTGACGCGACCTATCTCAAGGCGCACCGCACGGCGACCAGCCTGCGGTCGAAAAAGGGGGGCCAGACGACCAGAAGGGCCGTCTGATCGGCCGCACAAAGGGCGGCATGAACACCAAGCTGCATGCCGTCACCGATGCCAATGGCCGCCCAATCCGGTTCTTCATGACCGCAGGCCAAGTCAGCGACTACACAGGTGCGGCAGCCCTGCTGGGCAGCCTGCCCTCGGCGCAGTGGTTGCTGGCGGAACGGGGTTACGATGCAGACTGGTTCAGAGATGCGTTGAAAGACAAGGGGATAAAGCCCTGCATTCCCGGCAGGAAGTCGCGCGGCAAGCCAATCAAGCACGACAAGCGACGCTACAAACGCCGCAACCGGATTGAGATCATGTTTGGGCGACTGAAGGACTGGCGACGGGTTGCCACACGCTACGACAGGTGCCCGAAGGTATTCCTCTCCGCCGTCGCCCTCGCCGCAACCGTCCTGTTCTGGCTATGACCCGAGAACGAGTCCTGACCCTAAGCGGGCCAGTGACTGGCGCTCCGTTTTCGAATCTTCCGCGAGGAATATAAAACGATACAAAAAAATGCGCGATATTGTTTAAGTTACTAAAAAATATCATAAAAAAGAAAAATGTTCTCGAGGAAATTCTCCTTGACCTTCGAAGATTTATAACGTTTCAAATATGAGACCCATGAGGGTGAACGAGGGAGGAATGCCATGAACATGACGAAGGGTTTTGTGTCTGCGCTCGCGCTGACGGTCGGTCTGTCCGGTGCAGCCAAGGCGGCGGATGTGGAAGTGCTGCACTGGTGGACGTCTGGTGGTGAGGCTGCGGCGGTTGGTGTGTTGAAGGACAACCTTGCGGCTGGGGGGACGGGCTGGGTT
>Ga0209278_1001364_pt1 | contig 15070 bp, 11 predicted proteins | sample JI81BgreenDNA_FD_187504 | JGI IMG/M metagenome (GOLD analysis project Ga0209278, IMG submission 187504) | Wastewater effluent complex algal communities from Wisconsin, to seasonally profile nutrient transformation and Carbon sequestration -... | ecosystem: Engineered > WWTP > Effluent > Algae... | reverse complement strand
AAATAGCGGCTCAATATCATCAGAAAGGCAAAAAAGTAGTCTTGGGTGCAGCCGATACGTTCAGAGCTGCTGCCGTAGAGCAACTTAAAATTTGGGGAAATCGTGTTGGAATACCTGTAATTGAATTGGGTATGAATAAAGAACCCTCAAGTGTGGTGTATGAAGCTGCCAAACAAGCTTCGGAACTGAAAGCTGATGTACTGATTATTGATACAGCAGGTAGATTGCATAACAAACTTCATCTGATGAATGAACTTGCCAAAATGAAAAAAACGGTTCAAAAGTTTATTCCTGATGCTCCTCATGAAGTTTTACTGGTTTTGGATGGGAGTACGGGGCAAAATGCAGTGCAACAAGCAAGAGAATTTACCAAAACGACTGATGTTACAGCCTTAGCCATTACCAAATTAGACGGAACAGCCAAAGGAGGAGTAGTGATAGGTATTTCTGAAGAGTTTAAAATACCAGTAAAATACATTGGTGTAGGGGAAAAAATAGAAGATTTACAGATTTTTAACAGAACCGAATTTGTAGATTCATTATTCAAGAAAGATTAAAGATAAAAAATAGATCTAGAACAAAATTTGCTTTTCAATTCATTTGAAAAGCAAATTTTATTATGTAGCTTTATCAAATACAATAAAAATCGTCAAACACAATTATTATACACCTTATTTTAGTATTACTATGCGTTTTTTCAAGATTTTTGTTGCTCTTAGTTTTTTGCAAATAACTTTTCTGAGCAACTTAAAAGCACAAGATTTTGCAGAATTGTATCAGAAAATGGTACAAGAAACTCAAGCCAAAAACTACTCACAAGCTGCTACGTATGGTGAACAAGCAGAACCATTAGCCGAAAAAGCTCTAGGAAAAGGAAGTGAAAAACTTGGCTCTTTTTATTATAACTTGGGCAATATACAAGGTTCAGCAGGAAATGCTACCAAAGCTGAAATGGCTTATAAAAAATGTATTGAAATCAGAAAAGTATTGGTAGGAGTCCAACACCCTGATTACATCAAAACAATAGATAAATTAGCTCAACTATATGCTGCCACTGGCAAACAAGCCGAATCGGATAAGCTACTAGCACAACTCAAAAAAGATCAACAAGGTACAGCCTCCAACCCCAATACAACAGGTCAAGAAAGCCCCGAATTTGCCAAAACACTGACCAATCAGGCATTGGGGCAAATAAAGGCTGGTAAACTTACAGACGCAGAAAAAAACTTGTTGAAAGCAGTAGATATTTATCAGAAAAATAAGTCAGAAACCCCTGATGCAGCAGTAGCTTTAGACGCTTATGGAATTGTATTAGCTCAAAAAAATAAATACAAAGATGCTATTTCTTTTTTTGAACAAGCTCTAAACATTCGAAAAACACAATTAGGAGAAAATAATGCTAATACTCAAGCTACTATGCTCAATCTAGCTGTTTGTTATGAAGAAACCAGACAAAGTGCTAAATCAAAAACTATTTTAGAGCAATTATTAACCGTTTATGAGAAAAATAACCCTAAAGAAAATCCAAAATATACAGAAGTTTTAAGCGTTTTAGGGCGATTATACTTAAATAACAAAGATATTAACAATGCTGCGAAAGTATTGGAAAAGGCTATGGAAGTAGAAAAAAGCAAGTCAGCTTCGTCACCTCAATACTCTCAATTATTGAATGATTTAACTCGCTTGGAATTTTTACGCCAAAATTTCCCTGCTGCCGAAAACTATTCTCGTCTGGGATTGGAAATTTCAGAGAAAAATTATGGGAAAAATAGCATAGACTATGCAAATGCTTTGGTAAACTTAGGTAATACTCTCAAAGAACAAAATAAAAACACCCAAGCTGAAAAAACATACCAACAAAGTTTACAGGTTTTAAAGCAAATTAAACAAGAAAAGTCTCCACAAGCTTTGCAAGTAAATGCTGCTCTAGCAGAATTATACTCCAGTGAACGCCGTTTTGAGCAAGCTATCAAGCTTTATCTGCAAATTATTCCACAACAAAAAGAATTGGTAGGTACAGAAGATCCACAATATTGGCAAAATTTGGCAAATCTAGCTGATTGCTATGTGGGGATTCAGCGATACAAAGAAGCTCGTCCTTATTACGAAGAACTCATCAATATTCAGGCTGCTACACAATCTCCTTCTTATCCAAAATGGTTGATGGCTCTTGCTGCGTTTTATTATGAAACAGGTAAATACCAAGAAGCAGAAGCATATTTCGAACAAGTTCTCAATATTTATCAAGAAAATATCAATAATCAAACATCAGCATACATTGAAGCATTAGAAAATATAGCAAGCTTATATAAAAATCAGGGACGTTATTCCGAATCCGAAAAACTCTACAAGGAAGCTTTGAAAACTTGTAAAGAGAAATTAGGTGAAGGGCATATTATTTATACGGATTTGCAGAACGATTTGGCTAAACTTTACAAATCTTTAGGGCATTTTGAGGAGGCTGAGAAAATCTATAAACAAAATTTAATCTTAGCAAGTAAACAAGGAGAAAGCTCTGCTCAATATGCTCAAACACTCAACGATATGGCATCTTTGTATAAAGATGCAGGTAAATTCGCCGAAACAGAACCGTTACTCAACAAAGCTTTAGAAATTAGAAAAAAACTATTCACTGAACAGTCTGCCGAATATTCTGAAACCTTACAAAATTTAGCTGCTTTGTACAAACTCATGGGGCGTTATCCTGAAGCTACAACAGCTTACCAAAAAGCTTTGGTTATTCGTAAAGAGGTTTTGGGGCAACTACACCCCGAATATGCAACAACACTCAATGCATTAGCTTCCTTATACAAAAAAACAAACAATTTAGAAAAAGCAGAACCTTTGTATAAAGAAGCCTTAGAAATAAGACAGAATTTTTTGGGTGAAGACAATCCCGAATATGCGATTTCTTTAGATAATTTGGCTAATTTCTACCAAACTACACAACAATATACCAAAGCAGAGCCACTTCTTAAACAAGCAATGGCTCTCAAAAAGAAAATATATGGTGTAACTCATCCAATTTATGCAGGTAGTTTGAATAACATGGCTGTACTTTATGAAAAGACAAATCAGCCTACACAAGCTGAAAACTTGTATAAAGAATCCTTCAATATTTTAAAAACCACTTTGGGTGATAAACATCCTAAAACTATCTCAGCTCTGAATAACTTTGCAATGTTTTACGAAACTCAGCAAAAATATCAGCAAGCAAACGTTTTGTTCAGACAGTTATCAGCCAACACATTAGATCAAATTCAAAAGAATTTCAGTACACTCAGCGAAAATGAAAAAAGGCAGTTTTTTGCAACAAATAAACCTTTTCTTGATAATTTTATTTTATTTGCAGCCAACTCGGTACTTCGAAAAAGCCCTGATAGTGATAAATTGGCACAAGAGGCTTTTCAGTTATTGGTGGCTACCAAAGGAATTGTCCTCAATTCTACAGGAAAAGCTCGTAAAGAAATACTGCAAAGCTCTGACAGTAAGCTGATTGCTCAATATGAAGAATGGTTGAAACTCAGAGAAATGATTGCTAAATTGTATAATGTAGGAACAGTTGAACTCAAACGTCGTAATATTAATATTGATAGTTTGGATATAAAAGCAAAAGCTTTAGAAAAAGAACTTTCAAGTAAATCGAAATCATTTGGAGAAGCATTTAATGCTCAATTAAATACTTGGAAAGAAATTCAAGGCAAACTAAAAGACCAAGAAGTATTATTTGAAATAACTCATATACAAGGTGATGGAAGTAAGGTGTTTTATGTGGTTTTTGTACTAAAAAAATCTAATACTCAAGCACCCGAAGTATTTATTTTAAATAATGGAATCGAATTAGAAGAAGCTCTGGTATTTTATAAAAATACCATTAAATTCCGTAAAGAAGACAAAGAAAGTTATATAAAATATTGGAAACCTTTTGAGCCTTTTACTCAAGGGATGAAAAAAGTATATTTTTCAGCAGATGGAGTATTTACTCAAATCAATCCAGCTACATTATTTGATACAAATTCTGAAAAATATTTATTAGAAAAACAGGATATTGCTATTCTAACCAGTGCAAAAGATTTATTACAAGCAAAAAGTACTGGTACACTTTCAGGAAAAGCTCTTTTGGTTGGTAACCCTAGTTATCAGATTAATGGAGTTGTTGATAGCAAAAATGTAGTAGATTTAGATAATCAAGATGGCTTCTGGCTTAGAAACAGTACTTTTGCAGGCTTGCCAGCTACTCAAAAAGAAGTAGAAAGTATAGAAGAATATTTAAAAGCTAGCAAAACTGTACAAGTGAAGAAAATAACAGATAAAAATGCTACTGAATCGAATGTAAAAAATGAAACATCTCAAATTAAGTTACTTCATATTGCAACACATGGCTTTTTTATCCCTTCTCATCACGAAGAAGATCACGATAAATCAATCAGTTTTGCTACAAACGAAGAAGAAAGAGATGACCCTATGCTTCGTTCGGGTTTAATATTGGCAGGTGTAACAGATTATTTTCGTAGTGAAAAGAAAAGTCAAGATCAAGAAGATGGTATCTTGACAGCCTACGAAGTAATGAATTTAAAATTAGATAATACAGCCTTAGTAGTACTTTCTGCTTGTGAAACAGGGCTAGGAAAAGTTCAAGCAGGTGAAGGAGTGTATGGTTTACAAAGAGCATTTAAAATAGCTGGAACACAAGCCTTGGTAATGAGCTTATGGAAGGTAGATGATGCTGCTACACAAGAACTTATGCAAGCATTCTATGAAGATTGGATGAAAACCAACAATAAAACACAAGCTTTCAGAAACGCTCAGAATAAAATCCTGCAAAAATATAAACATCCATATTTTTGGGGAGCATTTGTCATGATTGGCGAATAATTTTAAGCCTTCAAGATATACCTTGAAGGCTTAATTTTTTTAATAAATCATGAAATATTCTTGGATAAATATTCTTTTTTCAGTTTTTTTAGTATTATTGCGAAGTTGATGTCATGCTTAAGGATAAAATGGACGAGCTTAATAAGAAAATCAGAATAACCCATCGAATAAATGATAGTTCTTTAGATATTAATAATCTATCACAATATGGATTGTTTTTGTCTATTGAAGATAAGAATTTGCGTGCTATTGTTGTAGATGAAGCACAGAAAAAGTGTATGTTACTAGAAGACTATAGGTTTTCGGGAGTAGGTAATCGAGCCGAAACAGTAGCTCAACTTTCTTCAATTTACGAAAACCACTTGGTTTTGAAGGCTGGTTATTGGAAAGAAGTAGTACTGGTTGCTCGTACAGGAGGATACGTTACTGTGCCTGATGAATTTTTCGATGATTCAAGAATAGCCTCTTATTTAAGTTTCTACCCCAATCAAATAGAAAATATTTCTGTTAGAAATTTTCATTATAGTCAAAGCAAAACACAGAGTGTGTTTTATGTTGAAAATGAGTATTTAGACTGGGTTCAAAAAGCATACCCCAGTAAAGAAATAAAAGTGATGCATCAAGCAGATACTTTTTTAGCAGGAGCATTAGGGGAAGCTTCTTCTGAAACCGAAATGTATATTTGTATAGAAAACAGATATATGAATATGGTGATTATCAAAGAAGGAAATTTATTGCTCAACAATCGTTATTATTATCACAGCCCTCAAGATTTTGTTTATTATATACTTTTTGCAATAGATGAACTAAAACTAGATATCGAAACTTGCATTGTAAAACTTTATGGTGAAATTAGCAAAGATTCTGGTATATTCAATTTGTTGTATAAGTACATTCGTCAAGTAGATTTTGGCAAAAAACCTAAATCTCTTTCGTTTAGTTATGTATTTGATGAAGTATTAGAACATCGTTATTTTGATTTGTATAATGCTTACCTGTGTGCTTCTAACGCATAAAAGTTGTCAATTACATAAGCAATAGATGTAAAGCTGTTTTTGAGAGCTTGGTTTACTTCTTCTCTTGTCATCCAAACAATTTGTTCAATATCTTCCTCGCGTTGGGGCTGAATGGTATCAGGTGTTTCAGTAGACATCAAGTACCATTTTGTTTTTTTCAAAATAATTTTACCCATAGCCCAGTAATGGTGCCACGTAGTACATATTTTAGACTGTATTTCAGCATCTATATTACATTCTTCTTTTACTTCTCTGATAGCTGCAATTTCTGAGCTTTCACCATCATCAATTTTTCCTTTAGGTAGGTCCCACTTTCCTCTCCTGAAAATCATCAAACATGTATCTGCATTTATAATCATGCCTCCAGCAGCCCTAATTACATCAAAGGTTTTTTCTAAATCTTTTTTAAAGGCTTTTTCTTGTTCTACCCAAATCGTAATTTTCTGAATAGCAGGATTTTCATTCTTATCTAACCACAATAAAATTTTTGAAAAATTACTCATTTCCACTCCTTGTAAAAGGATTTCGCCAGATAAACCTTTAAATAAAGCAGGGCTGAACGAAATTTCTTTTAAATCAATAAATAAATTAAATTTCCTAGAGGAATCAATAAAGGAAGTAATTTCTATAGGATATTGGTGAATAAAAAGATACATAAACTTAGCGTATTTTGGGTAATCAAAAGGAAATAAGCATACAAATATTTGCTTTATTTTTTCAAAAGCCAAATAAACTACTATACTTTCCTTGAAAAAATCATAAATCTATTGGTTTTCTATAAAAAAAAACTAAATTTGTAGTGTTTTAGAATTCTTTAAAATAAAAAAATTATGAAGAAAAGCCTATCTGTTTTATTTCTTTTTCTGATGACTCAGTTTGTTTGGGCACAGGACAAGTGTGCTGCACACATATTTGAGCAACAACTAAGAGCAAAATATCCTCAACTGGGTACTGTTCAAGGTTTTGAGGCTTGGATGGCTCAAAAAATAAATGAGCGAAGAAGCAATCCAAATGCTAGAAGTGGACCCTATAAAATTGCAGTGATTATCCACGTAATTCATGATGGTTCTGCTATTGCAAATGGAAGCCAAAATATTCCTTATGCACAAGCTATATCACAGGTACGTGTTCTAAACGAAGATTTCCATAGAACGAACCCCGATGCATCTAGCACAAGAGCTGTTTTTAGTGCTCATTTGGGTTCTATGCCAGACTTAGAATTTGTACTTGCAACCAAAGATCCTAATGGAAATGTACTCCCTGAGCCAGGTGTTGAGCGTATCAATGGTGTTACGAAATTTGGTGTTTCTGCTTGGAGTGGTCCGGGTGGTAATTCTGATACTCAATTAAAACCTAATACTATTTGGGATCCTACCAAATATTTAAATTTATGGTGTGTAAATTTTTCTTCTAGTGGATTGTTTGGATATGCTCAATTCCCAGAAGGCTCAACTTTACCAGGTATGCCCGCAGCAGGAGCAGCAAATACTGATGGAGTAGTGATCAATTTTAAATCTATGGGTTCTAATTATACATCTACAGGGGCAGCAGCACCTGGAGGTCCTTTTATTACAAACCCTATTGCTGCAGGTACAGACAGAGGACGTACAACTACACACGAAATAGGACATTGGTTAGGTCTTAGACATATTTGGGGTGATAGTGAGGCTGGTTGTTCTAATGCCAATTCAAATGATTATTGTACAGATACTCCTTTTGTAACTGGAGATGCCCCTTTAACTTCTAATTGTGCTACATCTCAAGCTCGTAACACTTGTACAACCTTAGAACCTGATTATAGTAATACTGATGCCCCTGACCAAATAGAAAACTATATGGATTATTCTGCCGATGTGTGTATGAATATGTTCTCTGCTGACCAAGCAACAAGAATGTACACCGTTATGGAAAATAGCCCACGTAGAAATACCCTAACAGCAGCAGCAGCAACAGTAGCAGCCCCAGTTCTTACAGGAGCTTATCCCTACATCACAGCAAGCAAAACTACTATCACAGAAGGCGATCAAGTTTCTTTCTCAGGCTCTGGAAGGATGGGAGACAACGAAACTCCTAATACAATTTCAACTTGGACTTGGAATTTTGACGTAGATGGTTTAGGAGGAGCAAGCCCTGCAACATCAACATCTCAAAACCCTGGTAATGTTACATTTAGTAAAGCTGGAACTTACAAAGTAAGATTAACCATTTCTAATGGAACAGTAAATGGTTCAATAACTGTTGATATTATATCAGGTTTGAAATCTCCATCTAACTTACAATTTACCAATAAAGAAGGTACTGGTTCTAATATTAAAGTGATTGATAAAGCAAACCTGCAATGGAATGACAACTCTGGTAGTGAAGATAATTACATAGTAGAAAGAAAGAAAAACTCTGAACCTATAGCATCTTATGCTGTTATTGCTACATTACCTGCCAACACTACTACTTATTCTGATGTTTTTGGCTCAAGCAATGCAGTAGAGTCTGGTGTTACTTACAACTATAGAGTTTCAGCTAAAAAAGGTACTGAAGTAGGCTCTGTCACTGGAAGTATTAGAGTAGAACTTACAACAGCATTTGAAGATGAGTTTTCGAGAGAAGTACGATTGTATCCAAACCCAGCTCAAAAAGGTTTTACCATTGACTTGAAAAATATTCAGACTCAAAAAGCCCAAACACAACTATACAATAGTGTAGGACAATTGGTTGGAGAAAAATCCATTGAAAATGGACAGTTGGAGTATAATGTAGAAGGAATGGCTAAAGGAATGTATATTTTGAAAATTCAAACAGATAAAGGAGTTGCTATCAAACGTTTAGTAATCAATTAATCTGTTGGTGTAGTATAAATAAAAAGAGGTATTTTTAATGAATACCTCTTTTTTTATGGTTGTTTGCCAAATAAAATTTTATAAACCAAATTGAAAACTTTATAAAAATCTTGCTAATGGAATTTAAAAAAGATAAATTTGCAATATAATTACAAACTACACAAAATCATGAAGAAAACCCTATCTGTATTATTTTTTCTTTTTATGAGTTGTATGGCTTGGGCACAAGAAAAATGTGCTTCTCACATACACGAGCAACAAATGCGAGCAAAGTATCCTGAACTAGGTACTATTCAGGACTTTGAAAACTGGATGAGCAAAAAAATGCTTAAACAAGATTTTCTTTCTAAAAGATTACCAAGTGCAAATGGTAGAACAGGAGGAGGTCCTTTCAGAGTACCTGTTATTATTCATATCATTCATGCAACAGCAGATGCACAAGGTAATAATAGCCCTAACATGTCTGATGCTCAGGCTCTTTCACAAATCAGAGTATTAAACGAAGATTTTCAAAGAACAAACCCTGATGCGAGTCAAACAAGAGCTGTTTTTACAGCTTTAGCTGGAGCATTTCCTGATTTAGAATTTTATCCAGCAACAATAGACCCTAATGGAAACACTTTGGCAACGCCTGGTATAGAGCGTATCAATGGACAAACTGCTACTTGGGGTGGTGGTAGAACAGCTTGGAGTACAACTGAATGCGATGATATACTTAAACCTAACACTATTTGGGATGCTACTAAGTACTGTAATATTTGGTCTGTGAGATTTAGTGGTTCAAATGATACAGGTTTATTCGGATATGCTCAATTCCCTGCTGGTTCGACATTACCAGGAGTACCTACAGGTGGGGGAGCAACTACAGATGGAGTTGTTATCAACTGGAGAGCTTTTGGTACAAATTATGATGCTAGTGGAGCACCTCTTTCTACTCCTTATGTTTCTGCTGCAAACCTTATTTGTAACAATTGTGATAAAGGTAGAACTCTAACCCATGAAATAGGACACTGGTTGGGGCTTAGACATATTTGGGGTGATGGTGATGCTGGTTGTAGCAACGCTAACTTCAACGATTATTGTTCAGATACTCCTTTTACGACAGGAGCTAATAATCCTGCTGCTTGTTCATCGTCGCTTACTGCTGATAAATGTAGTTCTACATCTGAACCCATGTACGGTGGTCAGACAAGTGTACCTGACCAAATAGAAAACTATATGGATTATACTTCTGATCAGTGTATGAATATGTTCTCTAAACAACAAATGGATAGAGTTCGTACAGTCTTATTAAACTCTCCAAGAAGAAAAGAATTATTGGGTAATACATTATTCTCTTTATTTGGTGCAAATGTAACTTCAGGAGAACAAGGTGTGCAAGTAACATTTACAAACAAATCTGGGATAACAGGTACAGAGCCTGCAATTACTTCATGGTCTTGGAATTTTGATGCTGCAACAACTGCTTTGGGAGGTGTTTCCCAAACAACTTATTCAGCTACTTCTGCTGGTACTGCAAATCCTCCTGTTATTACTTTCAATAACATTGGAACTTATACTGTAAAACTAACAGTTACTAATGGAGCAAAAACAGATGTTTCAGAGATGTTGATTGTTGTAAGAGAAAAACCTTTTACAGGTCCAAGTGGATTGGTGGTTGTAAACCAACAAGGTACTTCTCCTAACTTCTTTGTAACAGGTCAAGTAGATTTGAGATGGAATGACAACTCTACAGATGAGACTAACTTCATTGTAACAAGAAGAAAATCTACTGATGCTTTGGCGTCAGCTCAAGATATAGCTACATTGGCTGCTAATACAACTACCTATACAGATGCAGGATCTAATTTAGAAAATGGAATAAAATATATTTATCAAATTAGAGGTACAAGAGGTTCTACAACAGCAACGTCTAACGGAAGAACAATTGAGTATCGTACAACTGAGACAACAGCATTTGAAGATGAGTTTTCAAGAGAAGTACAATTGTATCCAAATCCAGCTCAAAAAGGCTTTACCATTGATTTGAAAAATATTCAGACTCAAAAAGCTCAAACACAACTATACAATAGTGTAGGTCAATTGGTTGGTGAGAAGGCAATAGAAAACGGACAAGTAGAGTATAATGTGGAAGGAATGTCAAAAGGAATCTATATCCTAAAAATACAGACAGATAAAGGAATTGCTATCAAACGTTTGGTAATTAACTAATCTGTTCAGATAGTATAAATTAAAAGAGGTATTTCTAAAAAATACCTCTTTTTTTATGGATATTTACAAAAATAGAAATGTATGCCAAGAATAATAGCAATAGATTATGGATCTAAAAGAGTAGGATTAGCAGTTACTGATAATCTGAAAATTATTGCAACAGCCTTAGAAACAGTACATTCTAAAGATGTTTTGGATTTTTTGGAGAAATATATACAAAAGGAAGAAGTGGAAACTTTTGTAGTAGGAATGCCTAAAAATCTGGACGGAGAAGATACGAACAATACACAACTTGTAGAAATATTCGTCAAATCTCTAAAAAAGAAGTTTCCTGATATTCCTGTTCAGCTTATGGATGAACGATTCACTTCAAAAATAGCTTTAGAAGCCATGATTATGAGTGGCTCTAAAAAGAAAGATAGAAATAATAAATCTGGAAATATTGATAAAGTAAGTGCTGTCATAATTTTACAAGACTATCTGAGTAGTATCTCGTTATAAAATTATCGAGCCAACAAAAAGATAGTTAAAATAAATGTGGTTGTACTTGTGAGGATACTAATGATAGGAGAGACATCAGATACACTTTCTACAAATGTTTTTCTTACGGGTTCTACATAGACAATATCATCGGGTTGCATTTGTAAATTAACTCTTTTCATCCCTTCAACAGTAGATAAATCAATCACCAATACATTCGGGTTCTGTAAATCACCTCGAATTAAACGTATATTTTTGGCTCTTGTATCGTTAGGCATACCTCCTGTTTGAGCCAATATTTCAATAAGCGTTGTATTTTCGTTGATAAGTGGTACAACCTGACCAGTTGATCCCTTAAAAACAATTACCCTTTTATTCATAAATTGTGTTCGTACAAAAGAACCTTTATAAAATTCAGTATATTTGATAGAGAGAACACTATCTGCTTGGTGAGCTGTTAGTCCTTCTAATTTCACATCTCCAATCATAGGCAGATATACATGTCCATCTGTTTGTATAGTATAAGCAGAAAAGTTTACACTCGAATTGTTTGTATTTGTTCCTAATGTTTGTTGTTGATTAATCGCTGTATTTGCTCCTTGATTAGTCCCTGGCTCAGCAGGATTGATGTTATCAATTGCTCCAATAGTTTTAATCATTTCTCCTTTATTACTGTAAATCCTGAATTGTAATCTATCATAAGGTTTTATGATATAATTACTTTCAGCATTCATTTTAGCGAATAAAACTTTATCATAGATCATGTCACCATTGGCTTTGAACATGATATTTTGGTTATAAACTCTGCATGAAGCCAAAGAGAGGATAAAAACGAAATATAATAAGATGCGAACCATACAAAATAAAAACTGGCAGTAAAACTGCCAGCAATATAATCATTTAGGATATTTAAAAATTATTTTTGAGGGTTTTTGTTTGAAAAGAAACTTCCCAAAAACTTAGAACCAATATCCATCACATCATCCAGAATGCTACCATCGCCATCTCTATCCAAAAACTTCTGAATTAAGCCCATTTCTTGTTGAGGTGCTTGTTGTGTAGTAGTATTGACAATATTTACAACACCTTTTACATCCAAACCCTGATCTTTTTTCTGTTGCCCTAAAAAACCCATTACTAGAGGAGCAGCTAAAGCTAAAATATTGCCTACTACACCTGCATCTAAACCTACAGATTTACTAATCTGATTTTGAGCAGGTTGTTGAGTATTTCCTAATACATGTTTTAAAATACCCATACCATCTTGTAATAAATTACTTGAATTGGATGTGAGCATTGAAGTAATATTTCCTAATAAACTTCCATCATGTTTTTGTAAAGCATTGTCTAAAGATTGAGCACCTTGTTCATTAGAAGCATTTTTATTGAGACCACCCAAAATCATGGGTAAACCCATAGCCATAACCTTTTGTACAGCATCTTCATCTACACCAAATTGTTTTGCCATATTTTTTACAGTATCACCCTGTAAAAGACCAGTAAGATTTTCGAAAAGATTCATAAATATTCTTTGTTTTAATATTGGTAGATATGACAAATATATGTTTTTTTTTGAATAAAACTATTTTATTCAAGTTCTTTTTTGCTTACTATTATTATTTTTAGAAAATTTGCGAAAAAAAATATCATGAAAAGAGTTCTCATTACAGGAGCGGCAGGCTTTTTAGGTTCACATTTGTGTGATAGATTTATTGCTGAGGGTTATCAGGTAGTAGGTATGGACAACCTTATTACGGGTAATATGGCTAATATAGAACACTTATTTAAACTCAAAGAGTTTGAATTTTATCACCATGACGTTTCTAAATTTGTACATGTACCAGGGAATATAGATTACATTCTGCATTTTGCGTCCCCAGCAAGTCCCATAGATTATTTAAAGATTCCTATTCAAACATTAAAAGTAGGTTCTTTAGGAACACATAACTTATTAGGCTTGGCAAAAGCTAAAAAAGCAAGAATATTGGTAGCTTCTACTTCTGAAGTTTATGGAGATCCACTTGTACATCCTCAAAATGAAGATTATTGGGGAAATGTAAACCCCATTGGTCCAAGAGGGGTATATGATGAAGCCAAGCGTTTCCAAGAAGCTATTACAATGGCTTACCATACATATCACGGTTTAGAAACGCGTATTGTTCGTATATTCAACACATTCGGACCTCGTATGCGTTTGGATGATGGCAGAGCTTTGCCAGCCTTTATGAGTCAGGCTCTGAAAGGAGAGAACATTACTGTATTTGGTGATGGTTCACAGACTCGTTCATTCTGTTACGTAGATGACTTGGTAGAAGGGATTTATCGTTTGTTATTAAGCGATTATGCTTTCCCTGTCAATGTGGGTAATCCTGAAGAAATTACACTTTTGGAGTTTGCTGAAGAAATACAAAAACTGACGAATACAAATTCTAAAATAGTGTTTGAACCATTGCCTAAAGACGATCCCAAACAAAGAAAACCAGATATTACAAGAGCTAAAGAAATATTAAACTGGGAGCCTCGTTTTACTCGTTCCGAAGGACTTAAAAAAACACTAGAATATTTTCAAAATGCACTTAAATAACAAAAGCCTCATTCAATCTTGAATGAGGCTTTATATTTTAAGACGGATTAGTTTTCACTGATTGTCTCAGCAATTTTTGTAGTTGTTTTTTGGTTATCTTCACTATAACGTTTTGTTCCCTCTACTGAGATAGCAGATTTCTCAAAAGTTAATTTTACTCCTTTATCTACTTCAAGAGTCATAGTATCATTGTTGAGTTCTACAATTTTACCATGTAATCCACCAATTGTAACCACTCGATCACCTTTTTTCACAGCTTCTCTATATTTTACTTGCTCTTTCTGACGGCGTTGTTGAGGACGAATCATGAAGAAATAGAAAACCACAAAGATCCCTACCATAAAAATAAGACTCATCATTGAGCTATTGCCTTGTGCTCCTGTGGTTTGTGTTTGTAATAAAACAGTTTGAAACATAAAATAAATAATTATTGTTTAATTGGTCCTTTAAATTTGCTAATATCCTGCATTTGAGGATTTTTAGCTTTTACTTTCCCCTTTAAAACAAGCTCGGTTGTAGTAGGTTCAGTGTTAGCTGTAATAGTAATAGTTTTGTTTGCTTCACCAGGGCGACCGTTGCTATCAAATTCAGCTACAATTTCACCTGTTGCACCAGGGGCAATAGGCTCTTTGGGGAAGGTAGGTACTGTACAACCACAAGAAGGCTTTGCATTTTCAATAATGAGAGGGTTTTTACCCTCATTGGTAAATTTATAGATGTGTTTTACTTTCTCGCCTTCAGGCACTTCTCCAAAATCAAAAACTGTATTATCAAATTTAATGGCAGCTTTAGGAGCTTGTGAATTGTTGGTAGCTGAAACTGTAGCACCTGTATTTTCTGTTCCGTTATTGTTAGCAGTTTCTTGTTTTTGATCTCCTTCTGCATTTTTTTGGCAAGCAAACAAAGATATTACTAGACTTGCCGCAATCATGATTTTTTTCATAATCTATAAAAGGGTTTATTTTTTTTGCAAAATTAAACAAATAAAGCCATAAAAAAAATAGCTAATGGTATAATAAATCAAAACGTAATTTGTTTTGTTTTAGTTGATATTTTTGTTTTTTTTTGTA